>MDTC01122138.1_pt1 | contig 31133 bp, 30 predicted proteins | sample 811181 | NCBI WGS metagenome assembly MDTC01 (sample SAMN05326644, study PRJNA326480) | marine metagenome | isolation source: seawater | place: Pacific Ocean: North | collected 2011
GGCCAATGTATTTGGTATAAATCGATGTAATCTGTTTGTAATCTTTTTAGAGAATCATCTGCAGCTTGTAATATATGTTTTTTACTTAAACTAGAGCCACCTCTTAAGTACTCCATTCCTGGGCCTGCAACTTTAGTAGCTAAAATAATCTTCTCCCTATCTTTCCTTTTTGAAAGCCAGTTACCTATTATTTGTTCAGTTGTACCTTGCGTTTCTTCTCTTGGGGGAATGGCATACATCTCTGCTGTATCAATAAAATTAATTCCTTCAGATATAGAATAATCTAGTTGTTCATAAGCCTCTTTCTCATTGTTTTGTTCACCATAGGTCATAGTTCCCAAACATATTAAGCTAACCTCTAATTCTGTGTTTGCAAGTTTTTTATATTTCATTACAGATTCTATTTCCTCCCAATAGGTATCATCATATCTTATGATATCCTTTTCATGGACTTTTTCAGCAGTTTGAACTTCAATAATTTAAAAATCATTTATTCTCATTAACTTGCTTGTAAATAACGTATTATATTTATATCATACCCTCTTAAGTTCAGCGAGGTTTAACGTATCAACTACTTAGTCTATATACAGTCTTTATTATTAAATTTTACCTCATGGCTTCCTAATGCTACTTCCAAAAAAGAATACCTGACGCGAGATATAATTGCTGGTACCACTATTGCGATGATTATCATCCCTCAGTCAATGGCTTATGCAACATTGGCAAATCTTGATCCTGTTTATGGGCTATATGCATCCTTCATACCAGTTGCAATTGCTGCATTTTTTGGTTCATCAAGATATTTAGCTACCGGACCAGTTGCAATGGTCAGTCTGTTAACAGCAGTAGCAATCACATCATTGGCATCTGGAGATGCATCCCTTTATGTGCCGTTGGCGATTATGTTAGCTTTGAGTGTTGGAGTTTTTCAAATCACCCTTTCTATGGTAAAGGCTGGAAAATTAATAGATATTGTTTTAAAAGAACACGTCATCCTAGGTTTTACATCTGCGGCGGCACTGATAATTGCGAGTTCCCAGCTAAGTAAAGTTTTTGGTTTAAATAAAGTCTCTCTCAATGATTTATTAAACATTAATGGTTTTTTGGAAAATACACCAATAAATTCATATGCTGTATTTATGTCACTGGTAGCCTTAATAATCTTGTATGTTTTTAAAAATAAACTAACAAAGTACCAATTCTTTGGGAACATCGCTGTACTATCGGCAGTTGTTGTAACAATAATTTTTTCTAAAAACCTAAGCTACGATGGGCCAATAGTAGGGGCTATTCCAGATGGTTTACCAAGCTTTTCTATACCTAAACTCAATATAAGTTCAGAACTCGTTTTCATGTTCATAATTCATACCATCATCATAAGTTTTGTTGGCTTCATGGAAGCGATAGCCATAGCAAGACAGTTAGAGCAGAAGGAACCTGGTAAGAATTCGAAAGGTGTAGAGTTATACAAATATCCAACTCCAGTAAACTCTAATCAGGAACTATTCGGTCAAGGCTTAGGAAATATTGCTTCGAGCATATCTGGAGCATATCCTGTATCAGGATCATTTTCTCGATCAGCAGTGAATGAATCTGTTGGATCTTATAGCCCTATATCTTCAATTACAACGATGGTGATTGTGATGTTTACATTATTGTATGCAACGCCATTACTTTTTGACTTACCAAAATCTACACTAGGAATAATTATTATTTTTGCAGTTGTTCCTCTTATAAGGATTAAAAAAATGAGCAATCTTTTTAGTAATGATAAACAAAAAGGCATTGTGTCCTGGATAACGTTTTTTAGTACCTTAATATTCCCTATGTTATCAATCGAAATATTTTCTGGTGTCAATACACACATCTGGACTGGTATTATATTCGGATTTTTATTATCGTTAATTATAGAGCGAAAACCTACTACGGCTTAATATATATCAAATCAAAAATAAAATTTCTCTTAGAAATTCCTTTTTTTTCATATTTAGTTATAGGTCGAAAACCACGATTATTTGAAAACTCTACTGGACTAGAAGTTGTATCAGCCATAATTTTTTTTGCTTCTAAAGCGTAACCTATGTTGTCTGTTGCAAAGTGAAATAATCCATTTTTCTTGATAATTGATTTGATGATATTGAAAGTATATTTATTCAACAACCTTCTCTTTCTGTGCTTCTTTTTTTGCCAAGGATCTGGGAACAACATATAAACCTGGCAAACAGAATTATCATTAATTTTTTCTATAATTTCCAATGCATCACCATAATGAGCATATATATTATTATTAATAAGATTTTTTACTCCAGGTTTGTATGCTTCTATCCCACACATATTGTATTTAGGAAACATATTCTTTAGAGCTAAAGTTGATTCACCTGTACCAAATCCTATATCTAGAATAATGTTCTTCTCAATTTTGAGAATGTCTAGGATTGACCTTCTAGGATTTCTAACTTCTTGAAATTTTCTTGATCGAAATGATTTATAGTATACAGGTCTATTCACCTGTAATTAATCCAGATTTTGGAGATGATGGTGAGCCTGATTGTTTTTTTTCGATTCTTCCTGCTAACAAAGCATCCCTTCCAGCTTTAACGGCATCTTTCATTGCATTAGCCATTAGGATTGGATTTTTAGCACAAGCTATAGCTGTATTCATAAGTACTCCATCACAACCTAATTCCATCGCAATGCATGCATCACTCGCTGTACCTACACCTGCATCAATAATTACAGGAATAGTTGCATTCTCTACTATTTCTGTGATGTTATATTTATTAATTATTCCAATTCCAGAACCTATGGCCGAGCCAAGCGGCATTATGCATTCACAACCTATATTTTCTAGTTCTTTTGCAACTATAGGATCATCCGTTGTATAGACCATAACCTTAAAATCTTTTTTTACAAGTTCCTCAGATGCTTTAAGCGTTTCCATAATATTTGGGTAAAGAGTCCTACTCTCACTTAGCACTTCTAGTTTAACTAACCTCTCACCATTTAATAATTCTACTGCGATCTCACAGGTTCTCACAGCATCCTCAGCTGTATAACATCCTGCTGTGTTTGGGAGTATTGTATATTTTTCTGGAGGCACATAGTCTAATAAACTTTCAGAATTATTGTCCTGCCCAATATTCATTCTTCTAATTGCCACAGTAACCATTTCGCAGCCACTAGCTGCTACAGCATCTTTTGTTTCATCTAAATCTTTATATTTACCGGTCCCGAGAATTAAGCGAGATGAGTATTCTTTATTGTTAATAATAAGTTTACTCAATTTAACCTCCTCCAATTGCAGTTATTATTTCTATTCTATCTCCATCCTTGATGATATATTTGTAATGGACTGATTTAGGAATAATCTTTCTATTTATTTCTACTGCAAAATATTTATTTTTAATATTCTTGTCTTCCAAAAGCTTTTGAATAGTTGTTCCATCAAATAATGTTTCTGATTTATTGTTTAATAAAATATTCATAATTAATGATATATAATAATATAATCACTGAGTCATAGATAGTATTCAAGCCGGAATAGCTCAGTAGGTAGAGCACCGCATTCGTAACGCGTAGGTCAGAGGTTCGATTCCTCTTTCCGGCAATTTAAAATAAACCGCAGAAATTATTTCGCTATGGTAAAATAATTTACTTATGCCTGATTTTGCTATCATATTATGCACATTCAATCCCCATAAAAGCTTTTTTAAAGCACAAATAGAATCAATATCAAAACAGAATGTAAAAAAATTTGTTTATGTTTTTGACGACTGCAGTTCACATAACTCAATTACTTTCATCAAAGAGACATTAACAAAGTATCTTAAGAGCGAATATAAGATCATTATTAGAGAGAAGAATCTCGGATTTGCAAAAAATTTTATCTCATCAATTACAAAAATTCATGGATATAAGTTTTATGCTTTTTGTGATCAGGATGACATTTGGCATAGTAATAGGTTGGATGCTGCTGCTAAAAGACTTAGTAAATATGACCTTTACTGTTCTGCAAGTAGATTAATTGATATGAATGGTAATTTATTAGGAGTCAACAGAATCAATCAGTTACCCAGCTTTAATCACTCACTTGTTCAGTCAATTGCTGGTGGTAATACCTATGTTTTTAAGGAGAATGTTATTGATGTTATGAAGAAACAAATCGATAATATTGAAATAATTTCACATGATTGGTACATGTACCAAATTTTATCTGGATGTGGCTTCAAGATATATTATGATAGTAAACCTACAATTGACTATAGAATCCACAAGTCTAACCTTGTTGGACGGGAAAAAACATTTTGGCAAAATTTTGTCAAACTGATTGCGGCGTTTAAGGGTAAATTAAAATATTATAATGACTGTAATATTAAAGCACTCAGTTACTATGAGCCTTATTTTACATCACAGAATAAAAAAACTTTCTATCACTTTGTGAATGACAGAAATAGTAGTTTTTTTAGGAGAATCAGTCTCTTTACCACACATAAACTTAGAAGAGATAGTTTCTTACAAAATGTTGTTTTGCTTATTTGTTGTATGATAAAAAAAATCTAAACCGAGCAATTTACAAACAAAAATAATATTGATGATGTTAATCAACACGATTTGAGTAATAATTACACTCGTGAATAAATATCTTCATACCTGATGATATCATCCTCACCTAAGTAACTCCCAATTTGGGTTTCAATTATTACAAGTGGATTATCAGTGAGATTTTCTAACCTATGTTTTATATTTTTTGGAATATGTATCGATTCTGAAATATTAAGCGTTTGTGTTGTATTATCTAGCTGCACAGTAGCTATCCCATCTACTACAACCCAGTGCTCCTGTCTATGCTTGTGACTCTGCAAGCTGATTTTAGCTCTAGGGTTAAGATGTATTATCTTTACTTGACAATTTTTTATTACTAGCAAAGATTCAAACCAACCCCATGGGCGATATATTTTAGATGTACTTTCAGATTGTTTACAACTTTTGGACTTTAACAATGGTACTACTTCTCTAATTTGTTGAGCAGAATCTTTATTTAGAATAAGTACGGCATCTTTCGTTGCAACTGTGATGATATTTTCTAATCCAACCCCTACAATTTCTTGATTTTCATTTTCAGAACTTAGAAAAACATTTTTACAATTAATCGCTGATGTATTATTTGAGGTATAGACACTATTTTGAGCTTTTTTTTCTCTGCACACAGCATTCCAGTCTCCTAAATCTGTCCAAGAGCTATTGAATGGTATTGCTTCAATTCTTGATGATTTTTCCATTATTGCATAGTCTAAAGATGTGTTTTTACATTTCAGCCATTGATCCGGCTCTAATCGAAAGAAATCTTTATCTGTTCTTCCATATTCCACAGACTTTTTAACAGGCTCAATAAAACTAGGGGCGTGTTTTTCAAATTCATCAATTAAATCTTTTGCACTAAACATAAAAATCCCAGAATTCCATAAATAAACTCCCTCTCTCAAAAAAGTCTCTGCGTCTGAGAGTTTTGGTTTTTCAATGAACCTCAATGACTTTACTGGCTTATCTTCATTAAAACCTTTAGTTTTAATATAGCCATAACCTGTTTCTGGCCTATCAGGTTTTATGCCGAGTGCTACAATTTTTTTCATTTTCACAGCATCAATTCCTGTCAATATAGTTTTGTGGAAAAGTTCAGCATCAGGTATTAGATGATCTGATGGACAAACAATAATAATTGGATTTAGATTTTTTTCTATTAGTTTAAAGCACGCAGCCAAAACTGCCGGCGCAGTATTTCTAATTTCAGGTTCTATAATTATAGTTCTAGAAGTTTCATTTAATTCAGTCATTTGCTGTTCAACTATAAATTTATAATCTTCATTAGTGAGAATAGTGAATCGCTCAATTTGGTAGTCTTGATCGGACTTTAATCTTAATAAAGATTTTTGAAATAAGCTTGTATTATCTGTTGAGTAGGAGAATTGTTTAGGATAATTTTTTCTTGATATAGGCCATAATCTTGTTCCTATACCTCCTGCGAGTATAACGGGATATAGAACATTCTTCACTATGACAATCTCTCGAAAATTTCTTTTTTACTATGACATCATACATAATATTCTGTTATAATCAAAAATAGATTTATTAACTATTTCCATACTTGGAGTAAAAAATATTTCAAGTCACGATAACAGTAGCTAATTTAGGAAGATCGGAATATATTTTTATTTCGAGATAACATTATGAAAAAAGCCCTAATATTTGGTGTTACCGGACAAGACGGGGCATATCTCTCAAGATTCTTACTAAAAAAAGGATATGAGGTGCATGGTGTAAAAAGACGTTCCTCTTCACTCAATACATCACGAGTCGATGATCTGTATACTGACCCTCATTTTCAAAGCACAAAATTTTTCCTTCATTATGGTGACATGACTGATAGTCTAAATATATGTCGATTGTTACAACTCATAAAACCGAATGAAATCTATAATTTAGCAGCACAGAGTCATGTCCAAGTAAGTTTTGAAACTCCGGAATATACAGCTAACGTAGATGCATTAGGTACTTTAAGGATTCTAGAATCTATAAGAATATTAAATATGTTAAATGTCAGATTTTATCAAGCATCGACATCAGAACTTTATGGACAAGTTCAAGAAGTTCCTCAAAAAGAAACAACTCCTTTTTATCCAAGATCTCCATATGCTGCAGCAAAGATATATGGGTATTGGATTTCAATAAATTACAGAGAGGCGTATGGACTTCATGCCTCAAATGGAATTTTATTTAATCACGAAAGCCCAATGAGAGGAGAAACTTTTGTAACACAGAAGATTGCACATGCCGTGGCAAAGATAAAGCTTGGTATTCAAGATAAATTATATCTTGGCAATCTAAATTCAATGCGAGACTGGGGGCATGCAAAGGAATATGTTGAAGGTATGTGGAGAATACTTCAACAAGATACTCCAGATGACTATGTGTTTGCGACAGGTAGGTCAGAGTCTGTTAGGAGGTTTGTAGAATTAGCTTTCCAATATGTTGGGAAAAAAATCAGTTGGAAAGGACAGGGTATTGATGAATATGGATTTGATGAGGATACGGGAAAGGATTTAGTAAGAATAGATCCCAAGTATTTTAGACCTACAGAAGTTGAACAGCTTATTGGTGATTCATCGAAAGCCCGAGACGAGCTTGGCTGGGAAGCAAAAATATCTCTTGAGGAGTTGGTTAATGAGATGGTCCAATCTGCATTAGAGAAATATAAAGTTTGATTTTTTTAGTATTCAATAATTCTGCAAATAGTTTATGTACAATTTAAGAGGTAAAAAAGTATGGATTGCTGGCCATAACGGCATGGTTGGCAGAGCGGTGCTTAGAAATATTTCTGAACATGACTGTGAACTGCTTACTGCAGAAAAAGCTGATCTAGACTTACTCAATCAACATCATGTAAATGAATGGCTTAAAAAAAACAAGCCGGATGTTGTAATTATATGTGCTGCAAAGGTTGGAGGTATTTGGGCTAATTCTAATTATCCTGTTGATTTTATTTATAATAATTTAATGATGGAATGCAACATTATTAATGCATCTCATTTAAATGATGTAGAAAAATTACTTTTTTTAGGATCTAGTTGTATATATCCAAAGAATACGTCTCAACCTATTGTTGAGAAATCACTGCTTACAGGTCCGCTCGAAGAGACCAATGAGTGGTATGCTATCGCAAAAATTTCTGGAATAAAATTATGTCAGGCTTATAGAAAGCAATACGGAAAGAACTTCATTTCTGCGATGCCAACTAATTTATATGGCCCTTTTGATAATTTTGATTTAGATAGTAGTCATGTTATACCTGCTTTGATAAGAAAGTTTCATAATGCAAAAAAAGATGAACAAGCGAATGTAGATATTTGGGGCACTGGATCGCCTAAGCGAGAATTCCTTCATGTAGATGATTGCGCATCTTGCTTGGTACACTTACTTCAATACTATTCTGACTATGAGCATGTTAATGTTGGTACCGGTAAGGATATATCTATAAATGATCTAACAACAATTATTAAGGATATTGTTAAGTATACCGGTAATATCCAATATGATGATACAAAGCCTGATGGAACACCGAGAAAATTACTAGATGTAACAAAAGTTAGTCAGTTAAATTGGAAACCTAAATATAAACTTACTGAGGGTCTTATACAGACATATGACTGGTTTAAATCCAACTATTAAACAAAATATATTACTGTAAATGTTTTCTTAGTGTAAATTCGAGTGTGTAAGCCAATCTACTAGGGGTAGACTCTATTTGGTCTTGTAAAACTTCCTTTGATAATCTCATAACAGCATTTTTACTAAGCAAACCGCTTTCAGCCAAGATCCCCTCTCTAAAATCATCAGCAAGCTCTGATCTAATATTATCCTGCCAAATTTTTACAGGTGGCGTAAACCCCCTTTTTTTACGTGATATTATTTCTTTGGGAAGTATATTTTTTGAAATATTTTTAAGTACAACTTTAGGCTCTTTATTGTAATATTTCTGTCCCAACTGAAACCCTATCGCATTTTCAACGAATACATGATCAAGAAAAGGTAAACGACATTCTACTGAATGAGACATTGACAATCTTTCAGCTTGAGAAACACCATTACCTAATAGATAAAAATCACATATTAGTCTCATCACATCAATATCAGAATTACCTGTCAATTTTCCATATGTCTTAGTAGGTGAATCGATAGTTACATCATCTATAAAAGGAAACATCCAATGTTCATTATTAAGACACCATTGACTAAATGGTTGTAATTCAAACATTTCATATTCTTTGTTTTTACTGAATATTTTAGAAAATAAATTATTTTCTGAATTATTTTTAGCAGCTAATCTTACCCAATCGTAACCCCAGAATAATTCGTCAGCACCTTGTCCTGAAAATATAACCTTAATTCCCCGCTTGTTACATTCACGCATGATAGCATTATAATTTATCCCAGAAATATCACCAACAGGCTCGTCTCTGCGACGACATACATCTATGAAGCTTTCAGGAATATTTTTATTTGAGAGCTCAATATCTACAAAACTAATGTTTAATAAATTTGATAAGTTTCTTGCCAAATTACGCTCATCATTCTCTGGATAGCCCTCATATCCTAAGCTTATTGCAGTAATTTCTTGTGTTGATGCATTAGCTAGACTTGCTGCGATTAGTGAAGAATCTAGCCCGCCACTTAAACTTATAGCTATAGGTACATCTGACCTTGATGATATTCTTAGGGACTCATTATATGATTGCTTGAGTTCTTCAAAAGGAGTTCTACTGATATTTTCTTCATCCCATGGGTTCCAATATGAGGCAATCTTAATTTCCAAATCATTTAAATCAACCGTCATAATACTAGAACGTGGAATTTTTTTTATACTTTTAAAAAGAGTTCTAGGTTCTGGGATATATTGGTATCTAAAAAAATCTACAATGGCTTGATGATCTATCGAAGGAATCTCTTTTTGTGCAGCTAAAATTCCTTGTAATTCAGATGAAAAAACTAACTCTGAATTCTTTTTCCAGTAATATAATGGTTTTTCTCCCATTCTATCTCGAACAATTAATACTTTATTATTTTTAATATCATAGAGCGCAAATGCAAACATTCCCCTCAGTTGTTTAATTCCATTTACTCCTTCATGTGCATAAACATGTAAAATAACTTCACAATCTGATTCAGTTTTGAAAATATATCCTTTTGATTCAAGAGACTTCCTCAGTTCAACAAAATTATAAATCTCTCCATTTGCAATTAAATATATATCATGTTGTTTGTCGTATAATGGTTGAGCTCCATTTTCAAGCCCTATTATGGATAATCTATTATGAATGAAACTAACTTTACCTCTCGTAATTATGTTTAAATCATCAGGACCGCGATGCTTAATTGATTCTGCCATGCGAGCAAGCCTGGATTTTTGATTATTATTATCAAGGCTAATAATTCCTGCAATACCACACATGTTAGAGTTCTCTTCTCTTTAAAATATCCATATAATATTCCTTAACTTTATCAAATACTATTTCTTCACTGTGCTTGTTGATTGCCATCTTTCTTATTTTTAGTGATTTATCTTTTGAAGCATTATTCAAACACCAATTAATTCCTTTTGACAAGTCATGACTATCAAAAGGTTTCGCAAGATAGCCAGTGTCAAGATGCTTAATCATATCAGGCATCCCACCAATATCAAAACCAGCGCACATGACACCACATGCAGAGGCTTCTTTAATTACATTTGGGAGATTATCCATTTCAGCTGGAAGTACAAAAACATCAGCAATATTTAAGTATTCAGCAAGTATGAATGGATTATTTGTCGTCTCAATATACCTCACAGGTATATCGTTTATAACTTGACTGTCATTTTTCCTAGCTCCTACAATTATGCAAATTATATTATTGGATTGATTTAATGTATCTTTATTATTCAGGGCATCAATTAAGTGGTGCACACCTTTTCTTTTGTCGTTTAATACATTCAGTGCACTCAACATTATTACTTTATGATCTTTATCTATTCCATATTTATTGCGATATTTATTTTTATCCAAGAGTCTAAATTGGTTTAAATCAAGAGGGTTAAGAATATGCCTAGCTTCTGATTTATTAAATAGATGACTCGACTTAACACAATTTGTAATCCATTTACTAGGACCTATAAAACACGGTTTAAATCTTTTCCATGTTAGGTACTTTACCGTCCATATAAGCCTATCAGTGTCGTAAGCCTTATTTAAAAAATATTTGTTTTTTTTCGTGTACTTCTCTTTGTATCTGTCTAGCTGATTAGGGAGATTATAATGTGTCATGCCACAGAAAGGCCACATATCGGGCAGTTTCCAGAATACTGGCTTTTTGATAGCTGCCATTTCAAAAATAGACAGGGTATTAGCGCCCATCCAATGAAACTGAATTAAGTCAGCATCTAAATTATTAAGAAATTTTGTTAGCCTCATAGGCACTAGATTATGCGATCGAGCAATTGGATTATTAGGATCACTATACTTAGTTAATAGCCTTGTTAATGCAGATGCTAGTTTGCGTCTATATTTCCTATCAGGCAGCTCGACCACTCCCTCTTCATCTGTAATTTTATCAACAACAAATAATTTGCTATCCATGCCCCCTTTTAATAGCATCTTATGAAACCTCATTGCGCCAATTGCTGCTCCGCCAGCTGCATCTGAGTAGCTAATATTGATAACTTTCAACATTTTCATTTACTTAATAGATTTCTATTTTTTACCAAGAGTTAATATATATTTTTGCAGTATTCAAAAGTTTTAATTAACCCCTGATCAATATCTTGCTGAGGATGCCATTTGAGTTCTGATTTAGCTTTATCTATTGAGCAGTAAGTATGTTCTATTTCACCAGAGCGTGATGGCATATAAATGACATCAAATTTCCTTTTTACGATAGGTCTCATCATTTCAATAAGATTATTTATACTTAGTGGTGTAGAACTAGCGAGCTGAAAAACACCAGACTTTCTTTTCTCTAAAGTTTTTATTAATCCTTCGGATAGGTCATCTACATATAGAAAATCTCTAGTTTGATTACCATCACCATAAACTGTTATAGAGCCTTTTTTAATAATGTCACTATAGAATTTAGCAACAACGGATTCTTTATTTTTGCATTTCGGCCCGTAAACATTTGAAAATCTAAGACTTGCTGCATGTATACCATAAGATTGTTGATATGCCCAACATAATGCTTCAACAGAAGCTTTTGATGCACCATAAGGAGAAGCCGGTTTACCTGCAATCTCTTCATTAATAGGCGGAGTGACTTCACCTAATATGGCTCCACCCGTGGACGCGTTAATAATGCTTTCAACTTTAAATTTTCGTACTGCTTCAATGATATTGAAACTTCCATTTATATTTATATCAATATTTAATTTTGGATCTTCTATAGAATCTATTACTCTAGTATGTGCAGCTAAATGGATAATCGTATTACAGCCATCAACAAATGAATCAACATCAGCAGAATTTCTAATATCACCTTGGATAATCTCAATATTGTCAGAATCATTAATATAGTTGCATGCGTTAGTCATGTTATCTAGTATCTTAATTTTCGTATCAAATCTTTCCAGTAATTTAGGGATAATGTTGCTTCCTAAAAAACCGAGCCCACCTGTGACACCTATAACATTCATTTTATCTTGCCTCTTAATATAAAAATCATTTCTCTTTTTAATTTACGTAAGTTAGTTCTGGGCTTTAATTTACGTAAGTAGTAAATAGGAGTCGAATTTAAAAATGTAAAAATTATTTTTCTTATTAATTTACGAAAGTAGTAATTAGGAGTCGAATTGTAAATACTTGTCGTTCCTCTATACATAAAAAAAATTATTTCTTTTTTTATTGTATTAATCACTCCTCTATTTTTTATAATAATTATTCCTCTTATTAATTTACGTAAGTAGTAAATAGGAGTCGAATTGTAAATAGGAGTCCAACTTGAAAATATAAAAATTATTTTTCTTATTAATTTACGAAAGTAGTAAATAGGAGTCCAATTTGAAATACTTGTCCATATTGTATTCATCACTCCTCTATATTTAATTTTGGGCTGATGCCTATTTGCAAATCTATAAAAGTAACGAACATTATCTATAGATCTTATTGATGTCATATTATTCCAGACATCCTTCCATTTCTGAGGACCCTTTCTAAATTCATGATGAGTACCTGTCGTTTTATGGTCAACAACGACTGCTAAAGTAGTAGACCCTGTCACGAAAAAACGAAATCCTGCTCTCTTAGCTCTTAAGCAAAAATCTGTATCACCATGATAATGAGGAAATGTATTACTATCATAGTTATTTATAGTCTCTAAAATATCACAAGGAAATAAAGAGCAGCGCCCAAAAAGCGCATTAACTTCCATATAATCTTTATTTTTAAAATGTTTAACTTCATTTGATAAATTTCTAAGGATATTAACTGAACCCGGACCCCAACCAGTGGATTCAGCATCCTCATTATTATAAGCTGCAGGCGCTATACACGAATTTTTGCCAAGCTTTTTATGATTGTCTAATAAGACTTCAAGCGTCTCAGGGCTTAATCTGACGTCATTATTTATAAGGCAAAAATGGTCTCCGCTGACAAATTTTGTTTTTAATTGACCAAGAGCGGTAGCAACTGCGCCTGTCCAATATAAAGTTCCATCACCTTTGATGATATTCACATCAGGGAAATCTCTCATAATTCTTTGAGATGTTCCATCTGTGCTTCCATCATCAACAACATTAATAATACATTTATCTATAACTGTTGACGTATACAAAGATTTTAAACAACCAATGGTATGATCAATTGTGTTGTGAACAGGAATAATTATATGCAACATTTCACTTTTTTTCATTCCATATGCCAGTGAAAAAAAATGCTTTGGGTATTTTAATTCATGCTTAATACAATCATTCCATATTTTGTATGGCCCCTTCCATTCAGGAGCTACATCATGTAAGGCTATAATGCCGCCTGGTTTCACCCAAGGACTAAAAAGCTCATAATCTTTTTTTATATCTTCAAAATCATGACTTCCATCTAGAAATAATAAGTCTATCCCTTTATTCCAGTTTGAACCAATGTCGTGACTATGTCCTTGAATGGGTTCTACTGTCGTAATGTCTGCTTTTTTTAAGTTAGACTTGAATTCATTTAAAAAACTTTCACCTTCCCATTGCAAATTGTTCAATCTATTTTTAAAATCAGTAGAATTTCCCTTAAACATGTCAATAGCATATATCTTTGGGTTCTTATCACTAGCACCTAGAGCTAGAGCAACTGTTGATTTACCTAAAAAAGATCCCACCTCAACAATTACTCCTTGATGAGGTATTTGATTTGCTAATTCATAAAGAAGATGCTCCTGCCCTGGCATTAAAAATCCTGGTATGTCTTGAATCAATTGACGAGTTATTGCTTTCATTTGAAAATCATGATAACAGTTTCTTCCTTAAAACTTAAATTTAGTTGAAATCTCAAAATTTGTCTTTGCATGAGATGTCAATTGTATAATATTTACGTCGTCTTTATAAGTTGAAATAGAAATTTGTTTGACTTCACTCTTTTTTATCCAAGGTGCTTCGACTTGAACGCTACTGTCACCTAAATCAATCACTATAAAATTATCCATTTGTTTCACCGGTTGCGGAGTTAGTAAATTAAAGGTTAGCTCAGCTTTACTTTTTAGGAGAACTTTATCAATTATTTCAAAACTATTACTTTGTACATTTTTAAAAATCCTTGAGTAAGTATCAACTGAATCATAAATTCCATCCAATTCAAGCGTTAGAGTTTTATTGGAAGATCCTGAAAGAGCATTTTTTTGAAATGATAACTCCTGCGGTTCTTGAAAAGATTCATCAACTTTAACAAGCAAAACATTATGCAGATATGCTTCTTTGAATGTGTATGCAAGTATATCATCGTATTCAATAATTCCCGGATCAATAAATACAGGTTGCTCATCTAATGAAAAAATAAATGAGCCTATGTCCTTATGGGAATGAAACTCTCTTTTTGATGCACCTATAATCATAAGATCAAATTTATTTAAGTTAGAGTGATGGTTATATCTAAAAATATTTAGTGGCTCATATTTCGACCAATAAGATTTCTTTTCTCCCGTTTTAATTTTATTCATTGTCTTAGGTCCATATAACAGCGAGAGTATGCCTCCTGTGTTCTTCTGTGTTCCTGAACTAAAATATGCTTCTCCAGATTTTATTACTTCATAAGCAGCATTATTTAACCATTTATTTTCTGGATATAATTTAGCTGCAATTGCAAAAAAATCACCTGAGCCATGTGTCTTTCGACTATCACTTAATGGATAGAAGGAACCGTCATTTGGTCCATGGAGAGTTTCAAGATAATCTAGACATGGTTTAATGTATTTCTCTAACTCTTTTGTAAGATTTAACTTTCTCGAATTCGAATAGCAGACTATTGAAAATAAAAATGTCTGTAACATCTGTGTTAAATATACGGGTCCTTCTTCAAATTTATCTAATATCTTTTCATCAAAAATAACTTTATCAAAATCAGAGTAATATTGATCTGCCATACCAGCAGTTTCCCAAGTATTTTCTAATGCCAGGCTACCAAGGATTAAGGATCTCATGAAAGTAGGTCCTTGATTCATTTTTTTCATATATGGAAAGCGAAGAAGGTCCGAATGACATTCAGATATGCCTCGAATCCAAATTGCTTTTTGTGCTGCCTTATAAAATGAATTAGACATGTTCTTACCAAACCAATCTAGCAATATGGAAAGAGTGAAAGTAGTCGATTCAGGTAAAAACCCACGAGCATTCCAAGCACTGGTCTTCATTTTATCTTCTGCAGATGAAAACCACGAAGCTGAATCAATCAGAGCGATTATAAATTCCCAGCATTTATTAACATATTTTTCCTCTTTCAAAACTAGGCCAACAAATCCTAAAGTTAAAGCCGCAGAGTGGATGGTTTGACGATCTCTTTCAAAAATTCTTACAAATCGTTTATCATAACCTGGCAAGTAAGCTTGTTGTTGAGAAGACACGTCAATAGATAGATAGCGTTCAGCAGCTATTTTCATTTCGTTAAATAGTGAGATGTATGGATCATAAGAGATTTTTTCTCGCACATTATTGAATGAATCATAATCTGACATCATATTTTTTATGAAGCTATGCTTATCAAAATTGATTTTATTACTAAATAAAGCTTCTATATTTCTGTCAGAATATGCGAGACAGGTGTTTTTATCGGATATTATCCCTGATACCCAATTTAAATCTAAACTGACAGGGCTATGATTATAATTTGATTCACAATAAATACTAATACCAGAAACACAACGTTGTTTCAGTTCTGCCGGTATATCATATAAGACCTCTTCTCTTATTCCAGACGCCTGTAATTTTTTAACTATATGCTTCTCTTCTTCAATTATTAAATATATTTCAATTTTGACACCGCTATAGGTATTGAAACAAAAGTTCAATTTATCAAATAAAGATAGGTCAATTGAATTATCAATTTGAACTAAACATTTTATGCCATTAGTGATTATTTGATTTGAAATAGTGACTTTACTCCATTTATGCAGGATAGTTGGTTTACATTTATTGTAATCAAATAATTTGGTACTAATCAATGTTGAAGTATCAGGGTCTTGAAAATGTATTAATAGCCATTCATTAAATTTAGATGATTCGAATTTATGAATAAATTGAGACATATAATTTTTTTATATATCAATAAATTGATGATCTAAATATACAGGAGCCCAGTCATTATATTTTCCGGTTTCAAAAAAGCTTCCTTCTAAAACTTCAAACTTGAATGCATTTGGGATATGATCTGCCACTTCATCATCTGCAACGAGTCTAAAACCTCCAGTATATATCCCGGGTGTAAGGCGTAATCTTTTTACTAGCACGCTAAAAGAGCCATTATTTTTTTTGCATTTAATCATTAGATCATGCGCATCAGTTGAAAACCTCACAATCTGGAGCCCTCTTCTATCCTTTACAGAAACACCAATTTCAAGATTTTTTGGGGTTATACTATCTTTGACTTCATATTTTATTTTCACAGTCATATCTTCTCCAGATGTAAGTACACCAAAGACATCAGAACCCTTCGATTTAAATTTTATGTCAGTAATTTGTACTCTAGCATTGCCAAATCTATCCGTTCTTTCTAAGATAGGAGTCTTTTCATCAGGAGGCTTGAATTGATTAAGATAATTTGCTGTTATATCAAAAGGGTCACCATCAGCCGTAATACTCCCATTCTGAATCAAAATTGCTCTATCACAAAAACGTTCTATGGAGCCCATTGAGTGACTTACTATTATTATTGTCTTACCCTTGTTTTTAAGTTCTTCAATTACATTCAAACACTTTGCTTGAAAGCCAGCATCACCAACAGATAATATTTCGTCTAATATAATTGTATCTGCATCCAGTAATGTAGCCACTGAAAATGCCAGTCTAGCTTTCATACCTGATGAATAAGTCCTTACCTGATCTTCTACTTTATTGCCAAGCTCAGAAAAATCAATAATTTCATCAATTTTTTGCTCAATTTTTGATTTTTTGACACCCAGTAGCTGCCCATTAAGTATTATATTTTCTCTACCAGTGTAATTGTCATGAAAGCCTGTCCCAACACCAAGCAATGATGCAACTGAGCCGTATACCTTCACATTACCTTCTGAGGGGAAAAGTACACGTGAAATTATTTTTAGTAATGTTGTTTTACCGCAACCATTTCTCCCTATTATTCCCAAGACCTTTCCTTTTTTAACAGTGAAGTTTAGATGTCTAAAAACGTAGCCGGTTTCTTTACTAGTATGTATTGGTTTTTTTAGAAGGCTAAAGACAGATGGCTTCAGATTATGGTTTGTGAAGGATATACCTAAATCATTTACCTCAATAGAATTTTTATTTTTATTCATTAATAAGTATCAATCTAGAAAATGATTTGTATTTTTTGCAAGCGGTGGGAAAACCATCATAGAAAATATAATAAAACATAATCCTATAAATAACGATTGGTATACATAAAAAGAATTAATAAAAGTATCATAACCCAAGAGCGACCATCTAAATATTTCTAAAACACCCACCATTGGATTTAGATAATAGAAAGATAGTAAGTAGTCTGGAACAACAGATGTAGGATAAAATATCGGAGAACCAAAGAAAAATACCTGTACAATCGCAGGTATTGCGTTTTTAACCTCTTTAATATGTCCAAGTACTGCAGATAAGAACAAATGAGTACTAAAGCACAGTAATAGAAAAAAAGAAAATATCAGTGGAACAAATATAAACTGTGTTGTAAGCGTTATATCAAAAAATAATAAAAATATCACTAGTATCACTAAAGGAAAAAAAAAGTCAATTAATGCTGATAAAAAACATGCTGCTGGGAAGACGATTTGTGGGATGTAAATTCTACTCATAAGCCCCGAGTTTCCCATTAGACTACCAGGTGACTCAGCTATCATCCGTAAAAAAAACTGCATTGGTATTATGCCAAGCAACAAAAAAAGAGGATATGGTATCGGCCCAGTATCAAATTTTGTGATCATACTGAAGAATGCGTAAATAACAAACATATAAAGTAATGGCTGAATAAATGCCCAGATTACACCTAGATACGATTTTCTATATTTGGTTTTTATATTCCTTTTAGCTAGCTCAACTATTAATTCATAGTTTTCTAAAATTTGATTTAATTGTGCGCCTTTTATATTACCTCTAGTGTCTATGACGGTATGATCTTTCATTTTAAATTCACCATTGAGACTTACATAGTATTTTTGATTGATCACATCTATGTGAATACTTTTTTGTAATGTCGACTATTTCTGATGCTAGGCTGTCACTGAGTTTTATTGGTTTGAGACCTGATCTTATAAACGAATCATTACTAACAAACAGATCATTCTCATCATCTTCTTTTCTAGGATTTTCCAGGTGTTGAATTTCGGCACCACTTAGTTGTGCAACTAACTTTGCTAAATCTTTTACCTGATGCGTTTCTGTCATTTGGTTTTTTATTGTTACTTTGGAACTATTTGAGTCCGTGATATCTTTTAGAGCCAACCTTATGCAGTTCACTGTATCGTTAATATGAATAAAAGCGCGCGTTTGCCCACCAGTTCCATGAACAGTTAGTGGATAGCCTATAGCTGACTGCATTAAAAATCTATTTAATACTGTTCCATAGTCACCATCATAATCAAATCTATTTATCAACTTTTCATCAAGAGAAGTTTCATCGGTCTGTGTTCCCCAAACCACACCTTGGTGTAGGTCAGTAATTCTGATGCCATCATTTTTTGCATAAAAGCTAAACATAAGCTGTTCCATAGATTTCGTTAGATGATAAATACTCCCTGGAGAACTTGGGTATAAAATACTTTTGCTTTTTAAACCAGATTCAGTATCTATTAAAATATCAAGATAGCCCTCGGGTATTTTCATGTCTGCTGTACCATAACCATAAACGCCCATTGATCCAAGATGTACAAAATGGCAATCAAGTTTGTTAGCAACTAAACTTACTAAAATGTTGTGGGTTGCTGCGATGTTATTATCAATAGTATATCTTTTCTCATCAGGTGATCTCATTGAATATGGGGCTGCACGTTGTTCGGCAAACTGAATTACAGCATCAGGCTTATATTCTTCTATCAGTTTGTTGAGTTTATTGTATTCAGTCGCAATGTTAAAATTATGAAAGTTTATTCGATTACCGCTTACGCTCTTCCAGGCTTTTAGTCTCTCTTCTATACTTGAAATGGGGGTCAGTGAACAAATATCAAGTTTTTCATCAATAAGTCTTCTTGATAAATTATCAACGATAACTATATCATGACCATCCTTAGACAAACCAAGTGTGGTTGGCCAGCCACAAAATCCATCTCCTCCAAATACAATAATTTTCACTTTTTTATTATACCTTCAATTAAAGTCTTAAACCAGGATAAAGTATTAGAAGACTTTTCTTTTTGATTTTTTATATTCTTTTCTTTTTTATTTTTTATATTCTTTTCTTTTTGATTTTTTATATCTTGACCAAAACATGACATAAAAGATTTATGAATATCATGGTCAATAAATCCAAAAGGAGGACATCTCCACTCAGTCTGTGTATTTGATATAAATTCATTGTTCATATCTTGAACACCACAATTTTGCCCACTACCATCAAGCCCAATATTTTCAACCAGCGATTTAACAGGACATAAGCATAATGCATTATTTATAAAATGGGTGTATACCCATCTACATGCCCAGACATCTTTATTATTTTTTACACATGCATTTAGTGTGTTTAGACTATCAAAACCAATCCTATAGCCATATGACTGTTTTAAGATTTCTGATGCATTAAAATCATCATACCCTGACATTGAAAAATCTGCTTTGTTCCACTTGTCTTTCCATGTTGCCCATCCCCAACATTGCATTCTTGGAATTGCATAAACATCATAATCATAATTTTCTGGAAATTGCATCTTCGTCTCTGGAAAAGAAAATCCAGAAATAGAAAAGATTTCTTGATGTAGTTCATATTTGGTCAACATATCGTTAAAATATTTAAGAGCATTAGGCGCCATTACGATATCATCCTCAACAACAATCACTTTACCAAATTCTTCTACAATCTCTGTGACTCCATTTATAATTGAAGATGCCAATCCAGCATTTTTTTGTTTTTTCTTTACTATGACAGAATTAAAACCATTTGTAGTATCAGCAATTTTATGAATAGCGTTTACATTATCTAAATCCATTTCTGTTTTAGGTCCGTCGCAATAAATTATTACATCAGTTGATGACGCCATGTTGTTTTTTTTCAAAGCATTAATTGTTTTTGATAAGTGGTCTGGTCGATTGAATGCGAAAATTGCTACAGGAGCGAAAGTATATTTTCTATTATGATTCACTATCAGACTATGTGTTTGCTAACATATAATAAATTAGCTGGTTTTTCAAAAGATGCACATAAATAACCATGCTCTCTGAATAATTTGTCAATTTCAAAATATAAATTAATGTTGTAATCATTCTTAATTTGTAAGCCATCAAATTCTACTAAAATCTGGTCAGGATGAATGCCTTTATTGAAAAAATCAACAATAACTTTTGTTTCTGCACCTTCTATGTCCATCTTGACTAGCGGGAGTTCTTCTAGATTATATTTTTTCATAAGCTCGTTAATAGTAATTGTTTTAACCAAGATATGTGGCTGACTTAAATCTTTATTATAATTATTTTTAAAGTTTACGATTGAGTGTGATACTGATGTACTTTTAGATGGTTTAAAAAATGGAATTGAACAGTTTTCAGTCCAAATCGCTTTTTGCTCTAAATATAAATTATCCTCTTTAATTTGACATAAATCATAAGAGCTTATTGGTTGATTACCATCGTTAGTATAATCTTCTGTTTTTGACGAGCCTAGAGAAGCTAGTACACTTGAATAATGCTCAACAGCTCTAGGTGTAGGATCTACTAGAATTACAGTAGCTTCATATTTATTGATATATTCAATATCAAAAGTGATATCTTCACCAGAGCCGAAGCTCAAAATAGTACTTTTGTATAAATTTTTATGATCTAAAAAACTCCAGCCACCGTAGACCGATCCAAGTCTTATTATATTCTGCGATACGGCGGATATCTCAGGATGAAAATTGACAGGTATTTTTTTTTCGTTATCTTTATTGAGTAATTTCTTAATTATTTTGATCATATTTTGATAGGGTGTGATTGTGATTTATTTTTGTTAATATATCATTTATAGATGTCGATGACATCAATTTCTATAATCACGGTTGTTAAAAATGGCATGCCTCATTTAGGAGCATGCATAGATTCTGTCAAACGACAGATTCAATCACCACGAGAGCATATAATTATAGATGGCGGAAGTACAGATGGTACGAGAGAATTACTCGCTAGCCTAGATAATATTAATTCTACGACTGAAAAAGACAGAGGGATAAGTCATGCCTTCAATAAAGGATGGAAAAAAGCAAGTGCAGAATTTGTTTGTCATTTAAATTCAGATGATTGGTTAGAATCAAACCATATTTCAAATGTTCAGAGCATAATAGATAACGACAATCCTGATATAATTATTTCTACGATGTTCTTTGATAGCCCTCAAAAGAGCAGAATACTGAAACCTAAGTTTCCAAAACTACCCTATCCAAAAATATGGTTTTATCCCCAGATAAATCACCCTGGTATGGTAATTAGGAAATCATTATTACAGAGTGTAGGAGGGTATGATGAGAACTACAAACTCGCCATGGACGCAGATTTTTTTTATAAAGCTTTGAAATTGAAACCGAAGATATATTGTTCTGATCAGATAACTGTTCATCAACGTTCTGGTGGTATGTCTCAAATAAATTGGGAACACGCAATAAAAGAGATGTATGAGATTGAACTAAAGCATGGAAGGTTCCACTTTACATCTTTGTTAGCATATTACTGGAGAATCACAAAGAGCCGTATTAAAAATTTGATATTGGGCTTAATTTAAACTTAGGCTGAAATTATGTTTATATTGTAATATTTTTTTTATGAAAAAATAATGTAGCAGCCTTTAAAGTTAAGATATATTATAGGATTGACTATGCACCTTAGTATTACAAAAATAATTACCAGCAATGATTTAAAGATTTTCTTAGTTTCGTTTTACATTTTTTTAAATTTTATAGATCGACATTTAAGCAGCATATTTTTAATCTTAAGTATATTAGTATGCGTTCTAGATTATAAAAATCTAATTATAGAGTTATCTAAAAAGAAAAGATTGGTGTTGTTGGTATTATTATTTTCTATTTATATTATCAGTGTCGGTTATTATCATGATTCATCATCAAGAGAACTTGATAATTATTTAAGATTCTTATTTTTGTTGCCCCTGATATCTATAAGCGTCAATAGTGAATCAGTTATTAAAACATTAGTATTTGCTGCATTCCTTGGGTTCGTTCACATCGTATATACATACTTAATCGGAGATTTTTATATATATACCACTAATGAATATGCTCGATACCCAGGGACGTCATCGAGTCCTATATCTTATGCTAACATTTGTTCTCTTGCCTTCATGATTTGTGTTTATTTTGTATCGAACAAAAAGACAAATTATTTTTATGCACTATTCACAGCGGCAGTATTTTTTTTCATTTTATATCTTTTTACTGAAACTCGAGGTCCTTTGATAGCGATACTAATAAGTTTTATATTTCTAATGTATCATTTTAGAAAAAAATACTTAGTTTATGGTTTTATAGCTTTTATCATTAGTATGATAGTAATTCCAAATCCAGTATTAGAAAGATTTAAACACATAGAAGATATTAGTTTTTTAAATTACACAGAAATCAAGCATAGATCTTTAGCAGAAAGAATTTACTATATAAGTTTTGGTTATGAGGTACTCAAAAGTTCCTACATAGTCGGTGTAGGACCTCAGAATATTGAAAATCAAATATCAAAGAACTTAGAGACATTTAAAAATGATAATCTTAAACCTAGTAACCATTTACATAATGAGTTTCTCGATATGAGTGTTAAGTTCGGAATATTTTCTTTTATATTATTAATTGGATTATATATGGCAATCATCAAATCATGTAATAAACACAATAAAGCCATTGTGACATTGATAGTAATAATGTTATTTTTCTCTCAACAGACGCAAAGTATTTTTGCACATCATCAACCTATATCATTCTTCATAACTTTAATTTATATATTTCTTAATTCTCAGTTTGATAAACTCAGCACTAAGAAGAATAATTTGTGATATTCTTTCTGTAAAAATGAAATTATTAATTACAGGCGGCAATGGTTTTATAGCATATAATTTTATAAAGATTATGCTTGAATCTGGTTATGATATTGTGAGTATTGATAATCTATCCTTGTCAACATACCTCAATCATAAACAATTAAAAATTAATTCTGAGAGATTTAAATTTGTTAAGTGTGATATTTTGAGTCATGAGATAGGTGAGCTAATAAAAGAGCATAGATTTGATTATTTAGTTAACTTTGCAGCAGAATCACATGTAGACAAATCAATACATTCATCAAATATGTTCGTAGATACAAATATTAAGGGTACAAATAATCTTCTTACATATTGCAAAAATTATTTACAAAATAAAATCTTACCCAGTGAATTTCGTTTCATTCAAGTTTCAACAGACGAAGTTTATGGTTCCTTAACAAACACAGAACCTGCATTTACTGAATCATCAATTCTGAAACCTACCAATCCATATAGCGCATCAAAAGCATCAGCTGATTTAGTTGCTATGGCATATTTTAAAACTCATAACTTCCCAGTTATGATAACTAGGTGTAGTAATAACTTTGGGCCTTATCAATATCCTGAAAAATTAATACCTCTAGCTATAAATAATATTACTAATAATAAGAAAATTCCTATATATGGAAATGGACAACAAATAAGAGATTGGATTTATGTTGATGATCACTGCTTTGGAATCAAAAAAGTTCTTGAGCAAGGCAATATTGGTCAGGTGTATAATTTTGGAGGTTATTCAGAGTTAACTAATCTTGAGATAATTGAAAATATTATTAAAATAATGAAACCAAATGAAACCTCTAGTCAATATATAGAACATGTTCAAGATAGACCAGGTCATGATACAAGATATGCAATTAATGCACAAAAAGCATTGAATGAACTTGGCTGGAAACCATCGCATAATTTTATGAATGCTATTGGTGAAACCGTAAATTGGTATACCAACAATAATGAATGGTCGGAACAGATTATGAAGACAGACCAGTATAAAAATTGGATGGAGAAACAATATTAATATATTACTTTTTGGCTCTAATGGTCAGTTGGGGCAGTCTTTCTGCCAGCTTTTTAAAAAAAATAATATAAATTATACTGCCTTATCAAAAAAAAATTGTGATGTAACTAATAATAAAGATATAAAGAGTGTACTTGCCACGAATGACTATGATTTCATTATAAATGCATCTGCTTACACCAATGTTTGTGAAGCAGAAATAAACCCGCATATTGCCTATGAAGTGAATAATTTCGCTGTAAAGAACATAGCTTCGTTACTTGCTAATAGCTCATCATTATTTGTTCATTTTTCAACAGATTATGTTTTTGATGGTAAAAAAAAATCACCATATACTGAAGAAGATTCAACAAATCCGATTAATGAATATGGTAAATCTAAACTTAATGGTGAAATTAATTTAAAAAAATCTAATATTAATTATTTTATTTTTAGAACTAGCTGGGTGTATGATAATAAGGGCATTAATTTTCCAAATAAAATAGTTAATCTGGCAAAAAAAGGAAAATCTATTGAAGTGATAGACGATCAGTTTGGTGTCCCTAACCATGTTGACTTTATATCTCTTAGTACACTTGCCTGTTTGAAGAAATACTATAAATATTCAACTATTGAAAAAAATAAATCACATAGTATCTATAACTTATCTTGCAATGATCAAACAACTTGGTTTGATTTTGCAAAATATATATTAGATGGCATTCATAAAATATCCGAGCACCAATATGATATCAAGGCTGTGAAATCAGATCATTTCAAATCAAACGTTAAACGCCCACAGTATACCGTTTTGAGTAATAATAAAATTACAGAGCAGTTTGATATTGAAATACCTTCATGGCACTATTATGCAGATAAATATATTGAATCATTTGATGAATAGAAAAGGAATAATACTTGCTGGTGGAAGGGGGACTAGGTTATACCCATTAACTTTAGTAACATCGAAGTGTATGTTGCCAGTGTATGACAAACCAATGATTTATTATTCAATAAGCACCTTAATGTTGTCAGGTGTAAAAGATATATTGATTATATCAACACCGGAAGATAGAGATAATTATCTCAGGCTTCTCGATGATGGAAGTCAGTGGGGGATGAATTTCTCATTCGAAATACAAGAAAAGCCAGAGGGAATAGCCCAAGCCTTGACTATAGGTGAAAAGTTTCTTGATAATGATCCTTGCGTTCTCATGCTTGCTGATAATATTTTTTATGGAAGTGGATTATCTGAAAAATTATCAAACGCTTACTCATCTACTACCAATACATTATTTTCATATGAAGTTCCTGACCCAGAGAGATTTGGAGTCTGTTCACTTGATAATCAAAGGAAAGTGATAAACTTAGAGGAAAAGCCTAAAAACCCATCATCAAATCTAGCTGTTACAGGACTATATTTTTATGATTCAAATGCATCATATATAGCAAATGGTATTAAACCATCTGGCAGAGGTGAACTAGAGATTACAGATGTAAATATTGAATATATGAAATTAGGCAATTTGTATAGCGAAGTTCTTGGAACAGGTTATACATGGATGGATGCAGGCACTAACCAATCATTTATAGAAGCAAGTAATTTTGTTCATGCTATTGAAAAAAAACATGGTCAGAAGATCGCTTGCCCTGAGGAAATTGCATTCAACAAAGGATTTATATCAGAGGAGAAACTTGAGTCTCTAGGTAAAAAACTCAAAAAAAGTGATTATGGTAAATACCTTTTAAATTTATTAAATTAAAGAATATTCATGAAAATTGAAAAAACAGATTTAAGTGGAGTATTGCTAATTACACCTGAGATATTTGAAGATGAGCGTGGATATTTTTATGAAAGCTTCAATAAAAAAAAATTTGAAGAAATCACAAAATCAAAATTTGACGCCATTCAAGACAACCAATCATATTCATATCAGGGTATATTAAGAGGTATTCATTTTCAAACTCAACCGCTGGCCCAAGCAAAATTAATACAGGTCCTTGAAGGAGAGATTTTTGATGTTGCTGTGGACTTAAGAAATGACTCTAATACATATTGTAAGTGGGTTTCAATCAATTTATCTTCATCTAACCATCAGCAGTTATTTATTCCTAAAGGGTTTGGTCATGCTTTCCTTACTATAAGTAAAATTGCAAAAGTTATGTATAAAGTCAATCAAAATTATTCGAAAGATCATGAAAAAGTAATACGATATGATGACCCAATACTAAAAATTAATTGGCCACTCGACAATATTAAACTTTCTACTAAAGATCAGAATGCAGAATTCATTTCAGAAAATGTTAAATATTTTTAATAATTTCACGGATAAATAAGATGGAAATTAATACATATATAAATACTGAAATTAACATATTTAATAAGGATCTAGATATATTTTTAAATAAATATAAATCTAGTACTAAATTATTTAAAGTAATGTGTTACAGCCTAAAAAATGGAGGTAAACGACTCAGGCCACTAATAATTAAAGAGATTGCAAAATCCTTAAACCTTAATAAAAATCAATATATTAAGTCGATGATTGCTATAGAGTTAGTTCACTCCTATTCACTTATTCATGATGATCTTCCATGCATGGATGATGATGATTATAGACGGGGTAGATTAAGTACTCACAAAAAATATGATGAAGCACAAGCAATACTAGCTGGAAATAGTTTACTTACAATGGCTTTCAATTTACTTTCTCAAGATTCAACCCCGTTACTTGTTCAACTACTCTCCGAATTAGCTGGCTATGAAGGATTAGCTGGAGGCCAATCATTTGACATTGATAGTATTAATAAGAAATTGAATTATAAATTAATTGACAAGATTCATGATCTTAAAACAGCTAGACTTTTTGAATTTTGCGTAGCAGCTCCATTTGTTATAAGCAATAAAACTAAAGAAGAAATCAAGATATCGAGAAACTATGGAAAGATTATAGGTAAGGTATTTCAAATAATAGATGATATTCATGATTATGAAAATAAAAGTAACGAATATATAAACATACTAAACGTTATAACTAAAGATGAAGCACTAAGTAGATGTCATGATTATGAGATAGAGGCCGACTCACTACGGAAAAGAATTATTCCTAATAAAAAAAATAAAATGAGAGATATTTTATCTTTTATAATTAATCGACGATAATACCATGCCAACAACTATTATTACTGGATCTACATCAGGAATAGGTTTGGAAGTTGCAAAAGAATTAGCTAAAAATAATCATAGGCTAATCCTAGTTTCTAGAAATCTAAATAAACTCAAATTCACAAAAAGTATTCTTGAAAGTCGGAACAATATAAATTGTGATATTTATGAACATGACCTATCTCTTATAAGAGAAAATATTAATTTTCATAAAGAAGTAGCAAAAAAATATGACAATATTGATTTTCTAGTAAATAATGTAGGGGCTATTTTTATGAATAGAGAGGAAACTACTGAGGGTTTAGAAAAAACATTTAGCTTAAATCATATGAGTTATTTTGTATTATCTAAGTTGTTTTCTCAGCAAGAAAGTCCACTTAGTATTATTAATGTCAGTTCAGAAGCACACAGAAACATTAGACTTGATTACGATGATCTTGAAAATAAAAATAATTATAATGGCTGGTACTCATATAAAAAAAGTAAACTTGCAAATATTTATCTAACATATGAACATCACAAAAGATTACTGCAAACTAAGTCTACTGTTAATTGTTTGCACCCGGGCGTAGTTAACACGAATTTCGCTAATGATAATGCGTTGCCATACAAGATAATGGCGAGTTTAGTTAAATACTTTGGCATAACACCTAGAGAAGGTGCTGAAACCATACTGTACCTTGTTAATAATAATGATATCGATAGCGCATCTGGACTGTATTTTAAAAAATGTATGCCTATAAAATCCTCTCAGGTATCTCATGATAAAGAATTAAGTGAAAAATTATGGGATTATAGTGAACAAATTTTGTCACAATACATATGAAATACTATTTCTTATTATTTGCTATCGTCTTATCTTCATGCAGCTCTAGGGTTTCTGGGCAATATAATTTTCCAATGACCATAAATACCTATGACTCAAATAAAGATGAAGTTTTTGCTGATTGTAACTTATATTCAGCTGAGACAAGGATAAGTTTTATGACACCACAAAAAATTAATTATCAAGCAAATTGTGGACCTATAAATATCCTATGTAAAAGCGGTACCAAAACAGGTGAGTTCGGGTTAATGCCAAATCCTGAAGAGGAGATAGAGGTAAACAATATTCTAAGTACAGGTGCGGGTATTATATTTGATAGATTAGTGGATTCAACAACACCTTTTGGAATGTTCGTTAGATATACAAATGCTTTTGATAATTCTACTTGTTTGATACCAAAGGAAATTAATATAATTCTCGATTAATACTTGTCAAAGTATTTTTCAAGTGTAATCTTAATATATGACAATTATAATAGGGTTAGTATTTTTTCTTTCAGTGGCTTATTTTTCATACACATTCGGTCAATGTGTTGCTAAATTTTCACGATTAGATAAATTAATTAATAAAAAAATATTTGGCGTAGCTTTTTTAGCTCTCTATATTAATTATGTCTACACAAATCAGGCGATGATTGTAGATGTTTTTATGACAGCGCTTACATAATTTTCAAAAACTTCATAAGCCAATAAATCACAAATGAAAGCATAGCGCCGATAACAATTATATTTATTAGCATAGTAATAATTTTATACTCTTGAATCTCGGAACTGTTATCTTTATTTAAAAATGCACCATTGACCCAAGTTCCGTTATATATTCTACCATCAGCATAAGTCCATTGACCATCACCGATTGGCTTTCCTCTAATAAAACTACCCGTGTAAACTTTACCATTTGGAAATGTATTTATGCCAAATCCATGTGGTTTATCATTTATCCAGTCTCCCTCATAAGTTCTGTTGTTTCTAGTTTTAAGAATACCTTTGCCATGTTTTCTACCATCTTTGAAGGCACCCTTGTAAATATCACCATTTTCAAAAGTTTGAACACCTCGATGTTTTTTATCATCTTTGTAAGTAATCATTCTTTTATTATACATGTACAACTAAAATTTTTAATTTCCCTATGTAGTTATAGACTTTCAGGAGAATATATAAGCTAAATGTATAATTAAACTTTTTTTATTTGAGCCATCACCGTATAGAAAATTGGGCCATCTCCCATATCAGTAAGTTCTTGTGAGTTTAATGCATTTGCATGCAACCGAAAACAATATTGCTTGATCAACAACAACGAAAATTACTTTAATTGCACATAAGCAATATATGTATATGAGAGCTCAGAGATTAACTCCTTCCTATTGAGGTCGCCAATGCAGCCCGACAATGCTGGACACTCATCAGAAGCACCAAACAAAGCATCACGAGACAAAGAATATTCTCCCGACCAAGGGTGGTCATTCCACCTCTGCGTCTTATTTAACAAGAGAGGAGCCATTTCGCAGTAGACAGATATATTTTGCATAGCAGATACACGATCAACTTGGTTTGGCTTACGAATGATCTCCTGACGCCAGTATATATCTTCAAGCAGCTTGATATTGACATGATTATTTATCTCGCCCATAGCCCTTCTTCCAAGAAGCCCCTTCAAAAACTCCTTCAAGCTAGCCACCAAGCCCGAAGGTGAAGAATAAGTCAAGTTTGGACGAGGATGACCTGCCCCAGACAAAACCTGCCTCAATGAATAACAGTCTCCTTGACTTAACGGATAATTATCCTCAAACACAGCATGCTTGAAGCCCCACCACTTCAAATCTTTCAGGCGAGAGAATGCGCTTTGGTGATCATCAAAGAAACAAACTGTTTTTTCTGCATCCAAAGCCGACCAATCCAAGCCAGTAAAGTCTTCTAAAAGATATTTTGCCTTTGAAGAAGTGTACTCACGAAATCCTGGCACGGGATCTAAGGAATAAATCTCCGCATGCGGCAGCGCTTGCTCAATCAACCAAGTAGATTGCCCACTATAGACACCACTTTCAATAACATGGTTTGGCATCAACTTGCGGAGAATAAAGAATAGTGCATAGGAGTGATTTATACCCATCCCTCCCTGATTGGTCCGCAAAGGGCGCGATTTATACAGATCTAAAAACTCCTCAAGAAGCGTCCCGTCGTAATCCTTAACCCAGGAAATTTCACCAATATCCTTCATCATATTTTTATTATACATGTATAATAAAAAATACTGACAGAGTTAGAAAATTAGCCATTTCTTTAATACGTAAAAGCGTAAAAGTATAATTAAATTTTCTTGATTTGAGCCATCACCGTATAGAAAATTGGGCCATCTCCCATATCAGTCAAGTCTTGTGTATTTAGTGCATTTACATTGAGCCCGTTCTTAACTAGCGAACCCCGATACTGTTTTTGGGTAGAAGCCACCCCTTCAAGCATAGAATATTTAATGATTGCATGTGCAAAGGTTTCACCCACATCATTAAAAACTTTGCAAAGATCCCCATCTTTAATATTTCTACTTTTTGCATCTATAGGTGATATTTCGATAGTTGGACGTGATGCCATATTTCTCAACCTTTCAACTGGCACAAATGAATTTCCGATAAATTGATGTGTTGCTGGGCTTAATATTTGAATGGGGTATTTCTTTTTAATTTCTGATTTTTTAAATTCTTCTGTATAA
>MDTC01191319.1_pt1 | contig 31118 bp, 49 predicted proteins | sample 811181 | NCBI WGS metagenome assembly MDTC01 (sample SAMN05326644, study PRJNA326480) | marine metagenome | isolation source: seawater | place: Pacific Ocean: North | collected 2011
CAGGCAGTTTGCAAGTTGCGTCCTTGTTGATTCGGACGACACCCTTGATTCCATTTTTGCCAGTGATATGTCTATTGGACGCTACACAGCGCAGAGAGCTGGCATCGGCATTAACGCAGGGCGCATCAGAGGAGTTAATTCAAAAATTAGAGGCGGTGAAGTCGCACACACAGGAATCATCCCGTTCCTAAAAAAGTTTGAAGCAACTGTACGTTGCTGTACACAAAATGGAGTACGTGGTGGTAGTGCTACTACACACTTCCCGTTTTGGCATCAAGAGATTGAAGATATCCTTGTGTTAAAAAACAACAAAGGAACAGAAGATAATCGTGTACGTAAATTAGATTACTCTATTCAATTAAACAAAACTATGTATGAAAGACTATTGTCTGGTGGAGAAATTACTCTTTTCTCACCACACGATGTACCAGGTTTGTATGAAGCATACTTTGGCGATGCAGATAAGTTTAAAGAAATGTATGAAATGTATGAACGTAAAACTAGTGTCAAGAAAAAGAAAATTGATGCAATGGAACTGTTTAGTGCATTAATCAAAGAACGTGCTGAAACAGGACGTATCTATATTATGAATGTTGATCATGCTAATACACACAGCTCGTTCAAAGACACAGTTTACATGAGTAATCTTTGTCAAGAGATTACACTTCCTACAAAACCATTACAGCATATTGATGATGAAGAAGGTGAAATTGCATTGTGTATTTTAAGTGCTATTAATGTAGGCACAATCAAATCACTAGACGACTTAGAAGAACTATGTGATCTTGCTGTTAGAGCATTAGAAGAAATTATTGAATACCAACGTTATCCAATCCTAGCGGCTGAGAAAAGTACAAAAGCAAGACGTTCACTAGGCGTTGGATATATCGGACTTGCACACTATCTTGCAAAGAATAAAGTTAAGTACGGACATAAGACTGCATGGAAACTTGTACACCAATTGACAGAAGCATTCCAGTACTACTTACTGAAAGCGTCAAACAACTTGGCAAAAGAGCGTGGTGCTTGTGAATACTTTAATCGCACTAAATACTCGGACGGTATCATGCCTATTGATACTTACAAAAAAGATTTAGATGATATTATTGATGTAAAGTTAAAGTATGATTGGGATAGCTTACGTAATAGCATTAGAGAGCACGGGTTACGGCACAGCACATTGTCCGCACAGATGCCATCGGAGAGCAGTTCCGTTGTGTCGAACGCAACAAACGGAATCGAACCACCACGTGGATACCTGTCCATTAAGAAGTCCAAAAAAGGGCCTCTTAAGCAGATTGTTCCACAGTATCAAACGCTGAAAAATCATTATACGCTACTTTGGGATATGCCTAGTAACGAAGGGTATATCAATATTGTAGCAGTTATGCAAAAGTTTTTCGACCAAGCAATTAGCGGAAATTGGTCTTACAATCCAACACATTACGAAAATAATGAAGTTCCTATGAGTGTTATGCTACAGGATCTGCTGAATACGTATAAATATGGATGGAAGACCTCTTACTATCAGAACACTTATGATTATAAGACAGATCCAAGTGAGACTGTAGATGAACCTGCTCACTCTTTAGGATGGCATGATAATGTCAAAGAGAAGCCGGTTGAAAGAGAAGACTTCAAAGGCACTGACGAAGAATATGAAGAATATTGTGAAGCATGTGCAATTTAATGGTTGACTAAGAGGGTAGACCGTAGTATACTAAGCAAATATTAGAAGAGAGACAGAAATGGCAAAGACAGTTTTTAACAAAGAAAAAGTTGACTTCACCAAACAGAATATGTTCTTTGGTGCAGATCAGAATACACAACGTTACGATACGTTTAAATTCCCTGTGTTTGATAAACTTAATCAAACAATGCTTGGATATTTTTGGAGACCTGAAGAAGTTAGTCTACAAAAAGATAGAGCAGACTATGCAGAATTTCGTCCAGAGCAAAAACATATCTTTACTGCTAACTTGAAGTACCAAACACTTCTTGATAGTGTACAAGGACGTGGTCCTTGTTTAGCATTCTTACCACACGTAAGTTTACCAGAGCTAGAAGGCTGTATTGTTACTTGGGATTTCTTTGAAACTATCCACAGTCGCTCTTATACACATATTATGAAAAATGTGTATCCAGATCCAAGTGAAGTTTTTGATACTATTCTTGATGATGAAAAAATTCTTGAACGTGCCGTTTCTGTAACTAAACATTATGATGCGTTCAATGAAGCCGCAGATGCATTTATGCATCGTGGTGAAGGCTCAATGTATGAAGTCAAAAAGAAATTGTATCTTGCAATGATGACTGTAAACATTCTTGAAGGTTTACGTTTTTATGTTTCGTTCGCATGTACATTTGGTTTTGGCGAGTTGAAACTTATGGAAGGCAGTGCTAAAATTATTTCTCTTATTGCAAGAGACGAAGCACAACATCTAGCACTTAGCACACACGTATTGAAACTGTGGGCACAAGGCAAAGATGATCCAGAAATGAAAAAGATTGCTAAAGAGTGTGAAAAAGAAGTTTACGAACTTTGGCGAGAATGTGTTGCAGAAGAAAAGGCTTGGGCAGAATACTTGTTCAAGGACGGTTCTATGATTGGTTTGAATACTACACTTCTTAATCAATATGTAGAGTACATTGCAAACAGACGCTTGAAAGCACTTGGCTTAGATGCAATCTTTGATCAACCAGTTAACACAAATCCACTTCCGTGGACACAACACTGGTTGAGTAGCTCAGGACTACAGGTTGCTCCACAAGAGACAGAAGTTGAATCCTATATCATTGGCGGCATCAAACAAGATGTAGACAAAAATAAACTGAAAGGATTTAGTCTATGATAGAAATATGGGGTAAGCCTGCATGTCCAAGTTGCATGAAAGCAAAACAACTTTGCGAAATGCGTCAATTTAAATATACCTACAAAGAGCTTGGTAAAGACTTTGATCGTGAAGAAGTATTTGAAGAATTTCCTACAGCAAGAACATTTCCACAAATTAAAGTGAATGGTAAAGCAGTAGGAGGTTACGAACAATTTGCTTCACACATTGAAGAAACTAATTATACAGGTACAGGATTTACGTTATAATATGTTATTAGAAAAACCAACACAGACAGGAGATATCTTGTCATTCAAAATCGCTTCGGGTGAAGAAATTGTAGCTCGACTTGATGAAGAAACAGAAACAGAATTTGTTTTGCTTAAACCGATGATGCTGGTAATTAGTCCAGAGTCAGTAGGTTTAGGACCTTTTATGTTCAGCTTGGATCCCGCAGGTAAGTTCCATCTGCAAAAGACAGCAGTCGTCTGCAAAGGGAAAACTGAAGATAATATAGGGAAACAATATGTGTCCACCACAACAGGTGTAGCATTACAATAGGAGAAGGCAAATGACAACTATACATGAACAGATTGTACAAGCGTACAATAACTACGTTGCAGAAGCAGAAACATTTGAAGATAAAAGTGTTAAAGCGGCGGCGGCTAGAGCACGTAAGGCTTTAGGTGATCTTGGTAAACTTACTAAAGAGCGTAGAAAAGAAATCCAAGAAAAGAAAAACTCAATGTAATGAGTGGTCAACGGCGCTGGTTAAAATTATGGGCCAGGACTGTTGGTATGCCTATCGGCATAAACGATGACGACAAGCCAGAGTTCCTTCCAATTCCTCAAGAGGATGTAAAAAGGGCACTGGCTTTTCGTACTTTTTGGATAGTCCTTCATGTGATCACATGTTGCATGATTATAGCAGGAAATGGAAGGACCTTAGGATTATGGTAAAACCTAATACAAAATTTGATCTGTCTATTCGTGACATTGAAATAATAGAAATTGCACTTAGAGCAAAAGCAGGACGCAGAGGAATAGCGATTGCACAAGGTGAAACATCTCCGCAACTTAAACAAGAAATGCAAGAGATACAAGAATTACTTGGTAAAATACATCATCAGAAAAATTTTTATGCGTCATTCAAAAATAAAAATACCCCCTACGTAAGCGGATAAAAAAAAGGGTAGCGTTTCCACTACCCAATTACAACTATATTGTATTAACAATTAGAAGTTAAAAGAAACACCTACGTTAATTTCTTTACGCTCACTGTTATCAATATCCCATTTAGTATTAGCAAACAGTTCTCCACCATTGCCTAGCATATAAGTTGCTTCTAGGTCAAGGTCAGGACGTTGTCCTTCGTCTAACATATTAATAATAGCAAAGTCATCTCCACTTGCATGGTCTGTTTCATATGCTGTAATTACAGTACCTAGTGATAGAGTCAATGCTCCATCTGGTGCTGGTTGCCAATTCATTTCTGGATTGATTGTGATATGGTTTGTTTCTGCATCAACCATATGCCAAGCCTTTACTTCTGTGTCTAGTGAAAGCCCTGGTAGTGCTAAATCAACAGCGCCTGCAGATGTCGCAAGAGCCGCCATAAGCGATGTTGTGGCAATTATCTTCTTCATTGCTTGTATTCCTTGTATTTTATTATTGTTGGTGTATGCGGGGGTGGGAGTGTTTTTGCACACACAATAGTAATTATCTTTTTTGCGCGGAAAAGTTGTAAAACTGAATCCAATAAAAAAGAGTGTTGCCCGAAAGCAACACCCTTAATCGTTCTGTTGCTAGGTGATCAACCCCGGAAGCCTATACTAGGCCGCCATTGCCATTTCTGGCGCATAATTGTCGTTTGCAATTATAAGTTTTGCTGATTTACGGTCTCGCCTACCGGTAACTCCACGTTCTCTCTTACACCTGTCGATCCTAGTTCAGGCCCATCATAAACACACTAGGATCAACATAGCCTAGTGCATATGCTATTCCCATTTCTATACCTAGTAAAACTACAAGTCCTAAGACTGCAATACTTACTGCCATAGGTAGAAACATAAAGTCTTTCCAAGTTCTTTTTCTTGTGCAACAACTACTCATGTTATCTCCAATGTGTTTATGGTGGACCTGCGCGGTACTGCCCCGCGGTCCAGTTTGTCGTTGATTGGCTTCAACGTTACAATACTATTTATACTGTCTGTTTATAATAAAGTCAAGTAAAAAATAAAAATTAGCGTAAAAATATCCGCCATCTAAGGTACCGTAAACCATTTATGGTAGTTTTACTTTATTTTTTACACTTCTAAATACTATGTTGGCTTAGGTCAACCAATAAGCAAAAAGGAGATCCACAATGGAAATCTTAAATAAAGTAAAAGGCTGGGCATCAGCAATCACTGAAGTAGGTGTATCGTTGATCGCTTTAGGAATTGTCCTTGAAATACTTTTCAATGGACAAAATATTCCGTTCTGGCCTGACATCAGCATTGTAAGCAACATAACTGGAATGATAACAGCATTATCAGCACAGGGACTTGTTGGCTTAGTAGCTGTATGGGTGTTATATCATATCTACAATCGTAAGTAATTTTATAACTACCTAAACTTTGAGGTAGTGGGTTTATCCTTGTGGCTATCCTGCTACCTCTTTTTCTTTAAAATTATAATAAATACGTGCATAACGATTGGGAGGTCGATATGGCACGATTGCACAAAACTTTTGTTCCGCATGAAACAATTCCTAAATGTACAAGCATAGGTAATAATCATAGCAGGATCAAAACGAGTAGCATGAATAAGCACAAAAGACGGTCATATAAAAGATATCGCGGTCAAGGAAAATAAGGATCGGGATGACTGATGATATACGACGAAGAGTGGGAACGTAAACGCAAAGAACGTGTTAGACGACTTCGCGAACGTCTTCGGAATTGGTGCAATATTGATAATATTGTAGATGCATCAGTTGACCTGTTTTTAATACTGTTTGACGTTCTTAGTTCGCCAATACTAATTGTAATGCGACTAGTACGTTTTGTAATAGGAAACTATTTACTAGGCGGTGTTAAAAACAAAATTAAGAAAGTAGGACATTGGGTAGAAGACAAACACATAGTAATTAAAATTGTAGTATGGATGCTAATTATATGTGTGGCTATTATTATTCTTACCTTGATGTGGCTATTTGGAACAGCCTTCGGTGAGTGGATAATGGACGAATGGGGGCACCAAGCACTAAACTTGGATGAATAAAAGGAGAACGTATGTACGAATATAAATGTAAAATACTTAGAGTCGTTGACGGTGATACTGTTGATGTAGATATTGATCTAGGGTTTGGTATGTGGATGCACAAAGAACGTGTTCGAATGATGGGAATTGACACACCAGAATCTAGAACACGAGATAAAGTGGAGAAAGCATTTGGACTTGCAAGCAAAGCCAAGCTCAAAGAACTGTTGCCAATCGGATCAATGCAAGTGCTCAAGACAGAAATCGACAAGAGCGGAGAAGATAAAAAAGGCAAGTTCGGACGAATTTTGGGAGATTTCCTCATCAACGATAAAAGAGCCACTGAAATTCTTATTGAAACGGGACATGCTGTAGCATATTTTGGCGGGTCAAAAGAGGAAATTCAGCTAAAACATATGGCAAATCGCGAGAAATTACTACGTGAAGGCACAGTAACTTTACCAAAATAGTAAAAAAACACTTGACTTTATAATAATATTGCGCTATAATGTAGGCTATGTTAAACTTTATAACAAAAATAATAAAAAGGAGTATAACAATGGCTAGAGTAAAAAGCGCAGTAGGAACTTCGTTCTACAGAGAAGGTTCACAGAACCAACAAATCCTAGAAAACTTTTGGGGAAATGGTAAAACATTTACTACAGAAGATCTAACAGCAGACTTGGATATTTTATCTCCAGGTGCTAGATTAACAGAGCTAAGAGAAAATGGCTTTGATGTTAGAGTAGTAGACACTAACAACGAAGGTGTACAAGGTAGACCTTCAGCTGTTTACAAAATTATGAAGAAAAGAATTTACGCATAATTTTACCAAAACAGATTGACTTTTATACCTGCCTTTGCTATATTAATACTATAGGCAACACAAAGGCAGGTATTTTTATGACTATGAGTTTAGTACGTGGAATGACCACACTCAACACTAAGAAGCGCAAGGCTTCTAAGTTAACAGCAGGCAAACTTGAACGCCTAAGAAAAGAACATAAAGCACACAACAAACATATGAAACAACTAAACTGTCATAATAATATTATGACTTTCGAAGAATATGTTGACTATGTTCACGGCAATTACAAGGCTAAGTCAAAACCTAGTGTAACAAAAGCACCTTGGCAACAAGAAGGTTATACTCGTAAGACTGAGCATGTACCAAGCCACAACAGCGAATATAGTTTCGCTCCAGCAACAAAAAAAGAAGCAATGCAATATACAGGTGAACGTAAACTTGTAGGTATTGCTATGATGCACAAGTCAAATCTTGTGCCTGTGTTTGCTGACGATGACGATAAGACAGGACAGAAACAAGCGACTGAGATCGCACAAATGCGTAGAAACTAATGTACGTGTTTTTCTGTGTATACAACAACTTAAATAAAACATGAGAGGCGTTATGAGACTTTTATCATTTTGGACAGTACTTTGGTTTTCATTATCAACTGCACTGGCCGATGCTAGTACTATCCGTGTAGATTACAAAGACGGTACTACAGAATTTTTAACTGAAGACGGAATCGTCCAAGAGGAATACTTCACCCGCGAACAAGATCCTCAAGCATACTGTCTTGCAGAAAACATCTACTTTGAGGCACGTTCGGACAGTGTCGCAGGTCAAGCCGCAGTGGCAGATGTTGTAATTAATAGAATGTTTGACAGTCGTTATCCTAATACAATTTGTAAGGTTGTGACTGAAGGACCAATTAGAGAATCTTGGAAAACAAGACAAAATCCAGATCTAGATGATAGCGAACGTGTTTATTATCCTGTAAGACATCGTTGTCAATTCAGTTGGTACTGTGATGGTAAAGCTGAAACAATCAACGATAAGAAGGCATGGATTAAAGCACAGTACATTGCATATCAAATGTTGTATGCAGATCGTTACAGAGGTATTACTGAAGGTGCTACACACTATCATGCACACTACGTAAATCCAAACTGGGCAAACAAAATCCAATTTATAGATGATATTGGTAGCCACAAATTTTATCGTTGGCCGTAAAAAGCAATACATATATAAAAGGACACAATAATGGATTACCTTGTACTAGACGACTTCACTCCACTTAGTTTGCAAAACCAATTAGAAACTATGATCATGTATAATGATCAAGTGACTTGGGGTTACAGAGAGCAGACAGCAGGTGTTGATGGAGTTGACTGGAGCAAGGTTGATCCCAACATAAGAGAAACATGGATGTTACAACATGACATGTTTGGACATGATGTAGGAGTAAGATCACAATTCTCTTTTGATCTTGCTAAAACTAATATATTCTTTCTAGAACATTATCTTGGCAAACCTATCAAAATGCTACAACGTATCAAAGCAAACATGACTATGAAAGATGTTGAAGCAAAAGGTTGCCATCATCCACCTCATGTAGATATCGCTAACCCAGATAGTTTCAGTATGGTATATTACCTGCACGACAACACAGAAGGCGATACTATTATATTTGATAAAAAATATAATGCAAACAACCCTAGTGACAGGCAACACGAAGGACTAAAAGAACTTACTCGTGTATCGCCCAAAAAAGGTCGTGCGGTTGTATTCAATAGCAATAGATTCCATGCTAGTTCAATTCCGTGGAAAAGTGAACGTAGATGCATAATAAATTATGTATTTTTTGCAGAACCAAACTTCTTAACCAAAACTGTTGACAAATAGGCTATACGATAGTATAGTAATAACAATAAAGGAGGTTTGTATGGAACAAACATTTACTACAGTGAAGGATTTTCTTGTTGCTGAAAAGGACAAGATCGTAGAGTATCAAACCCAATCATGGGCTGATGCTAAAATTCAACTTGCTAACAATCAAGAACAGATCACAGAACTGTTTTCGAAGGTTGCATCAATTTTCAATTAAGAGGCAAAAATGAAAGGCTTATTAAAAACATTTGCAATGGTAGGACTACTTGCTGGTTTAGGCGCATGTTCGTCATATACTACTATTGCTGAACGAGATACGTATGCTCAACCAAAGTGGTATGCAAAGTGTGCCCAAGCAGGTAGCGAAGGTTGGCTTTGGTGGAAGAAAGATTACGTTTATGCTTGTGGATCAGGACAAAGCGTATATCAGCAAGCCGCTGAAGAACAGATGTATGCTATTGCAATGAACAACTTTGCAAAACGTATCAACGGTAGAGTGAATAGTGAAACAACACTAGAGTTTAATAACGATTCTAGAGAAACTAACACTTTCATTTCCTACAAAGTAAATGATACGAGAGTGAGTCAACATCTTGAAGAAGAACGTGGTACTTACATCTACGCAGGCAACACTTACACATTTGTAAAACTTAGAATGCCTAAGGAAGTGTTTGATAGTTTGGTTGCTAGTCCTAATTCAGGATCAAACTAATGGTTAGAGCAGGATTAGGCTTATTTGTCCTAGTCCTGTTAACTGCTTGTTCTTCAGGTAAAGACATTGTGTATCAGCCACCTTATTGCTACACAGATCAATCTATTACTTTACAAGACGGAGAAAATGTAAGCAGTGAAACTACACTTGAGTGTAGTGACAGGCCAGGTCAACAAACAATGATACAACGTGCAGGAATAGATGCAGGTTGTGAAGAGTTTCAATACACAGAAATTATTAAAGGTCGCAGAGTTCTTGCGAGAGGAGTGAGATGTGAAAAACTTGACGGTAGTTGGGAAGTTCTTGATCTTAATGGCATTGTTAGGTAGTCTAACTGCCTGTGCTTCAAACTCCCCTTATCAAAGTAATAGTGTACAAAACACAGTAGTTGGCCCATGGGGACACAGCCAAAGTGCTGTATACTATGGTTGGAAACTTTGGCAGGAAAAAGAATACAGACTTTCAGAATCACAAAAAACTAAACAGACAGCATCTGTCTATAGTGCATTAGAAGGCCAATATGGTGTAGCATATAAATGGTACGAAAAGGATGCATGGGGAGCCGCAAAAGCAGTTCACGGTTATCCACAAGGTAGTGGTTTTTGCAGAGTAATTTATACCATGCTAGTGGTAAGAGACAAGCAAAAAACATTCGAAGAAACAGCATGTAAAGAAGAAGGCCATAAAGGTTGGCGTTTTATAGTTAAGTAATACTATATCTGATAACTAGTTTTGGATTAAATACAATATGGCATTAGGAATTTTAGTTTTAATAACCGCCTTAACAATAAGCGGTGTAGCAATTTATTACTCTATAGCAGGTCTTGTGGCTATTTTTGCCGCGGCGGCTATACCTATTATTATAATGGGTACTGCATTAGAAGTAGGTAAACTTGTAACAGCAGTATGGCTACACAGATATTGGTCACAGGCAAAATGGTGGTTAAAAACCTATCTAACTACTGCGGTTGTTGTACTCATGTTTATTACAAGCATGGGTATTTTTGGTTTCTTATCAAAAGCACATATTGAACAAACTAGTGCAAGCGAAGAAAGTGTTGCACAGGTACAGCGTATAGATACTGAGATAGGCAGGCTTACTGCTATTATTGATCGTGCAGAAGAAAAGATCAAGAAACTAGAAAACAGTGGCACAGGTGCTGATGCAAACATCCAAGCACAAATAGATAAAGAGCAGGAACGTATAGACAAAGCATTTGAACGTATTGAACCTGCAATACAACAACAAAACAAAATTATAGAAGATGCTAGGGCAACAGACAACAATAGAACTAAGCCTTATGAAGATCAACTTACAAATATACAAAACGAAATTACACGTTTAGAAAACACTGCAAGAGAGTATGAAGATAAAATTGCAGGACTAGGCGCAGATACTAGTGCAGTTCAACCATTACTTGAACAAATTAAAAAAATTGAAGAAGAAATTATTCGTGTAACTAATCAATTACAAAGCACAGAACGTTCGCAGATTAGAGCAGGACAAGCAATCATTGGAGTCACAAGTGATGGCTTGTTTGGTAACAACACAAGAGAAGCTCTTGCTAAGTGGGTTTCAGCACAACAAGATCGCATTAGTCAAATACAAGGTGACATAAGCAAACTACGAGCAGACGCCACAACTACAGTAGACAATGAGAGAGTAAGACTTGCTAATATTGTAAAAGATATTAGAACAAATCAAATACCTGCTCTTAAAGATCGCGAACTAAAAATGCTAGAAAAGATTGACGAAGTTCGTGCTACAGAGTCACCAGTTATTGCAACTGCTAGAGACGAAATACAAAGATTACGTAAGAGTGCAGAAGACCAGGTTGCAAACAGTCAAGCACTTATTGAACGTCTTAGATCACAATTAGCACAAACAGATAAAGCAGAAGAAATTGATGCGGCTGTTGATGAACAAAATGTACGTATCAAAAATGCTAGTGCTGAAATAGACACACTAACAGAACAAAAATATGCTCTTGAGGCAGAGTATAGAAAACTAGAAGCAGAAGTAGGGCCAATTAAGTATATTGCAGAATTTGTATATGGTGAACAAGCAGATAAAAATATTTTAGAAGAAGCAGTTCGCTGGGTTATACTAGTCATTATATTTGTGTTTGACCCACTTGCTGTATTATTACTAATCGCAAGCCAATATACCTTTGAGTACTACAGACGCAAAGATGACGGCGGTGAGCGTCTTCGGCGAGAACGTGCCGAATACGAAAGACTAAGAGCAGAAAAGATTGCTAACAATCCTGGCTTTACTGTTGACTCACCTACGCCGCCGGAAGAGGAGGAAGTAGATGAACGAGTGGATCAATCTACAGACAGCAATATACAAGATGATGATGTGGAATCTAATGAACGAGATAGAGAAACCGATAATGAGGAAGATCTATCAGGACGGAGCGAAGTGGAACCAGTTGAAGAACAAGTTCCTGACAGTCCACAAGTACAAGAATTGCCTAGTACCGTACAGGACACCGGAGCAGATCCTGAGCCAGTACAAGAAGAAGTAAAAAGCAAAAAAGACTATCCTGACACACGTAACAAAATGTTCTATGCAGAAGAAATAGAACAGCAAGAAAAAGAGCGAGAAGAAAAATATAACGAACTAGATGCATCTGATGCATGGAAAGATGCAAAGTCTAGATGGAAAGCTGATCATCCAGACGAGACTCTTAAGGAACATAAGATACACTATATAAAAGGTGTAATAGAAGAACTTCCTTGGGAGAAATATGTTGAAAACAAGAACTACATTAAACAAGATCCTGAGGGCCAACACACTGTTAAATATGAGCAAAATGCAGAACAAGACAAAAACAGTATTTGGAAACGTATAAGGGACGATGAAAGCAATTAATGTAATTACTGCTCCTGATAAAATTAGACAGCGTTCTTATAAAATACTTCTAATTTATCCAGACAATAATATCCAACAACAACTGCAAGAACAAATACATGATTGGGATCATGCTATTGATATCTATATGTATACAGGGGAATCTATAGATTGGTTACTAGATGTTTTTGGTATGTGTGATTTATGTATAATGAATTTGGATGAATGCGACAAAGAAATAAGGAATTTAGGCAGTTATTTGGTAAGTTTCCCCAAGACTTACTGGTTGACAAAAGCAGAGAATATAGTGTATAATAAACTCAGTTTGAATCAAGTATATAACTTAGATTTTATTAAACAACTCATAGGAGGTATTAGTGAGAAGAAACAATAACTTTAATAGAAACCGTGACAGAGATCCTAACTGGGGTAAAAACGGTTTAACAGTAGAAGTCAGAAATGGTGACTTTAACTTTGCACTACGAAAATTCAAAAAGAAGGTGCAAGAAGCAGGTATTATTCAAGAGCTGAGAGAACGTCAGCACTTTGTAAAGCCTAGTGAAAAACGTAAAAAAGCAAAAGCCGCTGGCAGAGCTAGATGGCTTAAGAAACAAGCAAAACAAAAAGCAGACTGGGGTAACTAATGGAACCCCGGGCAGAACTGCTCTTTCCTACTATAATTTGGAAGCATGAGATTAAACAAGATCTTAATGCTCTACGTCAACACATCTATAAAGTAAAAGAAAACACTGACGGTGTTAGTGTAAGCAATGTTGGCGGTTGGCAAAGTGACAACCAAGACATGAGTAGAGACTTTATAGATTGGTCAATTGAATTAGATAAAGCAGTAAAAAGTTGTTGCACACAATCTGGATTACCACCTCTGAAGTTATATAACTTATGGTTCAACGTAAACGGTAAAGCAGACTACAATTCAATACACAATCATCATGGTTCAATTATAAGTGGTGTTTACTATGTTGATGTTCCTTCTGATTGTGGGAATATAGAATTTTATAGAGATGACGACAGCGAATATTATTTGCCTTTATTAGAAAAATACAACGCATTTACAAAACAAAAACATGTGATTGAACCAACACCTGGTATGCTTGTACTATTTCCAGGTTGGGTAAAACACAGTGTACAACCAAACAAAAGTCCGTCGGACAGAGTTTCAATTAGTTTCAACTACGGAGTAAGATAATGAGACTAGAAGAAGATATGAAGTTAGACTACAAGGACGTTTTAATTCGTCCTAAGCGGAGTGTATTAGGAAGTCGTAAAGAAGTAGATCTTGAAAGAGGCTTTACTTGGCGTAACTGGAAGCCTGAAGAAATGAGTATGGAAAATTTACGTCCGGAACGTAGACACTGGCGAGGTATTCCTATCATGGCAAGTAATATGGACGGTGTTGGTACATTTGAAATGGCAGACACACTTGCTAGACAACATATTTTTACTTGTTTGGTTAAGACATATAGTATACAAGAACTTGTAGATTTCTTTGATGATCCCGACAAGCCACAACGCAAAGACTACGTTGCATATAGCATGGGCATTACTGATGAAGATCATAAAAAATTTAGAACCGTATACGAACAAGCGTCTGGAATTAGATATGTTTGTATTGATGTTGCAAACGGTTATTCAGAACGTTTTGCAAACTTTGTCAAAGAATTTCGAAAACTTTATCCGCATATAGTCATCATAGCAGGTAATGTAGTAACTGGAGAGATGACAGAAGAGTTGATCCTAAGTGGCGCAGATATTGTTAAAGTTGGTATTGGGCCTGGTAGTGTTTGTACTACTCGGCTTGTTACTGGTGTTGGCTTCCCTCAACTATCAGCTGTTATTGAATGTGCCGACGCCGCACACGGACTTGGAGGACACATTATCGCAGATGGAGGATGTACAACGCCAGGAGACGTTGCAAAAGCATTCGCAGGAGGTGCCGATTACGTTATGCTTGGGGGAATGCTCGCAGGCCACGATGAAGGTGGAGGTGATGTTATCACAAGGTACTATCAAACTAATGAAGTTCAACCCAAACATGATGATGGGATGGGAGGAGAAATAGCCAGTAAGGACTATTTTGAACCTGTTGTTGAAGAAAAGAAATTTGTGCAGTTCTATGGAATGAGCAGTTCTAGTGCTAATAAGAAACACTTTGGTGGCTTGAAAAACTATCGTAGTTCAGAAGGCAGAACTGTTATGGTGCCATATAGAGGCAGTGTAGAGGATACTGTACAGAATATTTTAGGTGGAGTGCGGTCTGCTTGCACATATGCAGGAGCAGTAAGGCTAAAACACTTGAACAAGTGTACCACATTCGTTCGTTGCACTCAAACACATAATTCTGTTTACGAACAATCTACAATAGGTAATTAATGATTTATCTTTTTGGAGACAGTTATGTAGACAGGAAGTATTGTTCCGATAAATGGGCATGGCCACGTAGGCTAGAGAAAGCATATCATTGTAAAAATTATGGAAGAGTAGGAACTGGTCCTTCTTACGCACTACAAAAATTAGGTAGTATGATAGAAAGTGATGCAATACAAAAAGATGATATTCTAATTTTTTTTGTTCCAGAATTTTTTAGAACGAACTTTTATTTTTGTAAACCTGAACAACAAGTTATGAGTTATTATGCTTTTGACTCTGACAGAAAGAAAATCGCTATAGATACATTAGGTGATAAGACTGTCCGATGGTTAGCAAAATGGTGGAAGTTTTATCAGTATTATGGATATAATGACACTATTGATGTTGCAAAAATCTTTAGTCTCCTAAATTCTTATTCACAATATTTCAAAAAAGTATTAATTATTAATACTGATAGAGATTTTGTAGACTACGAAAAAACGGTTGAAACAGTGTTGAATGCATCTAATATTACTTTTCCTTGTGATATTATTTTAGACGAGGTAAGTCGCAGTGAACCAGAATTTACACATGCTATGGCTAAACATGGTAATGATAAAAGATCAAATCATATGAACAAATTTAATCATGATATTATGTATGCAATGCTTGTACAATGGATTGAATCAGGAGTCAAACCTACAAACCAGTTTCAAACCAAAGGTAAAGTAAAACCACATAATTAATAGTAAAACATAGAGGATAACAATGGCAAAAGATGTACAATTTGGTGACGTAAGTCGCTCAAAAATTATTAAAGGTGTAGACGTGCTGGCAAACGCAGTTCGTGTTACACTAGGTCCAAAAGGACGAAACGTAATTTTACAACAACCATTTAAGCCGCCACACGTTACTAAAGACGGTGTGACAGTAGCCCGTGAGATCTTCTTAAAAGATCCAATTGAAGATATGGGTGCTCAGATGGTTAAGGAGGTAGCAAGTCTTACAGCAGTAGATGCTGGTGACGGAACTACTACTGCAAGTGTTCTAGCACAGAGCATTGTAAAAGAAGGATACAAGTATGTAACTTCTGGAATGAATCCAATGGATCTAAAGCGTGGTATGGATATTGCTACAGATGCTATCGTAGAACAATTAGATAGTATTAGTAAGCCTTGCAACAGCAACAGTGAAATTGAACAGGTCGGTTCTATTAGTGCTAACTCAGATGAGAGCATTGGTAAACTTATTGCAGAAGCAATGGACCGTGTAGGACAAGACGGAGTTATCACTGTTGAAGAAGGACAAAGTCTTAAGAACGACTTAGAAGTTGTTGATGGTATGCAGTTTGATAGAGGTTATCTATCTCCATACTTTATGAACAATCAAGAAAAATTGAATTGTGTACTTGAAGAACCTTACATCTTACTAACTGATGAAAGCATTACTAATATTCAAAATCTTGTACCATTACTTGAAAAGGTAATTCAACAAGGTAAACCATTGTTAGTAATTGCAGAAGATGTTGAAGGCGAAGCACTAGGTACTCTTGTAATGAACACTGCAAGAGGTATTGTTAAGGCTTGTGCAGTTAAAGCACCAGGCTTTGGCGAGCGTAGACGTGAAATGCTACAAGACATGGCGGTGCTTACAAAAGGTACAGTGATTTCAGAAGATGTAGGATTATCATTAGATAAGGTTACACTAGATCATTTAGGAACTGCACAGAGAGTTGAGATCAATAAAGAAACAACTACTATTGTAGATGGTGCAGGTACTAAGGAAGATATCCAACAACGTATTGACTACATTAAGAAGTTACTTGATGACACAGAATCTAGTTACGACAAGGAAAAAGCAATGGAGCGTCTAGCAAAACTAGCAGGCGGTGTTGCTGTAATTAAAGTTGGAGCGGCTACAGAAGTAGAAGCCAAAGAAAAGAAGGATCGTATTGACGATGCTTTACATGCAACTAGAGCCGCAGTAGAAGATGGCATTGTTGCAGGCGGAGGTATTGCACTACTTAGAGCCAAACAACAACTAGCAGATTTGACAGGCAAAAATGCTGACCAAGATGCTGGTATTAAGATCGTGCTAGATGCGATTGAATCACCATTACGCCAAATTGTAGCTAATGCAGGCGTAAGTGCTGATGTTGTAATTGCTAATGTACTCAAAGGAGAAGGTACATATGGCTATGATGCGGCAGAAGATACATATGGTGATATGATTGAAAAAGGTATTATTGACCCAACTAAAGTAACCAAAACTGCACTATTAAATGCAAGCAGTATCGCTGGTATGATTATTACTTCAGAATGTTCTATTGTGGATATTGAAGAAAAAAACAAGCCAGAAGATGAATAATTGGTAAAATAATTGATAAATAATATTGACATTGTAGTAGTAAGATGCTATTATAATGTTGTAGCGCCGGAAGGGCTACAAAGTTAAATCTTGCTTAATAAAGGAGAAAAAACATGACAAGACTAACAACTCTAGACTTACCCTCAATACATAGACACTTTGTAGGATTCGACAGAATGTTCGATGAAATGGACAGAATCTTCGAAAACTCTACTAAAGGACAAGGGTATCCACCATACAATATTGCACAACTAAATGAGAACGAATACATGATCTCAATTGCTGTAGCAGGATTTGGTATGGACAACCTTTCAATTGAAAAGGACAAAGATACACTTAAAATTGAAGGAACTGCTCCAAAAGGAGACGAGGATGTAAATTATCTACACAGAGGAATTGGTGGAAGATCATTCCGTAGAGAGTTTACACTAGCAGATCACGTTGAAGTCCACAATGCTGAACTTAAAAATGGTATGCTAAACATTCACCTAAAACGTGAAGTTCCAGAAGAAATGAAGCCTAAGAAGATTGAAATCAACGCAGGCCAAACTATCGAAGGAACTGTTTCCGAGAAGTAATAAGTCTGGGGGAGTGAAATACCTCCCCCTAAACAAGGAGTAATTATGACTGACATTCTTGAAGATATTAAACTAGATGAAAAGCTCAAAGAAGATATCGAAGAGCCTAAAAAATATAAAGTAGTCATGCTAAATGATGACAAAACTCCTATGGAATGGGTCATCGGCATACTTATAGAAATTTTCAAACACGATAACAACACAGCTCAACAACTCACTCTAACCATTCATAACGAGGGATCTGGTATTGCTGGCATATATAGTTATGAGGTTGCTGAAACAAAAATGCAAGAAGCAACACAACTTAGCCGGAATAATGGATTTCCGCTTGTGATTAAATTAGAGAAAGAGTAATGTCAAATTTAAAAGAGCTAACTTGGGAACATCATAAAAACGCAGAACGACAAGCATTTGTAAAAGAGCTAATGGGTGGCAAAATTACAAATGAACGTTATGCAACCTATCTTTATAACCAACATCCGCAATATGATATATTAGAAGCAATGGCTATGATCCATGGTATATTTGACGGTGCTCCTGCACTTCGTAGAGCTCCAAGTATTATGGCAGACTTTGAAGAATTATGGGCTGGAGGAGATAAAACTCGTCCACAAATATGTCCTGTTGTAGGCGAATATGTAGAATATCTAAAACCTTTAGCACAAGATCGAGATAGACTAATGGCGCATGTTTATGTAAGACACATGGGCGATCTAAGTGGTGGTCAAATGATTAGTAAGCGTGTACCTGGTAGAGGAAGATTCTATAAATTTAAACAAGATCACGATTTCTTAAAACAACATATTAGAGGACAACTTGACGATAGTATGGCAGAAGAAGCAAAGGTATGTTTTGACTTTGCTACTAAATTATTTAAACAAATGATGGAGATGAATAAGTGATCTGGGAAAAACTTATAAATTGTAAAGATGAAATTATTAAAGTATTCGATAGCAAAGCAACAGAAATAGCAGAAGATGGATTGGATTATTTTAACAGACCAGAATCTGGTTGGATCAACAGAGTATGGGCAAACGATAATATTAGACGAGCTCATATTGATGTAGTAGATGCAAGAGACAGCAAAGGTCTTTGGATGATGCATGTATGTATTTTTCCTACACTAGATAATCCTGCTCCTATATATGGCTTTGATGTTATTGCAGGTAAGAATAAAATGACTGGAGCCTTTCATGATTTTTCACCTAGTTCAGATCCAGATCATCCTATGATACAAGGATACTTTGAAAGTGTAGAACATTTTGTTCCTGAAAAACAACGCGAACTACCTGAATGGGCTAGAAATATTTTTACAGGCAAAATGCTTGCCGCAGGTAATGTAAAAACAGATGAAGAAGCATCTGAAATAATCCGCATTGCACTAGACAACTTACATGCTTATTTTGACGAAGTGGGTGCTACAAAAGGTGAAGGCGATCAGTCACTTGTTGCCGCTTCACAAGACTATTATTGTCACAATCAGCAACAGAATCCACACACAGCAAATGTTATGAAAAGTCTCGGACTGCCAGAAGAGGACGTAGACAAATTCTGTACTGACATGCTGTTTCCTAAATTAAACTAATACTTTACCAAAATAGTCTACATTAACAGATTACTTAATGTAACGGTTGAACCTCATAAATATGATTGTAGAGCGTGAGGGACAATCTATATTATATACATTAAAGGACGAGCTTTACCGCTCGTCTTTTTTTGTGAAAAGATAAATACTTACGAGACAGAGGGCGGTCTCGTTGGAGGGCAAAATCTTGAAAACACTTATTTTTATTATCACAACTCTCATGGTCGCTCAAGCCGCGGCTAGTGAAATGAACTGGGGATTTAAATCACCATCATTCCATTACGGTAATGGATATTCAACTCATGTACTTACTGTTGAACAATTACAGTTCAATAGGAAAAAAGAACGTGATGATGAAGCACGGGCTGAAGCAGAGCGAATTGAGCGTGAACTAGAAAATACAACTCTATCTAAATTTGTTAAAAACGTAGAATCAAGAATTTATGCAACTCTATCAAAGCAGATGGTTGATGCGATGTTCGCAGAATGTAGTACAGGTTGTGCTACAACTGGTACAGCTGAAATTGAAGGTTCTACTATCACTTGGACCAAAGACACTACTACAGGCGAAATTAGTCTAGAAGTAATAGAAGCTGATGGCTCGACAACAACTGTCACAATACCAGGTTCAGGGGAGTTTAACTTTTAGATGAAGATAATATTATTACCTATAATTTTATGTGCATTATTAGGCGGCTGTGCGGCACCAGGAAGTCTTAAAGGACTTAGCAATGCTGATCCTATGCCTAGTATACAAAAGTCACCTATACCAGAGATGTTGGCCGCAGTGCCACCAATTGAAGGTAAAAAGATTACTGTTGCTGTCTATAGTTTTAGTGATAAGACAGGACAACGTAAACCATCAGACACAGTATCAAACCTAAGTTCAGCAGTTACACAAGGTGCAGAAGTTTGGGTTATCAAAGCATTACAAGAGGTAGGTAATGGTAGCTGGTTTGAAGTTGTTGAAAGAATTGGCATGGATCATTTGATTAAAGAACGTCAATTGATTCGTAACACAAGAGATGTGTATGAAAAAGAATTAAAGAGTGGACCTACACCCCTTAAGCCTATGTTGTTTGCAGGACTACTATTAGAGGGCGGAATAGTTGGTTATGATGCAAACACGGCTCAAGGCGGTGTAGGTGCTAGATATTTAGGAATTGGTACTCAAACAGAATACCGTGTTGATACTGTCACTGTAGTGATGAGGCTTGTAAGTGTTAGCACAGGTAGAGTACTTATGAGTGTAGCAACTCAAAAAACAATAGCAAGCCATAGATCCGGAGCGGATATATTTAAGTTCTTTGATATGGGAACTAGACTGGTAGAGTCGGAGACAGGCTTTTCAGTCAATGAACCGGTTAACTATGCTGTTAGGGCGGCCATTGAGGCAGGCATAGTTGAACTGATTTATGAAGGAGAAAGAAAAGAACTATGGAAGTTCAGAAAGTGAGGGCAAATATGCTTAAAATACTAACCGTTCTCCTGATGCTTTTTGGGTCTACGGCATTCGCAAATGAGATTTATATTGATCAAGTTGGCGATAACCTAGACTTAGACATTACACAGGATGGACAAAACAACAAAGTTGGTACAGACCAAGCTGACATGACGTTGAGTGGCGATGATATGACTTTTGCTATTACACAAACAGGTAATACAAACACTATCGTTGCAACCATCAAAGGCACAGACTATACAGGTTCATGGACATTTACAGGTAATTCAAACGCTGTAGATTTACAATGTTCTAGTGCATCAACAGGAAAATGTGACACTGTAACACTTAATATTACAACAACTGGTGACGACAACACATTTGATTTTGATATAGGTGAATCGACTGACGCAGATTCAGCTACTGTAAGTTTTACAGTTGATGGTGATAACAACATCAGTAACACTGATATTGACGGAACAAGCGTAGCATTAACAGTTATAATGGACAACTCAGCTTCATTAGCAACTACTAGTGCAAATTCCGATGAAGGAAACGTATTGGACATTGATATTGATGGCAATGGTGATGTAAACGGTCATACAGTAACACTAGACATTACTGGTGGTGGTAGTACCTACGATATTAATCAAAGTGGAATCTACGACAACACTGTGAATGCTACATTCGATGGTGATAGCCAAGATGTTGACATAACACAGAGCGACTAGATGAAACTTTTATTAGTGATCGCAACCATTCTCTTATTCTCAAATCCAGCCCATGCGGCTTTGGAGGACGCAGGCTCTATTGGGTCCATCAAAGGCAGTGGTGTACTTGAGCGTGGAAATGATGTGATCACAGGTGATAAGGGTGTTACTGTACAAATGCAGGACACTGCTGTCACAGCCAACGGAACTATGCGTATCGATTTCTTCGATGAAACAAGAGTTGATCTTACAGAACATGCAAGATTGACTATTGATGAATTCGTATACGATCCAGCAAATGATGTTGGTAGTCTTTCGATCAAAGCGGGTCTTGGCGGTGTACGCTATGCATCAGGCCAGATAGCAAAAAAATATCGTCAAAACGTAAAGATCAAAACACCTTCTGCTACTATCGGGGTTAGGGGAACCGATTTTTCAATGGTAGTAGATGAGATGGGTGGTAGCATGATAACTCTGTTACCTTCATGTGACACAAATGGTATGTGTTATGTTGGAGAGATAGAAGTTAGCACCGACGTGGGGACTGTTGTCATGAATCAAGCCTTCCAATCAACCATGACATCCACAAGGATGCAACCCCCATCTCCCCCTTTACTTATTGAAGCTGACGAGTCTATGCTCAACAGTTTGATAATACTTCGCAAGCGTACACCTTATGACGAAGCTGAAGATGTTTATTATAGGCATGCTAAACGTGCAGATTTTTTAGGATTAGATTGGTTAGATGTTGACTTACTTGATTCGTCGAGTTGGCTTGATACTGAAAGTTTGTGGGTTACAGCATTGGATGAAAGTGATTGGCGTCTGGGAGATATGCTTTATGATATCCTGGATCAATTAAACGAGGCACTAAGGGCATTATTTGAAGATGAACTAATAAGGCAAAACGCTCTATTAATGAGACCAGATACAACTACATACGGCTTTGATGCCACAACGGGTATACGTTTGACAAAAGAAGGCGATAAGTGGATATGGGAGAGAGAAGATAGAGCAGGAGAAAACTACATAAGGATCAAATTAGATCAAAACTATGGATACGATATAAATGTTAAACAAAGTGATTTTGAAATATACGGATACAAGTTGGGTGTTTCAACTAACAACAGCATTAATATTAAGCAGTGCGATAATGGTTGTTCCAACGATAGCTTATTCGAATGATCTCTACATTAACCAAGTAGGAGATGATCTCACTCTGTCTATAACACAAGACGGAGAAGACAACACTATTGGCACAAGCTCTGTCCCTATAGATTTGGACGGTGATGATATTGATGTAACACTAGTTCAAGAAACAGATGGAGCATCAATTGTTCTATCTATAGATGGCAATAACAATACACTTGTTGCAAAACAAAAGTGTTCAGAAAGTACTTGTAATGCAGACTCAATGGATTTTAACATTGTTGGTAATAACAATAATGTAAAAGCGGGCCAAGGCTACAAGATTCGAAGTAATGGTGATTATGACTACGACTATCAAGAACATGGAGGGCATGACATGAATGTTGATATATCAGGACATTATAATACACTTAAACTTAGTCAGCGTAGCAACAATAGTATTAGCAATCATAATATGGACGTAGATATAAATTGGGATAGTAATAATGTACATGTAATTCAAGAACACAATGCTGATAAAAGTTTAGACCTTACAATTAACAACAGATACAATGATGTTACTATACATCAGCGTAAAGCACACGGACACACAGCAACAATAACAATAGATGGCACATATAACACACAATTAGATTTACAACAAGGCACAAACAGTACAACACAAGGTTTATCATATACTTTGAATCAATATTGTACTACACCAGGCGGGTGCGCGGTTACCGTTACTCAAGAATAATCGCAAAATATATTTTTGGAGGGCAAAAAAATGAAATATATTTTAACTATCATAGCTCTGACTGTGGCAAGCACAGCATGGGCAAATCCAAGCAACGAAGCAATGAAGGCATGCTTGGCAAAATTTAATTACACACCAGACCAGTTTGATACATTTGATTGGAGCAAAGCCGCGGCTTGCCATTCAGACTATCGTGTTGGTGTTATGCAAGCAGAGTACGCAGAAATGCGTGACTTCCTAAAACACAATCCACGTTATCGTGTACCAGGACAAAGCCAAAACAAGTGTTGGGGTAAGCCACGTGAAATGCCGTTTGAAAGTGCATACATCAAGCAAACTGCAATGGGCTTTGAAGCAGGAGTAAGTTACAAAGATACTCTACCAGCAGGCTGTTATGAAAACGGTCCTTGGGATAATAGAGATGAAAACTAGTATAGCAATAGCAGTAGTATTTCTAGCATTTGCAAGTTTATGCTACTATGATCCAGGTCGTGAATACTGGGAAGCAGTAGGTCCACGCTGGAATAAAATGTTTAACCCGGATACTTACAATGATTGAATTAGCATTAGGACTTTCACTTCATTTAGGCTTGGCTGACAGCTACAATGAAGTTCACCCACATATTAGATATATTGAAAACGGCTATATGGCTGGAGCATACTATAACAGCGTAGAAAATATAAGCACTTACGCAGGTTATAGATGGGAATATGAAGACTTTGGTTTAGAAGCGGCAGTAGTTACTGGATATCCAGAAGCAGATATTGTTCCATATGTACGTGGAACTTACAAAGATTTCTTTGTAGCACCTGCAATGGAGAGAGGAACTGTTGGTGCAGTTATAGGATACGAGTTCAAGTTCTAATAAATACTGTATGACTAAGTGGATCACACATTGGACAATAGCCTTTATCACGGCTGTAGTGATGATATTAATTCATTACGGGGATGGTACCATTGTTCAAACGGCTCGGCTCAAGCAATTTGATCTACTCCAAACTTCAAGTGAGCCTATATTGTCCCAGGATATTGCAGTAGTCACCATCGACGAGACAGCTATTGAAAAGTACGGTCAATGGCCCTGGAAGCGTGATGTTCTTGCAGATGTAATCTGGAGACTTCGTGAAGCAGGTGCTGGTATCATTGTGATGCCTATGCTATTCTCAGAACCAGATAGACTTGGTGGAGATTTAGCACTAGCCGAAGCACTTGTAGAGAACGGTGTAGTGATTGCCCAAACAGGAACTACGTCCGGTGTAAGCCGTAACTCTGTACCGCGTGGAGTTGCGAAGATAGGTGATCCTTTACCATTCTTGTTTGAATGGCCAGGGATGCTGGGGCCTATTCCAATGCTAGGAGAAAATGCCGACGGTGTAGGTGTATTAAACACTTTTCCAGAAATCGATGGCGTGGTACGTAGAGTGCCTCTTCTTATGCGTATTGGGGACAATACGTATCCGGCTATGGCAGTGGAAGTTATACGAGTTGCTACTGGCGCTCCTTCCTATCAGGTTAAGGCTAACCAAGGAGGCATAGAAGCTATAAGAGTACCAGGTTATCCAGTTATTAGAACGGATCCGAATGGACAAATTTGGTTGCGTTGGAATAAAGAGTTTGAAACTGTTTCAGTTGCGGAGGATGATTTTAGCATCGTAGAAGGCAAAACAGTAATAGTAGGCGTAACAGCAGAAGGCTTAGGTGGCATCATTGCTACACCACAAGGCCCACAGTACAATTACTTGCCAGCGGCAATAACACTACAAACTGTAATAGATGGTGACCAAATCGAAAGGCCCTATTGGGCTTTCCTTGCAGAATTGTTAGCGACGGGAATCTTAGGCATAGCCCTTGTGCTGTTAGCTCGTTTTGCACCTTACTGGTTAGTTGGTATTAAGATTGTAGCGTTTAGTGGTTTGCTTGTGTATGGTGCTCACTATGCATGGACAAATTATTTGTATCTATTAGATATCACTATGCCGTTGGTTACTGTACTGTTAGTAGGATTACATGCTGTATTCAATAGATTTGTAAGCGAATATTTTCAGAAACAAGCAATTAAGAAACAGTTTGCTGGTTATGCTTCACCTACTGTTGTTAGATTGCTTCAAGAAAATCCTGCACTTATTAAAGAAGGCATGAAAAAAGAAGTGAGTATTTTATTTTCAGACTTGCGTGGATTTACTCCTTTAGGCGAATCATTCGGTGATGATGTTAAAGGCTTAACAAAAATTATGAACGGCTACATGGACGCAATTACACAACCTATATTAGATTCAGATGGTATGGTTATAAAATATATTGGTGATGCAAGTATGCACATACATAACGCACCTATTGATGATCCAGAACATCCTAAAACAGCAGTACAGTGTGGTTTGAATATGTTAAATGCAGTGGAGAAATTTAATGAAAAAATTACCGCAGAAGGTAGACCTCCGGTGGGTATGGGTGCCGGTATTAATACTGGGCTTGGCTATCTTGGCGAAATGGGATCAACAGCCAGACATAGTTATGATGTTCTCGGGGATGCTGTAAGCACAGCGGCTAGGATAGAATCTAAATGTAAAGAGTACGGTTGTTTATTGTTAGTAGGCGAAAGCACTTATAATGCAACAAAAGATGATTTCTTTTATCTTAAAGTAGATGATTTACAAGTTAAAGGTAAAAGTGTTGGGTTATCTATCTATACAGTTTTAGACGGAATGAATAACAAATCAGATTTAAAAAGCCAAAAGTTTCATAATGAAATGCATGAAGCATATCAAGCACAAAAGTTTGATGAAGCAATTTACATATGTGAAAAACTAAAAAGACATTTCGATGCCAAAATGGTTGGATATTATAACATGTGGATTGAACGCTGTGAATACATGAAAACACAGGATTTACCTGCTGATTGGAATGGCGTGTTTATAGCGGCTACAAAATAATTACTCAGACTTTTCTAAATCTTCGTGATACTTTTTCCAGTAAGCCATTCTTTCGTTAAAACTCAATCTTTGAGCTTCATGTTCCTTTAGCTTCTGTACGTAGTGTTTTATGTCGTGAATCACTCTCGCAGTCGCATCTGGTACATACGTCATTTATACATTCCTCGCAGTCTGGTTGGTAGCAGTGGCAACGATGTCCACATTTTTTACAGTATCTTTCAGGACCTTGCACATAACTCTCCTTACTTTTTACCGGTACTATTAAACGCATCATTCTGAACGTCACTGTATTTAACAATGATTTCATCCAGTTGATCTTTTTGTTCCTTTGTAAGTGTTTTTGTTATTACGCCTTTGTGTTCCAATACCATGCTCAACTTCATACTCATACGAATCATGTCGTTGTCTAACATACGCACACGGTCAACTAGTTTGATAAGCGTTCCCATTGTTTCACCAATGACAGGATCAATAACTTCTGTTACCCATTTCCAGATAAAGAAAATAAAGTATCCCATACCGCAAGCGGCAATAATAGGAAACCCATAATCACTAATCGCTTGAGCTAGATCTATCTCCATTTTGTTTTTTGCCCTCTTCGTATTTCCTTAGCAATGTAGTCAGTTCATCAGTTTTTCTTAACCAACCATGTTCATTTACAATAAACACATCGCCTGGTTTGTATAGCCAGTGATCTTTGGGAGTGCCATCTTGTGCATAACCCATAACTTCACCGTCCCAATCGCCTTTAACACGGAATGCTTGTCCCTTGGCGCCAGCACTTTCTACAACATAATCTATCCACATCATTTTTTTGCCCTCCAGTTGTGGTTAGTCTCGTCTAGCGTCTTCTTTACCTTCGTTGGCCGCTATACGATCTACATTAGGTTTTACACCTAGTGCATAACTTAGGAGTGCATCAATTTTAACAAGATCGTTATTCATAGTCTGTACACGATTGTCTAATTGACCAATGATGTTTTTGAGAGTTGTAACCGAATCCGTTACTCCTGCAAGAATAAACTTTAGCGTAACGAATACAAATACACCTGCCGCAAGCGCACCTGCGATAGGAAATCCTACTTCTGAGATTAATGTTAAAAAATCCATATTGTTGCCCTCCATAAGTATTTATCTGTAAATAACATATTATAGGAGTACTAGATGCCGGTTTATGTTTATCAATGTGAAAAATGTAAAGAAATTTATGACGACATGCACAAGTGGGGAGAAGATCCAAGTCCCTGTCCGGAGTGCGGAGAATCAGAAGAGCTAAAAAAGATTCCAACTAAACCACAGTCACCTAAAATCCAATCAGGTAAACCAGCAGATCGTTGGGGTTACAATAAAACAACCACAGACTATTGGTTTGATGGAGAAGGTCGTAGAGATGCATACCAGTACGACGAGAACAAACGTAAATCACAAGTTAAGGAAATGGCTGAAAAACACTCAAGAAAAGGTGCAACAGTTTCTATCAAAAAGCCAAAAAAAACTTGACTTTCACAGTAACATAGTATATTATATAAGCACAATGAGGAGACATATATATGATCGAAGGGTATAGACCACCTTGTGTGGTTTTTAGAACCAGAGTCCGAGATGAAAGTATCGAAGGCTCAAATCCATACCGTTGGGAAGACGTAACCAGCGACAGTCTTTTCAAAGGCAAAAGAGTTGTACTGTTTAGTTTGCCAGGTGCGTTTACACCTACTTGCTCAACATATCAACTTCCGGGCTTTGAAGAGAATTACGACCGAATCCGTAACACAGACATTGACGAAGTTTACTGTATTAGTGTTAATGATGCGTTCGTAATGAATGCTTGGGCAAAACACTCAGGCATAAAAAATGTTAAAGTTATTCCAGACGGCTCTGGAAACTTCACACGTTACATGGGTATGCTTATTGGCAAAAACCATTTAGGTTTCGGTAACCGCTCATGGCGTTATATGGCAATCTTAAATGATGGTGTAGTTGAAAAATGGTGGCAGGAACCTGGCATTAATAATGATGGTGATGACAATGATCCATACGAACAAACTACTCCAGAAAATTGTTGCACATATTTGGAGAGCAAGTAATTGAGCCTACACGAATATTATGATTGGAATGCTCTTATCAGCGAAGATGCGAGCAGGAGCATGGTTAATGATATTGACCTTACTATTAAACAAGGAAGGTTTTGGCATAACAGTCCACCTTATCAAACCAACATTAATATATTCGGCTTGAATACACAACATTGGATAAATCTCAAGATGAGTTTTATCTGGTCGTGTTTTGCATTTATGAAACGAGAAGCTCAGATCAAAAGTGTCAAGAGCTGGGGATACAAAACAAATGTAGAAACACAAGAAGATAGAGACACTTACTGGCATCAACATCTTCGTGATGGCTCCCTTGTTGTTAGTGGTGTATACTATCTATCAATTCCGGAAGGTTGCGATCTTAGTACTAGTGGTACAGAGTTTGCACCTGACGGACCTGATAGACCAACTTATCATGCAGAAGCAAGGCCTGGTAATTGGATTATTTTTCCTGGCAAAACTTGGCATCGTCCAGGAATACTTACTAAAAAAGATTGGCGTTTTATTGTTGCGGCCGACATGGAGGTATAAATGGCAACCACAGAAGAAAAAAAAGAATTAGTAGAACACATCAAAGGTCCACGTTTCTATAGAATACTGTTAAATGGTTACGGTGGTGAAGCAAGTTATATGTCTTTGACTGAGGATCAATTTAATTTTTGGAGTGCAAACATTGAAGAAAATGGTGACTGTGATGCAGTCAATTATTGTGTCAATGCAGAAGATGAAGATTTTGATTTTGAAAATATTGAAGAACTTGCAGATGATATGAAGTTCCTAAGTGATGAAGATGGTCCGCGACCTTGGTATGAAGCACCCACACAATTTGATCATCAATGGGGAATTGATATTCACAATGCTAATATAGAAGTTGATGAAGTTTCTAGCAAAGAATATGATGCAAGTTACATTGACAACGTAGTTGAGTCACAGGATCTTGCTGAATGGATGGACGAAGTGGATAAAGAACGTGACTATTCTACAACAATAAATGAATCTAATGAAAGTGACGGATATTCACAAGAACCAAAATATGTAGCACAATTTTACAGTGCTGAAAAAGGTAGTTTTTATGATGGTATCATAGAAACAGTTGGCGAGTTTGATCCTAAAAAGTTAAAAATTTATTCTTCTGAATTTCTAAACGGAGATGACACAGTATATTCGATTGAATACGATGGTGTTGAAGTTGACAATAATGGCGGCGACACAAATGGTAAAGGATATTCTGTGCATGTTTGGAAAAACTAATGATACGTAAGCAAGCATTTATACATTTTAACGAACAACCTTTTAAAGATCTTATTGATAGAATCTATGAAGTTGCTCCAGAAGTAGATACTGCAACATCAAGTGAAAAGGATCCCGACAATCAAAGACACAGTGATGTAAGTTGGATCGATCCAAAAGACGAACACAAAGATATATTTGAATTTATCAATGAAGCAATGAACAATGCAAATCAACAAAGTGAATGGCATTTTGATGTTCCTATAATAGAACCTTTACAATTTACTGAATACAAAGTTGGACAAAGATACGATTGGCATGTGGATCAATTTATGGGGTATGAAGATACTATTAGAAAAATTAGTTTTAGCATTTTGTTGAATGATGACTTTGAAGGTGGAGAATTTGAAATAGAGGCAGGAAGTCCTGCTAAGTCAGCAGAAGACCGTATTCATAAAATTAATTTGAAAAAAGGTGACGGTCTATTTTTTCCTAGCTACACGTGGCACAGAGTTAGACCTGTAACCAAAGGCACACGACACAGCCTTGTTGGTTGGTGTAGAGGACCGCAATGGAGGTAAATACAACATGCCCACAAATGTAAAAGAATATAAAGCAGAAGATATTTTCGTTAAACAAGACGGTGAATATAAAATGATTATTCCACCTGAAATCTTAGAACAACAAGGTTGGAAGGTAGGAGATACTCTTAAATTTGATATTGGTGATAAAGGTACTATTATTATAACCAAACCAGATGATCCAGACAAAGAAAACCCTAACGTAGTAGTTATTGAGAGCGTTCCAGAAGATGCCAAAAAATAGCGATATCCTCGAATATGAGGGTAGCATCGTTGAAGTTCTTCCTAATCAAACTTTTAAAGTAAAACTTAAAGAAAGTGAACATATTATTACTGCATATACTGGCGGGAAAATGCGCCAAAATCGCATTAGATTAGTAGCAGGTGATATAGTCAAAATAGAAATGAGTCCTTATGATCTACAAAAAGGACGCATTACATATCGTTTGTAACCAAAAGAGTTGACATTTACCATATAATAAAGTATACTATATAGATAATAAGGGAGTATAGTATGATTGTAGAAGTTGTCGGCGGTTCAAAATCACAAAAAACACACGTATACAAAATGGTAGAATTTTGTGTATCTAAATTGATGCCTAAGATGAAGTATCTAGACATTACAGTAAACCTTACAAAGCCACAAGGTGCAATGGGGTATTGTTGTGAAACAGACAACAATAGAACATTTGAAATTGAAGTAGATAAGTCACAGTCTTTACGTGACCTATTAGAAACAGTGGCACATGAAATGGTGCATGTCAAACAGTATGCAAGACGTGAACTTCATCCTGACAAGCATACTTGGATGGGCAGAACTGTAAACCCTGATGATATTAATTATTGGGATCAACCATGGGAAATTGAAGCTCACGGAAGGCAACTTGGCTTGTTTATTCGTTATTGTGAAGAAAATAATCTAAGCAAGTATAAATGGACACAAAATTAATAAATACGTATATAATAAATTATGCCTAAATATGAAAATTGGACTAGTGTAGAAGCAGTAGACAGAAGTCTACTAGATGCTGAC
>MDTC01273247.1_pt1 | contig 31102 bp, 24 predicted proteins | sample 811181 | NCBI WGS metagenome assembly MDTC01 (sample SAMN05326644, study PRJNA326480) | marine metagenome | isolation source: seawater | place: Pacific Ocean: North | collected 2011
AGAGCATCGTAAAGCTTCTGTAGTTCTTCCATCTTAATCTAATTCTCCAGATCCTCCTGAAGCGGGTGCTTCTTCTTGACCTTGAACAAAGCTCTTATCCATAAGAGACGCTAAGGTAACGTCTGGACCGTAAATCTTTCTGAGGTTGTCCTCGATTTGCTTGAGTATTGATGCCGTGGCACTGTCGCCCTCTTTGAGCTCTACATCTGGAATTGGCTCACCCTTGTTCGGTCCAGTTTCGTGGAACAGGTTTGTTATCACGATTCTGTTTTGACTTGGGTAGAACAGCAAATCAACGGGCTCAACATTAACTCTTCCTCCGTCTCCATCGGGGACTGTAACCTTGACGCTTGAGTTCTTCATAGCGGTCAGGGTGTATTGGTGGCCCCCTGGGGCTTCCTCTGATTTTGCGTGATCCTTAATCCACTCTCTCATTTTCTCTTCCTCCTCTCTGCCTCTGTCTATGTAGAATTTCTTCTCCTCCCCTGTGTCGGAATCCTTGAGTGTTACTATCTCCTCTCCGTCCCACGTGGTGGCGTCGGCACTTATGTGCTTAAGCTCGTCTCCAACAAGCAACTCGTTTAGATTTCTAGCGATCTTCTTGTCGTTAGTTTGCTTTTTAAGGCTTCCGTCTTCATTGTATACGAATCCGAAGTCAACCCCATCAAGAGCTCCGCTGACGGTCTCTTCAATCGGAATTGGACGAATGTCAGCTGCCGTAGAGAGTTGGTTTCTGTTTTCAGCTCTGTTTCTCTCTTCTTTGCTAGGCGGCTTTGGATCTTTCGGCTTCTCGTTCTCTCTAGCGTATCTAGAGGTTTCTCTCCATCGTCTTCTCGCGTCCTCCATGGCAAGCTCATTCATGCCTTCGTACTCTCCAGTTTCAATGAACTGCTGTCTCTGCTCTTTACTGAGAGTCGGGAACAAGTCGTCAACCACAACCCTTCTAAACTTCTGAGTCGTGATGTTATTGTCCCAGTACTGGTCTGAGATGTACTGCTGCTGCTGTTGCTCAGAAAGGTCTCCGACTTTCTTTGTGACATATCCATCTACAGCCTCTGGGTCAGAGGGGTCGTAGAATGTTACGGGGCTGTCGGGTGCAGCGTTAATCAAGCTGTCCTGAATCCTTGCTGCCTGATCCTGATATTCGTCGTCTGCAGCTACGTCAAACAAGGTCTGACTTGCGATAGACGTCATGTCGGGCTGGAAGGTTCTGGCGCCATCCATCACGTGAGGCATCTGGAAGATGTCCATCTCCTCGCCTTCCTGATAGATAGGCATTCCGTTCTCATCGCGCTCTCCAGTGTCAATCTTCATGGTAGACACGAGCTCGCCGTTTTCGTTGATTCGCATCTTGGTTCTGAAAAACCCACCTTCGTTGACAAAGTCGTATCTGTCCTGAGCCCAGTCAAACTCATCTATGGGGTTCCCATCTTCATCCATAAGCATGAATCCGTTCTCCTCGTAAAACTCTCTTGAGCTTCCCTGAGTGTTTCTCAGCATGCTGTCTTGCATCGTAAACCCACTGCCATCGACATTGGGGTCTCCGTAAGACTGAATGTAGTAGTTCTGAGCTGTGTCTATGTATGCGTTCAGCTTTGCAAGATCTTGAGAAAAGCCTTCAGGGTTGTCGTAGTACGCTCCACTCTTCCACTTCTGTGCAAGGTGGTCTCTGTAAAACGTAATAGCCTCTCTGTGGCCATCGTACATTGTCCCCAACTTGGCGCCATAAAGCTGTTCATTCTGCTTCTGGCGCTCGTCCATAGCAGCCTTAATTCGCTCTGCGTACAGAGCATCCTTCTTCATAGCATCCCCAACTCCGTCTTGGAGAGTGGGCTTCCTGAAGGTTTGAGCTGGGGCCTGAACCCCTACTCCAGCTTGGCTAACTTGGTTGTTGCCTCGCTGTTGCTGAGGCATGTATACTATACCCTGTGGCATTACTTCTTAAATTGAGGTTCCTTGAAAAGCTTTTTCAAGAAAGACATGAGTCCTTTCTCATCTCCGTCTGTGATGAACTTATCAATGGTGCCTTTTTGTTCTGGGTTGAACACGATAACCTCCTCGTCTCCAGTAAACTCAGCCTCCTTGACTCCGCTCTCTTCGTCAACGACAGCCTTTTTGTTGGTCTTGTGAGAAAACTCGCCGCCAGTCTTAAATCTTCTAGCTGCATCTAGAGCCGCGTCAACCTTGCCTCCCTTCTTCATCATCGCAACCACTGGCTCTGCAGCACTTAAAGCAACATCCAGGCCGTAGTCTGCAAGAGCTCTTTTCTTTTGCTTTTTGGCGAGACCGTACTGGTCAGCCGCAGCCCTCATGTCTGCTCTTGATCCAGTCTTAAGAAGCTCTGCTGCACCAATCTCCTTTTGCTTCTGAGCTTCAAAGGCCTCGGTGTTAGCCATGTCGACTTCAGTCTCCTTTGACGCAAGAGCTTGAGTCGCTGCCTGACGTCCTTGCATGCCCGCAATAGCGTCCTGCCTAGCCATTTGACCGAAGGCGTCTCCCTGAATGTTCTGAGCGAGTCTTTGATCTCCTCCCCCAACCATGGACGCAAGAGCCTGTTCTCTGGCCAGAGCAGCAGCATCTTCTGCGCCCCTGCCCATGGCCATGTCGTAGGCGTCAGTCTCTCTGCTTGAGAGCTTGAACTTTTCTGGCTCGAACTCAAGCTTTCCAGCCTTTATGTCAGACAGAGCCTTGTTTGCGAGAGTTAGGTCTCCTGCAGCACGCGACCTGTCCTTAGCGGACTGCTCCATTACGTCTTTGGCCGCACGTCTTCTAGCAATCAGGCCCCGTATTCCTCCAAGGGCCCCTCTTGCTGCGCCTTTGCCAGCTGCTCTGCCTATACTACTCATATTATCAGTTTTTACAAAGTTAAGAAAATCACATCGAAGAGTCAAGGTTTGACGGGGTTCCGCTAATGTTTATGGACACTAGCTCGTCCTCGCTCGGAGCCTTGATAGCCTCTACTTTAAGGTACTTGCCTCTAAGGGGGTCTCCAAAGAACCTAGGTATGGACCTAATAAACACTGGTTTGTTCACAAGGCTGTCGTATAGGTCGGCAAAATTAGATGATGCGTAACCTACAGACGATATTTGATTTGACTCAAATACGGCGCTGTCTCTATTTACCTCCACCAAAGACAGCCTGCTCAGACCAGAGGGAGAAAGACCTGGGCCGAAACCAAGTTCAGACACAGGGACAAGACTCCCCTCAGGAGAGAAGAAAAGGTCTGTAGCTGACCCTACGTTAAACGTGTAATCTATCGGGTTTTCGAACGTAACTCTAAATCTAAATCTATCTGAAGTAGAAACGTCCTCAACGTCTGAGACAATGCCAATCGTTTTCATGTGCGAAGTTCCTCCCTGTATCTCTGTTCTGGGTATTTCTGAGTAGAAAGTGTCTTCTTTGTTGACAAACGAAGTAACTGGAGTGAGCTCGTTTTCTGTAGTCAAAACCACATTCCAAGGACTTGTCCCATCTATTGATATGTTCGTGTATATATGTGAAGTTGTAGGGTTGTCGTTAACAACAGACTTGAAGTAAGAGGCGTAGGTGTTACCGTAGAAACTATTTCTAACGCCGTCCTCATTGTGTCTCCAAATCATCTCTGGACTTTCAATACCCTCTGATGCTGAGGGGTATATAGAGATAAACGTGTTGTCTACATCTGCATACCTCTTAGACCCAAAAGAGTAGAAGGTCTTCCAATAGCCACCCTTCATGCTGTAAGCTATTGTATTTGAGCCATTGAGGAAAAGATCGCTAGATGAAGCAACAAATGTAGGGTTTGCCTCATTAAGGCCGTAGAAAACATCCCCCTCTTCGTAAGGATAGAAGTAAATCCCTTCAGGGTCGTCTTGAATCAATCCAAGTTGGATGTTGGGCCAAATTCCGCCACCAAGAGTATTGGTGTCAAGGTATCTGGTCAGTATTATCTCCTTAGTTCTAGGGTTGTGACCAAGAGAGTACTTAACCTTCATCTCTGGGCCTTCTCCAATAAATGCGTACTTCTCGATAAAGAAGTCTTGAAAGAGTTTTGATGTCTTTCCAGAGCTAATTACTTCAATGCCCTGAGAGTCTATTCTTCCCAAAACCTTCTTTGCAGAGTCAATAAAGTATATGTCGTTGTCTACGACAAGAACAGAGTCTGGCCTCTTGCTGCTTCCTAGGTCTGGCTTGTAGAATCTAGGGTCGTTTAGAACGTTTCTGCTCAACGCTAAGTTTTCTCCAGAAGCCCCCGCCACAGTCGTAATTGCCTTGTTTACCTGAATCTCTGAAACCTTGGTTTCTTGGAGAGCTGTTATGCTTGCGCCAGTATCGTACAGGTAGTCAATAGCCCCGTACTTCTTTGGTAGATCAAGGAAGTTTGCTGGAGAAGGGAAAGAGGTCAGCTTTGGTCTGAACGACTCTGCGACATTCTTCTCTCCGTAAATTATTGAGGCCTCGTTGTAAGTCTCTGCAGGCTCTTCTTTAGCGTAGTGAACCCTTCCGTAGTTTTTTGCTTTTGACCTAAACAAGTCTGACATGCAGTCTGACTCCATGTAAAACCCTCTAAACCTAGACGAAGAGTCGTCTTCATCTTTGTCATCCTTAGACTTAATCAAGTCTACAAACTCTCCGTTTTCGAACGCTCTCGCATTGTTGGGGACCGCCCTGAAGAACACGTCGCCCTGATCGACTACAACGGTATCTGGATTGTGAGGACCCTCTGATCCAGCAGGGGCAGACTTAAGACCTATAATTCCTGTTTCAAAATAAGGAATCCTTTGTTCGTCTTGATCTTTTTTCGGGGTGACGATCTCGATGAGAGTCCTATCTCCCCATCTGTCAGTTCCCTGAGCAACCTTTTGAGCATCAAACCCAGTGACCTGGAGGTTATTTCTCAGAACCAAGAAAGACCCAGTCCTCCTAAGCACTTCACTGTAGTCTTCGTCGTCAGAGAGCAAGGGGTTGTCTTCAAACTCTGAGATCTCTTCAACGCCAATAACGTCAAAAACATAATTCGAAGGATGGTATTCCACGCTGTCCTCGTTGATAAACGAGCTAATCAACCTCACCTTGTCCCCCTCGGAGTACCTGTAAAGAATAGGCTCCCCAGTGTCTTGGTCTTTTGCTCCAAAGGCCTTTGTGTATGATATACCATTGCCTTGAAGGTAGTTTAGCGACACGTATATCTTGTCGTCCTGAGAGCCTACTGCAGACTTCTCAGTAAACGCCCCACCCGCAAAGAACTGTCTAAATCTGCGAGTGTTGGACGGCCCTCCATAAACTATTTGGTAGGTCTCAGCCCAAGAAGGCATCGCATGAACAAGCTGAAATTGAACGCTGGCGCTCCCCTTTTGTCCATTTGCTCTCTCCGTTGGTGAATACCCAGGTACAAACACGCTCGGCAACCTGTATACAGAACTGCAACGACCCCTTTCGTCATAGTAAACGATTCCGAAATTGTGGATGTCATTGGTCTTAAAGGAGCCCTCAACTGAAGTAGAGGCGGTTACCACAGACACGAGGTTGCCTATGTCATCAAACGCGCCTACAGATTCATTTCCTTCTGGAAAGTCATCGTCATCAGTGAGCATGTACGTCCTTTCTGGACTTATGAACGGCATGTTATCGCAGATGCCGATAAGGGTCTTGTTTGTTACAGACCCCTTTGTATTTGACACGGGCTTTGCAGGTCCAGTAGCCTCCGCTCCAAACTGATCTCCAGGAGCATAAGCGCTTATCACTGAGTCGCTAAATGATTGTGTCGCCCCACCGCCAGGTCCAGAAGCCCCGTCAACAACGCTAAACGTATAAGAGCCGTCTGGATCTTTATGGTCCTCAATTTCGAAGTTGTTAAATTTGGTCAACCAAAGAGCCCCATACCCTCTTATGGAGTGGCTGTACGCGGAGCCTGTTTGACCCTGATTGTCCCAACTCCACGGAAAGGGAAGCCAGGTTACGGGGTGGCTGGGCCTAAAGGTGTATACCCCAGAGAAATCAGCACCGCCATCTTCATTTGAAGTCATAATCCCCCCGAAGGCATTGTTGTGATCTGTTGTTCTCTTGAGCCTAAATTCAGCATCATAGCTAAACGTTTCAAACCATTTGTTTAGGCCTGGACCATCAAATACAGTCCACTTTCCGATTGCTATTGGTCCGTCGCCTCCCTGAACCCTGCCATAAAGGTTTATTGCGGCGTTGGGGTTGTTTGACTCGTCGTAAGTCTTAAAATCAATAAACTCTCCATTATCTGTTTTCACCCCAAGGCCGTCTGGGGATGGATGTGCAATGTTTGAGTTTGGAACGTTGGTGCCAGTAACTGTTTTCGCTATTGGCCATCTAAACTCAAACCCTCGTCCAAGACTGTCTGGTTCGGTCCTGCCACAGGCAAAAGGCATCAGAGGTAGACTGTCGTAGAAGTAGTTGTTGGGGTCGTCTATAAAATTCTGATCGGTGCCAGGGTAGTTCACTCCGCTGTCAGCAAGTCCATCTAGATCCACCTCTCCCTTTCTCCACCTGTCTCCCATTGTGCTGTCCCCATCGTCGTAGGTGTGCCCCCCCTGAAATGCCATTCCAACCACGAGCCCGTCATTTGACTGTATTGAAAGCGTTTGAGCCCCAAAACCTTCTATTGGTGTTGGGATGCACGTCAGCACGTTTCCAAACCTAGACCCAGCCTGATAGTACGACCCGTCAACCTGAGGGACTTCGCCCTGAAATGGCTGACCAAGAAACTCGCTGGCCTGAGGGAACTTAAGATCTTTAAGCTTAAACTTGTAAGTAAGTATAAGTGCCTGATCTGCAATCTGAGTTCCGTCATTAAACAAAGCGTTTTGACCAGCTGGGATGATTCCTCCATCATCCTCCTTCACTGCCGCTCCGAGAGAAAAGATTGCCTTGGCTCTGTTTATTATATAGTAGGCCAGCGGGTAGTTTGCAAACCCGCCAAGCTTGTTTGCCTGAGCGCCTATGCCTGTAGGGTTGGTGGCGTCACCATTGCTATTAGTTACGTGACAGATAAGGTCTGCAAGTTCATCGTCAGGGTCAAAAGAATCCTCGTTCTCCAAGCCCAAGTCAACTATGTGCTCAAACTCAGGGGCGCTACCAACTGTTCCTGGAGATTCAAAGACCTGCACAGCGTCTGACGGGAGTCCAGAGACGACCCCAGTGTATTCCCCATTCATTATTATGTCATTCAGGAGAATTGCGAACAAGTTGGGCGACATATCTACTGAAGTCCTAAATGCAACTCTGAACGAAAGAAGGCCGCCCTTAAGTATTATGGGGTTTGTGGGGCCAGTACCTGCGGCGAAACTTGCACCACCTATCTCAGGGCCTGTTTGGACAATGGTTTGACCATCCCACGTCAAGGCCCTGTTCGAAGGATTTCCTGCTGTTCCCAAAACTGTCTCAGAGACGTTGGTGTCACTAGTGATATCGTCTGATTTAGGGGAGTTGTTCATTCCACTATATCCAGCCGTGGCTCTGTTGTCGGCGTCTATTATCCCAGATGGCAGCTTTGTTCCGTTCTCACCGTTGAAATAAGCAAAGGCCTGACCGTACATATTCTGAGCGGAGAATATGTGAAAGTTTTGCTTAGGCCTTATGTTGATGCGGATGTCGTAAACGCCTTCTTCCCCAAGCTCCATACCTCTTAGGTCAAGCCTAAAGCCTCCGTGCATCTGCTTTTTCTGACTGTTTGTATATGTATTTGTCACCTCCGCAGAGTCGTAAGCACCTCTGGCACCGTCACCAAGAGTGATGTTCATCTTGGCTTCTATTTCAGAGCCAATAAGTCTTGTTATCCTGTCTTCGAACAGGACTGTAGTAAAGGAGCTTGTAACAACTCTGTCGAACCCCTCTGTGTAACCGCCGTACATCAGCCTATCGTCAGATACTGTTTGACTGTTTGCCTTTTTGGGTACGTAGTCAAAGTTCTTATTTAAGACCTCATTGGAGACAACTCCATAAACCTCATTGTTTCTAAAGCTGTACACCCTATTTCCTAGGTCCCAGTTTTCCTCTGACTGGTTCGTAGTCAAAGAAACCTCATCAATAAACTTAAGGACCCCCTCGTTGCCCTCCCTAAAGAAAAGCTTTACACGACGAACCTCCAATGATGTCCCCCCTTTGTCTAGGTCTGAAGGCAACTCAAGGTTGCAAACATTATCCATCTGAAGTGTAGACAAAGCGTTTACACCCATTGCCTTTACAGCAGTGGGGTAAGCCACCTCCGAAAACGGAGATATAGAACTGACAAACCCGTCGTTGTAAACCAGCTGATAGCAAAACTGCATGCCGTCTGTTCCAACGAAAGAACTTTGAATGGGATTCCCGTTTTGATCACTCTCCGTGTCAAAAGAGAACTCAATGGGCTTCATGGGGGTTCTTGAGCAAACCTTCAAGAAATCGTTCATCTCCTGAGAGCCTGCCCCATAAAGCGTGGCGTTTCCAGTAAAGGCAGTATCGCCTTCAATACACCTTCTTACGTTTATCTTCTTGGGCTCTCCCTTTCCGTCAGTGATAAAGAGAACGACATCAACTTCATCGTCAGCGCCCACAAAGGGTATTACGTCTTTTTCTGCGTTGTAACTCATTTTCCTTTTGCCGTCTTTGTCTTCTCTTTCGAGATTGATGTATCACTCAGCTTGTCAGGAATGTCTCTCGTAAGAGTAGAATCTCTTTGAGTAACATCCCTTGTTGTGGTCGTTGTGGTGGTCGTTGTGGTGGTGTCTGTAGTGGTGTCTACAGAAGGGGTTTCCCCTCCAGTTGTTGCTGGACCCTCACTTGTTTCGACCTCATCTCCAGTTACCGTCAAGTCTATTCTTCTTGGATCGTTTTCAAGAAGAAGATTGAGGCCGCAAGCAGAGTGAGTTCCGTAGCAGAGGTTTGTAGAAGAAGTTGGCTGGCCCGAGCCAGCAGCGCTTTCGTACCAAACAACACCTGCAAGGTCAAGGGCTTGCCCTCCATTGAATATACTCACCTGACCATCTCCAGGATTTACCGACACCTCGAAGCTCCTGAACCTAGTGTCTTGCTGAAGCTCTCCTCCGTCAAGATCAAGGTTTGGGGCGTCCCCTGTGCTTATGTCAGATATCCTGTCTCCAAACTCGTATCCATTTGTTCCCTGACCGTTTTGTGGAGCCCAGTAGAGCCCGAGAGGAGACGGAACAAACGTTGGAGGAATCTCTGTTGTAGAGGCCCCTCCTGGACCCCCGAAAATAAACCCAGACTGTGTTCTCATTGTCCCGCAAGAACTCAAGTTGAACTTGCCTGTAAATGAGTAGTTGCTAGGAATAGTCTGAAGATCAACGTCAAACACAACCGCGTTTTCTGATGGGAAGGACTCATACTCTGTAGACCTTGAGTCGTAAATCCACATGGTGGGCTCAAAGGTCGTAGACGTACCTGAAACAGGGCAAAGGTTCTCAATAGTCACTATGTACTCTTGAGGGTCATACGTAAAGGCAGCAGCAACAGCCTCTGAAATGGAGGGATAAGCAGCGCCTATTGTTTGCCAGTTTTCGTTTGTGCAGTACGTTATTGTGACAAGTTCTAATCCACCACCACCGCCGCCTGGACCAACGCCTGGGCCTTCACCTCCATTGTCCATTCGCTCAGCTGGGTGGCTTCTCTCCCCCTGGCTTCCGCTCGTAAATGGACCGCCCTCATAGTCGTTGACTGCTGCAATAAGTGCAGAGCCCCACTCTGGAGTTTCAGAGTAGTTACAGGAAGCCTTGAAGTTGAGCTTTCTATCAAGCAAAAGACCGCTAGATGTAGAGGAGTTCATAAGAGACTTCAGAGGGCTGAAGCTCGTTGCGAATATGTCATCTACAAGAATCTCTTCTATTGGCTTGTTGAAACCGTAGCAAGGTCTTCCCAGCTGCAGACCATTGGCGCTCGTATCAGAAGCCTGGACCATGGTTGAGTTTGATATGGTTCTGAATACATCTGATGCCGTGGGCGCTGGACCGCCAAGGCTGTTGGCTATTCTGTACTTCAAGAATTTAGAGGCATTCTGAATGTCTTCAGGGTGCACGTGGAGGACAAAAGTCCCGTACTTTACCCATCCGTCAAACTGAGTCACATTATCCTTAAACTCTTCTTGGAAGTTGCCTATAGTTGGTGTGTCTTCGGTTATTATCCCACCCCCATCATAAAGCCTTAATCCGTTCTGAGGGGTAAAAATAACCTGAGTAGCCCCTATGATTGCAGGAGCAGGATCAGAGGACTTGTATCCGTTCTTTTCTCCCCACACAGAGAAGTCTATTCCAACAAAGAATCTAAGCTCTACTGGAGTAAATGTGGCTGGAGGAACTGGAGGCTCGACAATAAGCTCTTGATCTTCTGGAGTCCTCCTTAGCCTCACAATGTCTGCCTTGACAAAAGAGTCTTCGCTAAAATCAAGCGCTGGGCTCACAAAAACAGTTCTGTACGTATTTGTTGTTGAGCTGTAAGCCAAAACAGAATGTTGGCCTTCACTGTTGTGCACAAAGAAGTAGACGACATTCAGCTGGTCATCAGAGATGCTGCCAAGTATTTTGTTATCACCAAAAGGCAGAACAACACCCTCGTCTGAGCGACTTGTTGGCAAATTGCCTCTAACATGCTTAACAACACCAGCCTCGTCCTCACCAAAGCCTTCTGCGTCGATGTTCAACGAAAAAGTAGACTCTTGTGGTCCTAGTGCGAGCTTGTTGTCATCAGTGTTAAGCGATCTAGGAGATATAGACTTCTTCATACCTTAGTGGACTGCTTGAAGTTTTTCCTTATCACTTGATATACATCCTCCTTGCTGAAGGATTGCATTCTTGAGTTTGCTTTTCTCCTTTCGTTGTAATACTCGCTTCTTGCTCTTTGCTTCTCCCCCATGGGAACGTTGCTCTTTCTTTCTACCAACTTGTAGTAGATGTAAGACCTAAGGGCTTCTTCGGCAAACACATGAACCGTTGGCTCCGCAGCCAAGGCCTCATCTGCGACATACTCTATGGCCACCTTGTTGTAGTCCATGCTTGAGTCAAATTCTATTCTAGACTCAGACATGTTGAGCTTATAGTACCCAGGTCTGTACCCACCCCCTATGCCGTAAAGGACCCCGTGCTCACCGTTGTGAATGAAGTTCCTAAACACGAAGTCATCATGGTAGGAGTCTGGGTCTACAGTAGATACGCCAGAAGAAGGCTCCTTGGTTATGTTGTTGTCTTTTGCGAAGACAATTACCTTCCCTTGGTCTGTCACGACTCCTATTTTAACGATATTCACAAAGTCTGCAGGGAGGTCTGCGGTATTGGTTGCAGACACATCTATGGTTGCGGACTTGATAATCTTGCCCATATCGAACCCCATGTCTCTAATTCCCCTGAGAGCATAGTTCTTAACTATTGCCTCTGAAGTTCCGTTTATGTAGTCGTCAACATCTATGCTCAACATAAATTCCTTGACCACATCCTTAAGTGTTACCCTGTTGAGTGCCATTATGACTGGTTATCTTCTGTTTGACCGAAAGCCTGAATGAATTGCTCCTTGAGGTTCACTCCGACCATCTTGGCTATTTCAAACACAAGATCCTGCTCGTACTGCTTAGGGAGTTCAAAATCCTCTGAGGATGATGGATCAAACTGCTCTATGGGAGATCCATTCAGATTCAGGGAGAATATGGAGTACCTAGGGGCCTTGGGAAACCTGTAGTACCGAATGTCTATCTTAGATGTGTTTGTAGGGAACACCTCTATTCTATTGGAAATCAATGCTATAGGGTATTCCTCTGTCGGAGCACTCAAGGTGCTACTCACAATCTCAAGAGCCTTTCTCTCGTCGTATATCACGTCAACCTTGACAGGAGGTATACCTCTCGTCTTTATCGAGATGAGAGAATAGAAGTCCTCTGGAAACTCAAATCCACCCCCAGACTTGGTTATGAACTGAGAAGTTGCAAAGTGATTGAGATCCGCTCTATTTCGCTCGTAGAAGGACATTCCGTCGTCTGCATCCATCATCCCCTTCTGAAGCTTTCTTGCCTCAAGAGGTCTGGCAAACATCTCCATAAAGATGTTGAGTTGAGCGATTTTCGCAAACGAGTTGAACACTTCAGGCGTGACAAATCCTTTCTGGTCTTTGTTGGCCAGATTTTTTACAGATTCGTATACGGATTGTACGCTTATCATTGCTAATGCTTTGCAGCAAATATACGAAAAAGGCCAGCACTAGGCTGGCCCTCCTCTCTGCACAGGATGCAGGGATATTATGCTAGACGCTCAAGTCTCTCCTCTAGAGAGGCAAGAACGGACGAACCCTTCTCAGTCAAGCAGAATCTAGTCAACACATCAATAGACTTCTGTCCAACTGGAGTAGACACGATAAGCCCATTTGAATCAAACCAATAAGCACCGTCCTGACGGAGATCAATGATTTGGTAGTCAGCTGCCTGACGTATAACACTTCGCGCAACCACCTGAGGCGAGTCAAATGCCTTGATAAATTCAGTTGGTTTCTTTTTGGCGATTTTGAGAAGGTCGTAACGAATGTCTGATGTACTACGGTCGATGTTCAATCCGTAGAAGATGGCAACGGGCAAGAGCTCCTGGATGTCCTTGTCTCTCACTGCTGCGACAGCTTCAACTTGACTAAACTCCTTGGCGAGCTCATCCTCAGCCTTCTTAGTCTCGTTGACAATCTTAAATGTGGTGCCGCCATTGGCCATGTTCTGTGGGTGGTTCTCCAAGAACTTGCGGAGGTTTGGCTTCTCCTTGGGCACCATGAGCTTTCCGTTGCGGAAGATTACAGCCTCCTTCTTTGCGTTTTCGCTCTGCTCGTCAACCCAGATTGAGTTTTCGTTAGGGCAGTAGCGCATTTGACGAATGGTGTCCTTCTCCTTGTCGAAGACGGTAATACCACGTTGTTGAATCATGAAGGCAATACCACCGCCCTTGGGGATCTCCCACATGGTGTGCTCAAGCTCCACCTCCTTTCGGAGAATTGGGGCCTTCTTCTTAGCCTTTGTTTCGGGTGCTGGAGCATCTATAACGGCTTCAGCTGTGGCCTTTTTAGGGCGGCCTGCCCTGCGTGTCTGTTGTGACATTTGAATTGAATTAAAAGAATTATTGCAAATATAATCAATCCTCTCGCGGCGCGAGGAGAAGGATTATCTCGTTGATCTTGTCTATGATCTCTGCCTGAGTTGCAGAGCTATCCAGGGTTTCTATCAGCTCTACTGGCGTCATGATGCTATTATTGATAAGGCGATGTCGAAATACTGGTAAGCGGTTGCGCTGAGGGTTTGAGCGTCCATGCCAAGGGTTACATAAATGTAGTTGCCCGCAGTGATATCAGAGGTAGTCGTCATATTTAAGGTTTGAGACCATCCATTGCTCGTACCTGATGTAAGTGCCTGCGAAGCCCTCAATGTAGAAGTAACTGACCCGAACCCAGTAGTTCCGTCAGCCGTAAATTCCCATATCTGAAGGTAGTAGTCCTTGCTTGCGGAGTTGGTCGTATCGTTAGGCCTTGTTATGGCGTCAAGCCTTATCTTGCCTGTAACGGGAACTCTAATTCCAGCGTAATGCTGTTGAGACTTACCTATAGTCCCAGTAGTAGTGTCCACCGTTCCTCCGCCCGAAGCGGTTATTCCAGATGCGCTGTTCCAGAAGTAGTAGCTCGTTCCGTATACACCACCTGCAAGAATCATCTGATTGTCAGTAGTTGATGTATGCTGAAATCTACCCCCATAAGTTTTTAAGGGCAGAATCCTATCTTGATACTCAAGGTCATAGTCTGTTGCCGAAGATTTGATTAGCATCTGACCTTCAGTGCCACCTGTTATGAGTCCTTGCCCAGCTGCTCCCGTGGCGCCAGTAGCTCCAGTAGCTCCAGTGGCTCCAGTAGGCCCAGTCGTTGTGTCTGGGTTCTCAGTGGTTGTAATGCTTGTGATGCCTGTGACGTTCGAAGTGTGATACTTGTTTGGCGTCGAGGCGGCATCGTACCTCATAATATCAGCCTTGCCTGAGGTAATCTGATTTGTGATGCTTGAGATAACATCGTTTGCTTTGCCGCTGGAGACGGTAAGGACAACCGCTATTGTGGCATCCTTACCGCCTCTTTTGGCATCGAAGTACATAGTAACAGTAGTGTCACTCGTGTACTCAGCATGAGAGAAAGAATCCACGGGGATAACCGTAGATTCCGTAGTAGACTTTATGAAAAGAAAATTCCTTTTCATCAAAAACCATTAGGGAGCTGTAACCACGTCTGCGACTCCGAGCAATGCTCTACGGTCGCCAACGTTGTAGCTCTCGAAGACCTCCTTGCCCAAGTGAATTACGTAAACAGCATCAGCTTCAGCACCCATGGTCTTAGTGACCTGTGTTCCTGCACTGTTGTACCAAGAAATAGCCAAGCTCTCTGCAGCAACGTCATTGGAGTCGGCATTAAGGCTTGTGAGTTCGATCTTCATGACGAGACCAACAGGAACGCCCTTAGACTTCAAGGTTGCTGTGTATGCTGGAGCATCTGTACCAGTCGCCACACCGTTGACGCTTACTTGCAATTCGTAAGCGTCGTAAGGCGCGAGACCTGACCCAGGGAGCTCATTGCCAGAAACTGCAGACAGCGTGATTGCTGCTGAGTCCTTATCTGCGATAAGAGGGAAAATTGCCATTGTTCAAAAGATTATGAAGTTAGAGCGAGGGTCCAAAGACCCTCACTCATCCCTTCAGGTTAATTATCCCTTGATAGCAACGTGCTGGTTCGCAGCGCGAGTGATCAAGTTGATTTCAGAGCGGTAGTGGAACGTAGCAGAGTCGTTACCAGTGTCACCGTTGTTGTAGTGACCCAAGACGCTACCAGTTACCCAGTGCTCCATTTCTCTGTTGTAGCCGTTAGAAGCCTTGTAGTTCATCTCCAAAGCTGGGGCCTTAGTGCCAGTGCGTGCGTCCGTGACCTGAGTCATTGGAACCATTGCGCCTTGGAACTGGTTAGATGCACCCAACAAAGTAGGATCGTTCAAGAGCTTCCAGTCGTGCTTGTGGAAGGTGTACCCACCGCGAGTAAACGACTTAAAGCCGAGCTGTACAGCCAAGTCAGAGTCGTTGTTAAACGCTCCGAACTGACCAGCCAAGCCAGCAGTCACCTGCGTAGCGATACCGCCTGCCAACATATCGTCGATAGCCAAAGACTGCTTTCTGTTGAGGTACATAGCGTACTCAGCAGGAGCACCCTCCTTGTCCAATTCGAGGATGATGTCGTCGAACTCAGCGATAGAGTCGAGAGGAGAAGCAGCAGTGTTAGAAACAACGATACCTCTGTCCTCAATAGCAGAGAAGTAACCCTCAGAACCAGCGAACGTTGGAGTTGTCGCTGCACTAACGTCACCGAAGAGCATCATCATCTCTCTCTTGTCTTCAAAGCGAGCGCGAGTCTCTTGCTCACCCTTCATGTACCATCTGTAGTCGCCGTTGCCGATGTTCACCCAGCCGATGTTGGTGGCTTGAGATCCATTGACTTGGTAGCGCTCCTTCATGATCATGAAAGGATTCACTCTCTTGATGAGCTCTGGCTCCATGTAAGCGTCAGGCTGATCTGTTCCCTGAGCGTACAAGTTGCCAATGATGATAAACGTGCCGTGAGTGACATCGGATGGAGCCGCACCGAGAGGCTCGATAGTGTAGGTGTCTTCGTGAGCAGAGCCAACGGTAGCGTCAGTGTTCAAGATTGCAAATCTCTGACCGTTAGCAACGTTCATGAGAACGTCGTTCTTGCGAACACCGTTGTCAGTGTCAGCACCAGAGCCATCAGTAGGAGCAAAAGTAGTTCCACTTGATGCAACCGTTCCTTTCACGGTCTTGTGGCGACGACCTTCTTCCCAGTACTGAACTTCGTCCTGAGTCGCAGCTGCCTTCACAGCGCCAGTCAACTTCAGAAAGCCAGTGATGCCCTGGTCTCCGTAGGTCTTAATCAACAATTCTCTGTTGTCGGGCTTCGCGTAGGAGCCGACGAGATCACCAATAGTGGTGTAAGTGTCTGGGGTAAGCTTAACAGCTGGGTTCACGGCGCCGCTTGCGAGGTCGCCTGTGAGATCACCACCTGGAGTTCTACCCACATTCAAAGTAGCCATAGTAGTCTAGTTTAGATGTTAAAAGTCATTGGACTTCCGCCGCCCATAAGAATTTGTTTGAGCTGATCTGGAACGGAAGCCTCGTTTGGTTGTCCCGTGTTTTGGGTTGGGGTTACTGCACTAACGTTAGCCGCTCTGTCAACCAAACCTCTTTGACCGTCACTCTGTCCTTGGCGATAAGCCGCAGATACGATTTGGTCAATGTTGTTCAGGACAGCTCGGTGTGAGTTAAGCATATCGTAATCCCAGCTACCATCCTCACGGATATAAGGATCAAAATAGTTTTCGAGCCTAGAGTTGCTGTCATAGATGTCTTGCAGTTGTTCTTGCTCAAGTCCGAAGGTGAACGAGTTTCCGTTACCTAGGTCGAACTCCAAGCCCTCCAATGCTTCGACTTCCTGAATCAGCTCATCAATGAAGGCTTCGTCAGCTATTGGTTCACTATCATCATACTCTTCGTTAGACACCTCTGGCTCAAGGTATTCAGATCGAATATCATCAATCTCTTGCCTTGCACGCCCAGCATCCATCTTGAGCTGAAGATTAGCGAGTCGGACTTCATCCTCTGAGTAGAGGTCTTCATCCAGTTTGTACTTGCTGTTAACAAGTGTCATCACCTCGTCAGAGCTAAGGTTAGGGTACTCTGTCGCCATCTGAACGCGAATAGCGGTCATGTCATCCATTTCGGATGGGTTAAGCGACTGATACGCAAACCAGTCTTGTGGTGATCTGCCCGTGTCTTCAACAAAGCGCTGAATCGTGGCAAGACGCTCGTCAACCTCAAGGGGTTGTGAAAAAGAATCAAGATTCTCGATCTCTCTCCCAAGCCTTTCGCTCAGGAACGTGAGGACCGCAGCCTCTATTTCTTCTTCGGAGTATTCTTCTTCCTGATCTTGATAATCTGGTTGCTCCTCGTACACGTCTTCCTGTACTGGAGCTGCCTCAGGGTCTACGTAGTCCGATTCCTCGTACTCCTGTGTCTCTTGCTGAGGCTCAGAATTTATAGATTGGAGCATTTCTTCAGTGCTATCAAAGAACTGAAGGCCTGACTCCTCACTCTGCTGTTCAGGAGCTGTATCCTGAACCTGCTCTGGGGCATTGTCCATGCCCTCCATGTTTTCGTTTTCCATTGTATTTAAGATTTAGATTCAATTATTTGTAGGCGATAACCTTGGAATTTCCCACGCTAATCTTGGTGAATCTTCCGTACACCGTCATGCCAGCAGCAACTGGGATGGCGATGTCTGCAGTGCCGAGCACCTCGTAGATGCCAGCATCATGATCTGATGCAAGGGTCGCAGAGCCGTCAGAAGTCAAGTGAGTCTGACCGTCCGACGCATCAGCTGCCAAGTACTCGAATATGCCTCCACCGTTTACAGTAACGGAAGTGCCAGACACGACCGTGAATGAAGAGAAGAACTCCCCATCAGCAGCAGTCAGCACATCGTTAGAGCTGTCAAGAACGTAAGTGTTTCTAGGTATTTTTACTGAAGGATGTGCCATTATGCTAGGAATACTATGCAACTTGTTGCTCCGCTGGCAACAAACTTTATTTCTGATAAATCTGCAAAAACTACCTGACCACCACTCGCGGGTGTAAAGTCAACATAGTCGTTGGTTTCATGTACGTCAACGGGTGGGTTGATGTTTCTAGACGCAACCTTCACCCTAAATGAATACTCAACGCTAGATACGGTGAACTTGACCTCAAGAACATCTCCTTCTCTGAAGCCAATGTTGTTTCTAATTTGATCTGCACTAAGAGTGCCGCTAGTAGTTATTGTAAGGGAGGGAACGCCTTCTGACGTGGTACTTACGTTGCCTGCCACAGCCGCTGTAGCTGGATTGTTGTCTCCAACCACCAGGAGAATAGAATCTGCAGCTACGTTGGTCTGACTTGCAGGAAGCCCCGAATAAGACCCAGCCACCACATCAACAGAGTTGGCTGCTGGAGTACCTGACGAAGACGTAGAGAGAACTCCAAACCTGTCAATGAGCTTAGCGCCCTCAGAGGCGGTGTGTCTTTGATGAACTCCTCTGCCTTTGAACTTGATGGCCTGCTTTGTGGTTACGGTAAAACCATAAGCGCCGTCAGGAAGCACAACACCGTCTGTGGTGCCTGCCTCGTTAGCGTCAAGGATAAGAATCCTTCTTGATGTTTCTGCTGAAGGGTGCATTAGCTATATCTTACTGCAGAGCTGTCCGAGCCGAACACACCGTACTCAATGAGATCGTCTTGAGTTGAAACCTTTGCCTCAAGCGTTACACCCAGAGACACAGGAAGGAACATAAACTCACCACCCTTCAGTACCGCAATCGCAACGTTGTTTCCCGCTTCAAATATGGTAACCGTATCTGTGTCGGTGGTCTGAAGATTTCTTACATAAAGATACGCCCCAGAAGTCTTGTCGTTAGCCTTGTAGACAGTCTGAGCAGTTCCAGCGGACAGCGTGCCATTCACCTTAACCCTCTGAATGTTACCTGAGTCCGCAGAGAGAAAGGACTTAAGGTCCAATGCCACTGGAGAGCTAAGCACATCAGCAGAGCTGAGAGACAGGCTTACCGAAACCCTTCCCATTACGCTTCGTAAATGAGCATGAACTCCAAGGTCATTGAAGTGCTCACGCTAGGGGTAAACTTCACATCAGCCTCTCCGTCCCAAGGGAAGAACATCCAGTCTCCAGCGTAAAGGTGACCGACGGTCTGAGAGCCAAGAGAAACCGTAAAGTACTCTGAAGCCGTAGTAGAGGTGTTTGACAAATAGATCTTGTGAGCTCTTTTTGCCGTGTCGGAACCTTCTGGCTTGTAGTCAGCTTCTTCGAAAAGCACTCTTTCTGAGTTCGCCTGAGTGGTCATTCTCCCTACGCCAGTGGTCTGGTCGAGACCGTTTGTAAACCCAGCCTTCGTCAGACTAGCGGTTCTTGAGAGAGCCAATGCGTCTCCAGTGAGGTCTGCACTCTGAAGAGTTATGGTTGCAGTTGTGGTTGCCATTTGTGTTTTGTTGGTGGTTTGCTTTGTGCAAATATAACAATTATGTGATTGTCACATTTAGCGTCTTAAGCTTGTAGCTGCCTAGCGTAAAGGAGTTTATGTCATAGGCAAATCCAACAGAGCCGTCATGCACTGTGCAAACGCTACTAAGAGTAACGTCTCTTGATCCAGCATTACTGTCAGCAATGGATGTGTTGGTGAAAGTTCCTGACGATGGAGACAAAGAAAGCGTGGCAGTTCCTGACGTATCTATATTAAAAACAGCTTCAACTCTTACTCCATCTCCAGTAGAAAGGCCTCTCACAGAAACCGCGTTTGTGCCCACCGTCACGTTGCCGTTTATCAGCTTGTTTTCGTAAGTAGTGTTTGCCGAGCTAATAGTTAGGTCCTGAGTGTTTCCTGCGGTTATAGAGACAGATGATGAAGCGGTATTGTCCACCAAGAAGGTGCTGACCTTTCCGTTTACCCGAAGAGTTCCGAGAATCTCAACGGAAGAAGTCGCGTTGCCAGCGGTGCCGTTAACCTTAATTGCATCGACCACCTCGGGCGTGTTATTCGTGTTTGATCTGACTGAGATAAGCGCTTCACCCGCCCCAGAAGAGTCGTCTACAGACACTTTTGTGCCTCTGGTCGATATCTTAGCAACATCTTGCAGAACCTCAACTCTTGCAGATTCGTCATCGTTTACGTCAAAACGCACACCCCTGCCACTGCCTGAGGCTCTTACAACAGCCTTAAGGTTGTCTAGCTCTGTTTTGTCGGCGTAGTTCGCAGGGTTGACAGCATCAAAAAGAGCGGTCAGCGCTGACACAGTAGCCGAAGCGCTGGAGGCAAGTTGAGTGCCGTCAGAGCCACCAATGTTTCTGTAGTCCCCAGCGTATATCACTTTGCCTGAGCCAGAGTCCTTTATCGTAACCTTATTTGAACTGGAGGACGCAGATAAGTCACCGTCTACGCCAAAGTAAAGGTTCTGAACCCCAGGGAAGTCAAGTATGATGAGATTATCTCTTGAAGATATTTTTACTCTGCTCATATTTAATTACGGATTAACTGTTCCGACCTTAGCTACATTTACTCCAGACACCTTCAGGGAGGTAAACTTGGCGGAACTGATGCCATTTGGACTGCCTCCTGAAGGTATTGGAGCCGTTGGAGATCCGTAAGGCTTGACAGCAACAAAAACCCTCCACTCTTGAGTGTTTACCGTTGTCTGAAATTTGGTGTCAGGACCTAGGGGAGACGAAGAATACATGCCAGGAGTCTCAAAGAAAGAATTTACCGTTCCAGACGTACCAGCTCCAATCGGAATATGCCGAGCGCCCGCCATGTAGTAGTTTTCCACAGTGCCGTCCTCCTTTATGTGCTCAACCTTTGCGCCGATGAGGATATAACTATCCTTGTCGTACTCTCTTTCCCAGTCTACAGCGATGTCTACATCGGGAAATTTGTTATAGGCCACCGTATTGTTCGACGCTGGCTGGCCATCCACCTGAACGTTTATTGAAAAGTTTGGATCGTCAAGTTTTAAGTGGTCTATCTCATAGTCATCTCCTGGCGTAACTTTTACTACTGAAATCTGAGCGTAAGCATTAAAAGCAAACTGTGTTACGATATCCACGTCCGTATCAAAGTACGCATAGTCAGCGTTTGAAGAGAAGATTTCTTCAAAGTTGTCTATTAGATTACCAGTGGCAAAGCCTCCAGTGCCTAGCCAGTCTTGTGGGATAAGATTGCCCTCAAAAGAAGTCGTGGAGCTGTACGTGCCTACTGGCAGAGAAGTAGAGTTCGGAGCATCTGATGTCTCCGTGCCGAAGGGGTCTACGGCATCTCTGTGCAACCCTATAAAAGCCTCCGTGGATTCCACGATGCCTCCAAACTGCTGAAGCAGTTCGAGCATGTCCGCCACCGAAACGCTTCCGTCTCCATTTAGGTCCGCATTCAAGTTGCTTGAAGGAAGAGGCGGCATCTGGATGTCAACGTTAAAGCCTGATGTAGCTATATCTGTGCCAAGAGCACAAATTATATCATTAAATGTGACCTTGTAGAAGGTCCTCCGATTAGGGTGATAGACTAGAAAAAGGTAGTCGTCGTGATCCTCACACCAAGAGTTGGGCAGCTGAGAATATACATCATGCTGAACAGAGATCTCCGCAAAGTTTACCCTAGAGTGAAAAGGAGTTGGTCCCTGATAAGGAAATGTATTATCAGGAACACTGTCCTCCGATTCATAAAACTGCGCACCACGCGCATGATACCACTTTCCCCTTACATTGTACAGACCAAACCTAGTCTGATGATTGTAAGGTATTTGACTAAGGTTAAGGTAGGCAGGGACGTTAAATCCATTAAGAGTCAATGGGGTCCAGTCTCCTGTCACGTGGAACAGACCCCTGACAGGGTTAAGAAAAGGAACAAGATCAGCGCCAGCGTCTACGACGTAGCCAGTCTTATCCAGATTCCTTATCTCATCAAGGGTTAGTACCGCCATTTTACACTCTTATGAAGTCCTGACAGCCTTCAAGCTTCCAAGGCTCCACGGAGAGAGTGCATTCTGATAGGTCAATAACTCTGAGGCTGACGTCTTGATCCATGTCAAGAAGCTCATCAATTTCCTCTTTGAATGACTTCATCTGATCTTCCGTGAAGATTGGATTCCCGTTTTCGTCAAGCTCTGATTTTGACTTGTATTGATCAGCAAGGTTGTTTCGCGTTTCCTCAAAGGGGATAGCGAGTTCCTTGAGTGTTTTTGTGTTTCTAGCTACGTCGAAAGAAACAGAGATGGGAAGCTCCATTTTTGAGAGCTCCTGAAAAGAGGCCAAGGCCTCAAGGCACTTAGAAAGTTTCATGATGAATTAAATTGATTGTTTTAATTAGTGCAATATACGAACCATCACCACATCTGAGGTGGTTAATCCGCCTGCTGCTGAACCTGGCCACTGAGCAAAGAATATCTCTATTCTGTCTTGGGTGGCGTTGAGCTGGCGAATCTTGATGTTCGTCATAACCTCTTCTCTTACGTTCTGCTCTTGATCAGTTCCGTGAGTCGTAGATCTGTAGACCTGAACAACAGGAGGCTTTGCGTAGTAATCATCAGACTCGTTTCTAGGGATGTTAATGTACATCTTCTTGGAGTCAATGATGTCCTGAGTGATCTGACCTTGAACGTGCCAGATTCTTGCGTATCTAACAAATGTATCGCCTTCAGTATTGAGATTCAGAACGTTGTCCGAGTTGCTTGGTACAGCGGGAATAGTAGCGTTATTGTTGTCAACCGTCGCCTCGCTAAGGTTGTAGGTCAAGTAAGTAGACAACAGGTTTGGAGTAACAAACTTCTGTGCCCATTCGAGGTTGTCGGACGGGGTAGCAACAGTGTCTCCGAAGTGAAGGTCAACAATGTTCGTCTTGCTGGCCAAGATGTTTATGTTGGAGAACGTGAATCCGTCATTGGTACCATCCCCGTCGGCATCGGCGTCCACAGCGTCAGCAAATGACCAGTTGCCTGTACCTGCATCCCAGTAGAAGGCCTTGTACTTAGTTTCGGTTAAGTCTGTTACGTCTCCGTCGTCGTTATCATCAACAGTACCGATCTGAACAAGAATACCACCAGTGGACCCAGAGGAGGTCATATCCCCGATAGAGTCGTACTCCGTGGTAAACCCGTCGTTCAGAACGATAAACTTGTCGTCAACGCTCAGGGTGTTTGCCTGAACAACGGTGCCGTAGTTAAGGGTTCCTGTAAGAGTCAGGTTGCCATCTATGGTGGTCGTGTAATTAGTTCCGTCAGAAGACACCGTAATAGGAGACGAAACAAGAGCGCCATTGCTCAGCTGGTTTGACCAGGCCATAACGTTGGCCGTATTGCCAGAAGAAAGCCCCGTGTGCGTGAGGAACTCTGCTGCTGTATACGTGGTGGCAAGGTTCCCCTGATTCGTAAGGCCGTATCTTATGGTGTCAAAAGTTGTGTCTCCTCCGTCAGTAATCTCATTGGTTACACTAACTGTCAACCCATGGTAGCTCTCGTGAGGGCCACTTTCGTCGGTGTTGACACCAAATCTAAGAATGTTCGGAGTCTGAACGCTGTGGTCTGTATTCGCTACGTCGTCGTCTTGATAGTCCTGAGAGACGTTAGGGTTTTGAGCCATCTGAAAGGCCCCGCCCACAGCTCCGAGGTAGTCAGCGAGAGGCTCCCAGCTTGTCGCGCCTGCCCCCGCTCCACCTGCAGTGGCAACGTGAAGAACGTAGTTCGCGGAAGAAGTGCCTTGGAATCCAAGAGACTGAAATGGAACTATACTGTTTATTGATTGCTGGTCGGTGCCTGGGTATGTGGCCGCAAGAGAGCTTGCGGGGTTAACCATGCCGCCCCTAACGTTCTTAGACTCTACTATAGGCCTTGTGTCGTTGTTCGACGTGTCTCCGAAAGACAGTATTTGCGGAAACGGTATTCCTGGTGATACGGGCATTGTATTATTTTTTTAGCTGTACGTGACAGTTACGTTCTGAGACGATCCAAACGCATCAGCGTTGTTTGATACGTATATTCTGTACTGATAAGTTGGAAGCGGGTTGACTTGGTCCGTCCCAGCAGCTGGGCCAGTGGGGAGCGTGATGTCCACCAATCCATCAGTAAATCCAGTAATCGTATTGTTTGAGTTAAGGTTGGTTACAAACGATGTGATTTCGTTTGGAGTACCCCCATAAGGGTCAGGAATAGCGATGATCAATCTATTTCCATCTGAGTTTCCAGAAGTGTAGTTGTTAAATACGGTTGGGAAACCATGAGCAGGGTTGTCTGCTTCATTTAGTGCGAGCGCCTTTGAATTTCCGTGGTGTACACTGTTCGCACTGAAGAATGCGCCACTAAACCCTGTAAGGGTGTCGTCACCAAACGTGACCTCAAAGGTCGATGGCAACGCTGTCGGAAATCCAGTAAGTGCAACCAAGTTGTCTGCAGTTCCGCCTCCAGACAAGCTGGCTCCAGCGATGTTGGCACTGAAGAAGAACAAAGGAGCCTTCATCTCTGCACACGCACGAGCGCCAGATGTTGTTCCCACCTCTGAGAACCCTGCGTAGTAAGCAATAGCTGTTGCGTTATTGTAGTCTGCTGGGTTTGACTCAAGGGTCGCGCCGCCATTTGGCAAAGCGTCGTAGTAATCGTTTGCATCTGAAAGAGTAGAGAGGTGATCGTCAATAACCACAATTCTATAAGCAAGGAACTTAGCGTCGTGAGGCACTGTATTGTCCGTGAAGGTGTAGGACCCTGTCCCTCCTGTAATGGAAAGGCCTGTTGTAACAGAAGCCTGTCCAGAAAGAGCAGACCAACCTGTATCGTTGGTTGAGGCTGGGGGGGTGCCACTGTAAGTGGTCAATACTTTTCTGTAAATCTGATATCCAGTGACCTCAATCTCAGACCCTGCCAATCCATCCTGAATTTGAGGATCAATCGTCCAGCTCAAGATAGTATTCACGTTTCCAGGCATACGGTGAGCGTCAGATTCGTTTGCAATGTACGTAGCCAACATTTGGTCAGTTCGCTCCGCAGTGAAGGTTACTACGGGCGGCACATAAGTGCTTACTCCAATAGAGTCTGTTGCTGATCCTTGCATTCCTAGTGTATCTGTTATTTCTACCTTAAATTCAAATCCATCAAAGTCGTCATACTCGTCACTTGTTGACCACGCCGTCGTTCCAGACGCTGTGAACTGATCGTCTGCGCCCGCAACGAGAGTCACACTGGCAACAAAGTTTTGATAAGCATCACTGGAGCCTCTTCTTCTGTACTTGATAGCGCACGTAGCACTAGTGCCAGCTGTATCAAGGGTCGCAGCGACGCCGTTGTCATCAACAAGGTTTACGTTGATGTTTGTTGCAGTTATGCTCCATCCAACGCTACCGTTTTGCTGGCCAAAGGCAAACTGACCGTCAGGGTTGGTAGCTCCAGCGAGGTCGGTAACACCTAGTCCGTCAGTGGTAGCGTTTGCCGCATCATAAACGTCGAACTCTACAGGGATCGTCTGAGCCTCAGAGAGAGCCTCAATGATAATCTCAAGAGCTGTCATGCCCTGACCGCCTCCAATGTCAGTAACAGGAATGACTCCGATGTTGCCTTCGTAAGCTGGGTGGTCGTAGTCGTTGCTATACTTTCCGAAAGTCTTTCCATCTCCAATGGCAACAGGAATGTTAGCGAACCGTCTCTCTACAGTTCCAATCTCCTCCCAGTAGGTTCCACCGTTTGTGGTACCGTCAGGGGCTTCCTGGTTTATGGGATCTCCGTTGGCGTCGAGGGGGGCAATGTGGAAGATGTTTATGTTGTCTGCCTGAGATTGGTTTCCTGTAAAAATGAAAACCTTATCGTTGGCTACATCAACACCAAGCATGCCCGCAACCCTTTTATCTGAGGGTACATCGGTAAGTGCCGATTCCGTCATTCCATTTTGGAAAAAAGCGACACCACGAGTTTGGTTGTCACTTAAATCAATCAGAGCATAGTCAGGGTTTATATTGACTAGCCTGTCTCCGAACTTTATTGCCATGTCAGCTTCTATTTAGTTTTATCGAAAGGGATGAGTTTTGACTAAGAGCCCCTTTTTGATTACTGCGGTACAAATATACACTATAAGAGCCATTCGCTAAAGCATAGGTGTGCTCGTCACCAACTCTAGTAAATGAGAACGTTCTGTTTGCAACCCCCTCCTCAGCAACTATCTCTCCAATGCTAACCAAATCAAACTCAGTTGGAATTGCCAACCAAGTATAGTTTTCAGAATCTTCTGTTCTGTCAGAACCGTTTAGAACTAGATGCTGACCGTTTGACTCATCTGAATCAGGAACCCCGAAGCCATCAATCCTTGACACAAGGAAGCTAATGGGGTTGGATGGTGTGCCTTCGAAGTCGGGGTGGGAAGAAATGAAAGCCGCCCTGCCGTGGTATATATTCTCCTCAAAGTGAAAATCATTAGTTCCAGAAGCTACCTGATGACTAGAAGATATTCTGAGCGGAGAAATAGTGCCGTGGCTTCGAGCGGGTATTCCTGAACCACTAAAGCTTACAGTGGTTTTTCTTGTAAATCCGTAGTCAGAGGGAAAAGAGGTGCTGGTGGCAATTACATCGTTGCCTATTTTCACTTGTATGGGGAACGTAGAAGACAACCTGTCTGGAAACATAAATTCAAACACGATTGAATCAATCCTTGAGATAGTGTTTGCAGGGACATTGAACCCACTGGAAACCTTAGAGTAATTGATCTTCGCAGATCTTATTACTGGTCCCTCAGGGGAGAGAATGTCTCTTATTATGCTCTCGTGACTATCGTTCTCCTGATAGACTCTTGCAACAGCATCTCCCACCGCTGAGTCCTTGTTTGTAGAAACAAGAGAAGAGCTAAGAGAACCACCACTGCCTGTAGAGTAGTCGTATATGAAAGTGTTGGTGGTCGTGTCATAGACAATAACCTGTCCGTCCAATGGCGTGCCACCCACAAGCTCCGCAAGAGTTATCTGTGCAGAGTTGGTGTTTATGGATATTACAGCTGGGGTCTCGGGAGAAACGTCTACACTACCCAAGGACTCTGCAGCAGCCACCGAGATGTTGGCTGCATCCTCAACTACTACTTTTATGGAGTCTGGGTGCGGCATTATGTTGACGGCAGAGTTACGTCTTCGTTGACTATGAACTTGCCAGCAAGCCAAGTAGAAACGCTGTCTACAGCGTTGTTTGCGTCAACTGTTTCAGCCTGAAGGTCATAGAAGTATGTACCTGAAAGCACGTTGTTCATTGCACCCCTGTCGGCCTTTACGACCACAACTCCTTGCTCTGCGTTTGCCATGTCGATAGTAATTTGACCTACGACGCCACCAGCTGTATTCTGAGGGTCTGCGGAGCTGATGTTTACAAAGTCAACGCCGTCATTGCTCATGTCCGTACTAAGAACAGAAGTAAAAACCCCGTCGTCACCAGCAGACTCCCTAACCTGCATGTAAAAGTTGTAGGTAGATACGTTCTTTGGAGTTGTTCCGTCAGACTGATAGAACGTAAAGGGAATCCTTAGGGTGTCTCCGCGCCGAACCGTAATGTCCAGCCGCTGAGCTATGTCAAAGTTTACTGTCTTAGTAGCCATTATGATTTGGTGATTTGGACGTTATCTACGCCTTCGGGGAGCTCCCCTCTATTTCCTTGTCGCTGAGACATCAGCTTGCTCTGCTCAACGGCCTGCTTTTTGACTCTGTCGTCCTTGCGGTCTTCCTTGAGTACTTCAAGCTTCTCCTTGAACTCTTGCTCTTCGGTTCTAAATCCGAGCGTGGCCTGAGCCTTGATGATCTCAATCTCCTTGCGGAGCTCGTGCAGAGACTGAGCAACTTGAACCTCGGCAGCTGCCTTGGCTTGAATCTTCTGCATCTCTATCTGAGCCTCCATCTGCATTTTCTGAGCCTCAGTCTGAGCGGCCATTTGTTGCTGCTGCATAGCCATCTCTTGCTGTTGCTGAGCCATCTGCTGCTGTTGCTGCATAGCTTCTTGCTTGCGCTTCTTGCGACGAACCATGAGCAAGCGCTCCGCTTGATCAACATCTTTAAGGTCGCGTATAGCCATGGCATCCTCAAGGTCTATCTCCTTCTGGCCAAGCGAGATCTGAATCATCTGTTCGAGATCCATCTTCTCCTTGTTGTCCATCTCTTTCACAACCTTGACTCCGAAGTTGTACATAGAAAGGTCTTCAAATGAAGACAACACCTCCATGTTCTTCTTTCCAATAGCGTTGGCGTAAGCTTCGTAGATAGCGCTTCCCTGGGGGATAATCTGGAGGCACTTAACAATGTCCTCGCAGACCCTCTTGTAGAGAAGCATAGATGCGTCAGCCACATCGTGGATAGCGTTGTTGCTTGCTTGGATAGCCTGCTCACGAACGCCCACCAAAGCTTCGCTGTTGGGGGAGCTTGCATCTGTAACCTCGTTAATACCTGTAGTGTCTCTGATGAGTCTCAGGTAGTGGTTGTAGATGCCGATAAGCTCGTTGATGTTTCTGATGCTGTTTCCAATCTCTCTGATGGGAGGGTTTTGGAAACCACCCTCTGGGTTCTTGCTTCTGTAGTAGAAGACACCAGTCTGTTCGTAGATGTCGTGCAAGTCCAATGGCTCAAGCTCCCCGCCCTTACCAAGCTGTACATTCTCCAACCCCTCTATGTCAATGATCAAGCCGTCAGGCTTGGCCTTTGCGATGGCCTGCTGGATCTTGAGGTGGGTGAGCTGAAGCATATCAGCAAAGCCTAAGCAACTACCAACCAGCGACTTAGGCATCATGTCGTAAAGGTTTGCTGCAGATATAGAATATGACATTCTCGCCTTGGAGATGTCATGAGCATTCTTAGGTACGTTCTTCTTTTTACCGTAGTCAAACAGGTGGCCACAACCGAGGACATAGCTACCACCGTAAACAGTGGTCACATCCATCTTCACAGGCTTTCTCTCAAAGACGCTTCCTGGGCGTTCCTTGTATGAGTTGCCCTTGAAGTAAAAACCAACGTTTCCGAATCTGCTTTCCTTCTCCTCGAAGAAGATGCAATCAACAGTCAAGAACTCAAAGTCGAGGATGTCAACCAAGTAGTCGTCATACCCGTACTCCATGTGGCCAGACATTTCATTTCTGACTCTACGGTTGAGCTTTGATGAGTTGTTCCCGTACTTGCCCGCAAACTTGTTTGCGATCTTCTGATACTGGTCTTCTGTCAGCTCATCACCAGCAAGCCTCTTCAGTTCGTGAATGGGAATCTGTCTTACGTGCCCAGCGTAAACAACGTCAGAGAAGTTAGGGTCCTCTGTGTAGCTGTGAACGAAATTGATGGGGTCGACGTAATCAACCCTCAGCCCATAGTTTGGATCGTTGCTTCTCTTGGTGACTGCCATGCCACAAGTGACAAGGTCTTGGACACATCGGCGGAACGTGGTATCATTGAACTCGTTCCACTCCATGGTCATGTTGGTAGCCACCTGAGCAGCTATCTCAGCATCTGTTTTAATGTTTGTGCCCATAAAGATCTCAGCCTCCTCAAGAGTGTCTGGGATCTCTGACACATCTCTAGTCACTATCATCCCCGTGTTCTGCTGGAGCATAGCGAGCTGCGCTTTGGCTTGAACCTCGGCCTCAATCTTCTTCTTCTCTATGTCCTTGTAGGAAGACGAAAGAGGATCTATTGCCTCTACATTTGGGTGAGGAGATTTAGACAGAATGTTGTTTGCAACGATGCGAACAAACTTTGGTAGTATAGGAACGGGAGTGAAGTCAAGGTTGAGAAGCGTTCCATCATTCCCGTTTGGATCCAATGACGTCAAAAGCTTCTTGTAAATAGAAACGTCCTGAGTGCCATTGGCGTACTTTCTGTTCTTGTTGAAGACGTCGTAACGCTTCTTGAACACGGAGCTGTTGTCGTTTACGCTTCCCCACTGTGCCTCAATCGCCTTGGCGTAGCCCAACCCGTAAGCCTTGGTTTCTTTCTCCTCTGCAGGAGCCAAGGGGTTTGGGAAGCTCTTGCCGTCTTTTGGCTTGTCGCTGAAATTATACATTCTCGGGAAAGGTCATCATTTGTGCAAATATAGTAAATGCGGCGGTGACCTTACATTTTGTACCTTCTGAAGAATTTCTTGTCTACGAAGTTGGTCGCCTCCCTTTTCTTCTTAGCTTTTTGAGCAGCCAGAAGACAAAGTCCTGAGCTAATACTAAGGTCAAACTTTGTTCTGTTGTCCACCTTGAATCCTATCCAATCCTCAAGGGTTCGATCGAAGTACATCTTGCCCATATTTCCTGTATCGTAGTTGATTCCTACGTGGTCATGGATAAAGGCCTCAATAGCGTGAGCGTGGGCCTGGATGATATCCTGAGAGTTCGATGGTATCCCCTTTGTCTTCGATTTCATCCCGCTGTTGGCAGCAAGCAGGTGCTTCGGGCGATCCATTAAGTAGCCGTCGTAACCCCTTGATTCAAAGTATCTTGCGATGCCGTACTTATTGTTCTCGATTAAGATAGGATACCCGTAAAACACCGCAGCCATCAAGACATCCTCGTAAAAGATCTTAGCCAAAGGCGGACGGGACGCATACTCCAGCACAAACATGTTCGATGGATGCTCCATGTGAAACTTGTTGTACAGGTGTAGCGCTCCTTTCGACCCCCGTCCATCGACGGTGGCGTCAAGGTCGTAGGAGTCAACCCCGCCTACCCCCAGCTCTGCATTAGGTGCAATACGTTTACCTCTCTCTTCCTTCTTGAGATTTCTTAGATTGTCAGGCGGCATCCAAGCAACCTTGAACCTCCCTTTAGCGTCTGGCTTGAAGATGACTTTTGTGTCTTGGACACCGTCCTTCCACACGAAGTTACCCCTGACAACTGGGTTGGGGAACAGATCGTCATTGTACTGAATCTGCTCATAGATCTTACCGATATTAAACAGGCTGCCGTCGATGCTATCCCGAAAGGCCTCATCCGTTGTAAACGGGAACTGTCTCGTCACCTCGTTTAGCTCAGAGGGATCGTGCTTGAGGCTCTGTCTTTCGTTCTTTAGGTAGGTCTTTGCTCCAAAGATGATGTCCTCACCATCAAGTCCTTCTATGACCCTGTCTGGATCATTGACAACTGGGTTACCGAACTTATCAAAGAATCCTTCTAGGGATTCAAATGCAGGGATGAAGAGTCTATAAAGGCCACTCCTGGTTCTCCCATTCGCGTTCCTGTCCTCGGGATCCGAATCTCTCCAGAGGTCCTTGTACTCTTTTCCTCCCTTGTCCATCGGATTTACGGTGCTTCCCACCAGGGCCTTGCCCACGATTTTTCGCCCGACGATCAAACAAGTCCTCTGAATCCTCCAAGCGTCTCTTATGTCTGTAGGTCTTTCCCATTTTCCTGCCTCATCTAAATACAGTATGTGAAGTTTCTCCCCATCATACGCATTGTTGGTTGTATTTTTCCAGTTAATTACAGTGTTCAGAGCCTCACCCTTGTGTGACGTCTTGTTGTTTTTTGTAATCCTCTTGCTGGGCT
>MDTC01099152.1_pt1 | contig 31099 bp, 14 predicted proteins | sample 811181 | NCBI WGS metagenome assembly MDTC01 (sample SAMN05326644, study PRJNA326480) | marine metagenome | isolation source: seawater | place: Pacific Ocean: North | collected 2011
AGTTAATTATTATATTCTACAAATTCTTTAAAAAATATCGAATCAAAATTATCTGTTTTAATTATGTTGTTTAAGCCAAAGGGCATATCACCTTTATAATCAAAATACAAATTATCTAAAGAGCTTTTTTTTAAATAATTTTGGAAACACCTTACATATTTAGCTCTAGCCAATGATCCTCCCTTTGTTTTTTCAGACCTAGTTAATGAGTTTTTCAAATATAAAGCCTTATATGTAACTTTATTTGTGTTAATTATTCTGCTTTTACCATAATACGTCTGCATTCTTTCTCTGTACTCAGTATCTCCAGCGAACCTAACTGCGTGAAAGTAGCCTATATTTTTTAGTATTTTATTTTTTTCAAACAATATTGATGCCTCACAGAGTTTGTTTTTTCCGACTTTATTTCCATCAGTATCCTCTCTATGATATAAGCACAATGAGGCAACTGCATTTTTTTTAGACCTAAGAGATGAGACTAAGCTTTGTATATGCTCTTTCTCTATCCTATCATCTCCTCCTAAAAAAGTAATATAATAACCAGTGGCCTTATCCATCGCATAATTACAACACATATAATGCCCATAATTTTTTGTAGTATACATAAATCTAATATTAGCCCTATTGTACCCTCTGATCAGTCGAATGCATTTTTCTTTATTAGAGCAGTCATCAATAACAATAATCTCTATATTTCTATAAGTTTGTTTCAAACAAGACTTTATAGCTCTTTTTAAAAAAGCTTCTTTTTTGTAATTAGTTATTATTATAGATACTTTTTTATGCATTTTTACTTTTATTTATTAAACTGTCTGCCAACCCATGCTTTGCTCCATCATAAGCTTTTTTCTTAATAAAATTCCCTGGATCATCAAGGTATTTCTCCTTCAAGGTTTTAACAAATTTTTTAGCCTTTTCTAGAGAGTTAAATTTTTTTATTTTTTGTGTATACTCGAAGTACTTTTTAAAAGCTACAGATGGATTTGGCGCAGAGTCATGCCTCCCAAGAACCTTATCGGTACTAATACTTCTGTAGCCCAAAGATTTTGCCCTTTTTGCGAAGTCTCTATCTCCGCCAAGAACATCTCTGAAGTCTAAACTTTGTAGCGCTTCTGAATTCCATAACTTTAGAGACCCTATGTTTGTTTCCAAAAACAAATCAAATAAAAGGGATGAAGCGCTTAGTATTTTTATGCCTCTTTTTTCCTTGTCTATATACAAAGAGATTAGATCATCTAGAGCATTAGGATAGAGATACATGTCTTCGTCAACCTGGAGGCACCACTCGGTGTCAGAGGCTTGCCTTCTCATTTCGTTTAGCCAAGCAGATTGCGGTGATTTGTTGCTTATAACAACAATTTTATCTACCAGAGGATGGTTGCTGAAATGTTTGTAAATTAATTTTTTACATTTTTCAAACGTTGTTGATCCAATGGTTCCTATGCAAATAGTTACTTTACCCTTTTTCATGCTATCACCTATTATTTTGTAGAATAAATTTATCATAAATAAGCTTTGCTCTACTATCTGGAAAATGATCAAGATTAGCATAGCCTAATATATTTAAATATTTATATTTTAAACTATTTAATTTTTTTGCTTTTTTTATCATATCAGATTTGCCGCTATAAACCTCTCCGAGAAATGGATTATTTTTTACAATAATTGCTTCAGGAACATTGGACTCTATTAAAACAGGCATTCCAGATCCTATATACTCAAAAAATTTAGATGAACTTTCAGCTTGATTTTTTCTTGACTCAAAACCATATATTGATGGGACGAAACCAAATTTATAACCTGCTGCATTTAATCCTTTATATAAACTATTATGATTCAACGGAGTTAAGAAGTTTATATTTGGGTTTTTATTTTGCAAAAACTTAAGATTTTTTAAGTAATTTTGATCTTCCTTGTGAAATCTTAAAACATCCCTTTTTCCAACCCAGTATTTTATTGGATAAACAAAAAAGGGCTTAACAACTTTTCTTAGCTCTATTATTTTTAGCTCAGCTAGCTTTGTTAGCCTACCCATATAAACCCCTCCATCTCTATCTTGAGATAGTCTTTTTGCTGATATTTTTTTACCATGACAATAGTTCATTAAAATAAAATCATTTGGCCTTAACTCTTTTGCTCTCGGAGATATAAAGCAATTGTGAGTTGACCAAGAGCATGGACTTTGGGTTTCCGATATATTCAATATATGCTTTGCTTTTATTCTTTTTGCTGGCTTAATTCTGTCTACTATTGCAAATTTATATTCTTTTTCATAATTATTTATTAAATAATTTATTCTATATATTTTTTTCATTTCTTCCATGATTTTGTAAATTTTACACGGAGAACAATGATAAGATAAAAAATTATCTTTCTTTAAACTATACCTTGAAAAAACGCCTATTATTTCGCTCATTTGCTAAAAATACCTGCCAATAATCGCTTTAAGCTCTAGGCCTCTTTTCCGATTATTATGATTTTTTATAACAAAAGAGTTTAGAGCCATAACTTTATCTATATATTCTGAATCATTATTATTATAATAATTTATTTGGTCAAGCATTTTATCAAAACTATCTATAGAGTATTTTATGTATAAATCTTCTGGAAAATCTTCAAGCCCAACAGTATCTGTGCAAACTAGCATAGATTTTGCTGCAGGAATCTGAAAGTATTTTGCCGTCATAAAATTACAGGTACCACTGCAGGTTAGAGAAAACCTGTTAGATGATAAAAACCTTACATAGTCTTCTTTGAATAACATTTTTCTTTTAAAATTGTTATCAAGAATCTTTGTTGTAACTAACATATCTTTTTCTAAAAGAAAATTTATAGCAGCAATTCTATTTTTATAAATTTCTTTAGACACATCTCCAGCAGAACCTATAAAGCTAACCATCTTTTTTTTTAATCTTATATCACTTGTAGAAAACTTATTATATAAATTTGAATCTACAGAAAATGGTAACAGATAAGAATCTACGTCGATTGGATGCTTTAAAGAGTCTTTTGTTCTAAAGATTGCAGCAGAAATTCCCATTTCTTTGAACCAATCTGCTTGCTCTTTTTTAAAGCCTCCTCTGCAATAATCCGTTGTTATGTGAAATTTCGGCAACCCTATCTTTTTTAAATCTTTAGAAATCCATTCATATAAAGAAATATTGTCACCGCCAGATGCATAGCTTGAACCATTTCTATTATAAGTTAAAATTGCATTTATTTTTTCTTTTTTGATAATATTAAAAAGATGATTTTTATATCTTGCAATATTTGGCTTATAATACTTAAAACTTAAATTATGTAAGCCTTTTCCATATCCAATTATTTTAAATAATTTATTTCTATTTAAAGAATCAATAAAATCAACATGAATATCTCTATTATGACCATATATTCTGTTATCAATATATAGGATGTTTTTCATCTTAATGCCTCTTCGAAGACACTTTCCCATCTGGCTAAATAGTCATTTATATGAAAATACTTTATTGCCGCTTCTCTGGATTGCGACGAAAAATCTTCTTGCATGGACTTTGATGATAAGATTTGCCTGACGCCATTAAGCATACCTTCCTTGCTATTGGCAGCAATACAGTTTTTTCCACCCACTAGATACTTGTCTATTCCGTAATTTATTGTAGATACTATAGGCATGCCACACATCATAGCCTCAGCTCTAGTTCTGGGCATAGCGCTGTGAGTTGTTGTGTTTAAGAAAACAGAGTATTTGTTGTAAATCTTTACTAAATTTTTTAATTCAAAGCAACCTATAGACTCAGGCTCGTCTTCGTTTCCATGTCCAATCAGCCTGCTTTTGCCTTTAAGCTGCGTAGCCACCCATCTCCACTCATTATACCCAAGAACCTTATGCCTCTGCTTAAAGAGGCTTCCTGCGGCCAGCATCTTACCGTTCCTAGGCAGGTTGAGCAGGGTAAATTCGCTTGGATCAAAACCATGGGGAATGTAAAAGTGTTTTTGCTTTGGAAATTCTGATCTATGCTTTATCATGCAATATTCAGAGTTCCAAACAATACACCGAGTCCAAGGAGGTACCGGGTATGGCTTGAAAGTTTGCATAACAGCAATCCCAACCGGATTATTGTAAATGTATTTTTTTCTAAGCCTATTATATGCCGGTTGACCCACCTGGCCTGCTCTGATCATTATTATGTTTACTTTTTTTTCACGAAGAGCAACCTGCTTTGTGTAGTTTACATTTTTGCTTACAGGGCGACCCAAAGACTTTGGGTCCGGCTTTGATCCGTCAGGGTTTGTGCAAAAAAAGTTATGGCCCGTCTTGAAGAACTCATACTGGTGTCCTCCGTGAACAAGCCAATCTGCAATAGTATATTTTTTTGGCATACCAAATTATACTAAATGAAGGAAAATTAGCTAAGATAAGAGCGTTAATAGATGCTAATAAGACTTTTTGCTTCATCTAAATAATTATTCTTTACAAAATATTTATAAAGAATCTTAGCCTGCTTTGAGAGGCCTAAATCTCCAAGAATAATTGGGATTACATCTTCGTTGTATTTGTATTCGCTTTTAACCAGTTCTTCTATAAATCCTTTAGCGAGCTGTGCTCTGTCAATCTGTAACTCTGGAACGCTAAACATTCTTAAGTCATAAAACATTTTTGGCTCTTTTAGCACAAGCCTTGATATAAGGCTAGCAAAGGGGCTTAATATACTAATAAGCTGAGATCCGTATTTTGCTAGCACCTTATCTTCCTTTAGCTTATTTGCAAAAGATGACATTACAACTGTTTTTCCAGATATAACTCTAAGCTTAATCTCGTTAGCCTTATCATCAGATATATCAAAATCTTTTATATGAGAAAACAATTGATCAAAAATGTGATCTAGAGCATCAGCGTCACCTTTAATAGACTTTATAATTTCGACCTTTTCTTGAGATTCATAAGTAGTGGTATATGTGCTGTGATAACCCTTTGCTGAATCAAAGTATTTTTTCAATGATAGTAATGCAAGTTCTTTTTTTAACTCATATAACTTAGGGTCATCTTTAAAATTTGTACCAAAAAATCTATCAGGATTTTCTGAAAAAGAATCAAAAATCTCTTCATTCGAAACAGATGTTTTGTTGATTAAATCATCAAGATTTATTCCAAATTCTTCAGATAATTTTGTTAGAAGAAGACCGAATAAGTTTTTTAAAACAACCTTACTGGTAAGGCTTTCTTCTTTGTCTAAGTTGTTAATTTTTTGTACAATTTTTGGCACCAAAAAATTAGAAATTAAGTCCAAAGAGAAAATGTTCGAATTAAAAATCTTAATAAACTGTTCAGAAACAGCCTTGTAATCAGATCTATCAGAAGTGCCTTTCAAAAGCCTGCTTAACAAACTCTCGATAGCATATTCGTCAGAAAACTCAAATAATTCATCTTTATAGCCCGATAGTTTTTTAAAGAATATATATTTAGAAAAAGACTTTGAATCATATCTCCAAGAAGTTTCCTCCGCTTTTATATGGGTCTCTATATACTTTGCAATATTGTAAGCTAAGTTTTCATCAACTAAGCTTTGATTTACAACCATTTCTCCTTGAGAATAAATATAATCCATTATAGTATGCGAAAAAGAGCTATTGTCTGCTTTTTCTGTCTTTTTAACCAAGAACTCTTCCAAAATAGAGTTTATATAATTTCTTTTTGTTTTTATTATTTTAGGATCATTTCCAAAGTAATACGTAAAAAATTCAGATTGATTAAACTTATCTTCCTCTTGATAGAAAAAATTTTCAATATATTCAATTACATTTTTATTTTTATATTCATTATTAAAATCCCTTATCTTATCATAGAAAACTGATCCAGACTCTTTTAGGGGAGAAAAGAAGTAATCCAGGAATTCTTTACCTCCAGCTAATAAGATTTTTGCAGAAACTCTACCATACTCAAAAAGATAATCAACACTATTGTAGGTAACGCTACATAGCGCCAAGTACACTTCGCTAGGATTATTTTTTGACAATATCTCCAAGGCTTTTTTATACTCAGGAGCTCTTGATAGAGTATTCTGGTAAAATTTATTAAAAGTATCTGAAGCTATATCTTTTGAAAAAAGTTTGCCTATTAGGTCTTTTGGCAAAAATGATCCATTTCCTGCTTGAATTATTTTTCTACAAATATTTAATATGTATTTTCTAGCCCTAGACTCATCTAAAAGAATAGATGTTGTGCTAAAAAACAGTCCATTTTCATTATTAAATAGAGCTTTTCTAGCCTCAATAAGAGAATTATAATGCTTTAAGTATGACCTGTACTTTTCAGCCTCTTTTCTGTCTGATCTTTTTTTGTTTAAAAAATTAATCCAGGAAAACATATCTTCTGCTGATTTCTTTGAGCCATAATTTAACTCCTTAAGATCATTATAAAATGGATCATTTACATCTTTAATTAAGCTCAATAAACTTTGCTCAGAAACATCCTTTGCCATATATTGGTAGCTGCTTCTATCCAGGTTAACAGAATCAAAAAATCTTGAAATATATATCGAACCCTCAACACCTAGATCTGTATTGTATTTTTCTCTAATCTCATGAACCCTAATATATTTATCTGAAAAATCGTTTTTTTCTCTAAGATTGGCATCAATTCTAATGGTCGCAATAGGCTTATTGGAGGGGTCTCTTAGAGAGTATATAAACCCACTTTGATTATCATTATAAAGCTTTGAGTAAGACCCAAGGCACAACCCATTATTATCTCCCTCTTGAACTCTATCATGAGAATATTTTTTTTCAGAAGAGCGTCCATCTTCGCTTTCCCATGGGACCATCTCTGGGTCCGAGCTTGCCGGAAGATAAACTATCTTCCATCCATCTCCAAATTGATGAACGACAATATTTGTTAGGTATCCATAACCATATTTTCCAGAATCAGAAGAGGCCTTATCCTCTTCGCCAGTCATATTGACGTGCCACTCTACCTGATTTGCATCTAAAGCGTTAAAAGAGTTTACTATAGACTCTGACCCTTGAAGGTCAAATGAATACAGGGCCTCTAAATCTCCAGGCTGCTTTATCTCAATATCACTATTTTCAGAAAAAAGAAAATCTAATATTAAACTTAAGTTATTAACCTTATCAGTTAATGATGCGCCGAGCTTAAGCATTAGGACTTCTCTTTCTGAAAGAAATGTTTTTAAATTTGGAACATTTTCTTCGCTCAGAATATCGCTAGAATCATCAAATTTATCTTGATCAATATTTAAGGTCCTAATAAGATCCTCTTCTCTAACGGGGATGTTTTCCTTAACAGTGTCTTCGGCCTGCTCAATTAGAGATATAAAGTCACTGGGAGAATAGTTATTTATTGTTAAAAATGTATATTCCGGATGAACATCTATAAAAGATCTTATTTTTGATATATTATCCAAAGTTAAAGCGTCAGGAAATTCAGAATAATTTGATGCAACCCACTTAATAAGCGCTAGTCTATCCCCTTTAGATAAAGTTTCTAACTCACTCTCTGGTATGGTTCCGACAAATATTATAGCATCTCTTCCAAAAGGAGCTAAGCCATCATAAGTTTCTTTATTATTTTCGATGAGGTTATTTAGTCTCTCGAAGTAATCTCTGCGAGATTCCTGTGCGCCAAGAGGAGATTCTGGCAGATCTTTTTCTGCATCTTTTTTTACCGCCCTAAAGTATACTCCGCTTAAGTCTTTGGAGTCTTTTTTGGCAGCTAACTTTTTGTGTCTATAAGATATTTTCTTCATTTTAAATCCATGTATATAACTTTATATATCTAATGCTTTTTTAATATTAGCAGCACATGCATCTAATGTAAACAAATTAATAATATTTTTTAAATTTTGCCTCTTATAATCTAAGCTGGAGTGCTTTTCCAAACAAACTCTCATACTTCTTTTTAGGCTGCTTAAACTTGGGTTTGCCCATCTCTGGTAAGAGTCATACCAGGGGTTCCAGTCCATTTTTTTTACAGGAATTAAGTTGTGATCAATAATAAATGAGTTATCATTATTTAACCACTCAGTTATTCCTCCAAACTTTGTTGTTATTATAAGATTTTTATGATTAATTGCATCATGAATAGGCATACCCCACCCCTCTCCGTGATGAGGCAGCACAAATGCATCACAAGTATGATGTAGAGCGTCCAGAGTGGCTCTCTCAAGATAGTCGGTTGAGACAAAGATTTTTGGAAGATCTTTTTTTGACCTTTTTGCTAAAGACTTTATCTTTAAAATATCACTTCTTATTTTTTGAACACCATGATTTTTTCTGTTAATAGGATTAACTTTTAAAATTAAAATAACATTATCTTTTGAAGAAAATTCTTCATAATATCCTCGAATAAGTTTGCTATAACCCTTTCTTTCATTCCATTGAAAAACAGAATAAAATTTAAAAACATTATCATCCAAAACTAAGTCTTTAAATTTAGATGGAATTTGTATTTTATTTAAAAAAGCCGAATTAATGCTTGGCGTTGGAATTATCTTTATAGGACCCTTAAAGCCAGCTTTTAAGCAAGCTTGCTTTACAAGATTACAGGGTGCCCATATTTCGTTTAAAGATCTGTTTATATCCCTTTCCCACGCCCTAGGTAATCTATCAGCTTCCCAGTAAAAATATCCTATTTTATAATTTTTTGATAAATGCTTAGAAAACGGAGGGGTGTGAATATAAAGATCTATATTTGGGTTACAAGGATTGTTGTTTAAATTTTTTATAAAATCTCTATTGGGTCCAGAAAAAATATACTCTTTAGAAATATTAATTTTATCCAAAGAAAGGCAAATTGACTGTGTTGCATTGCCATATCCTGTAAAATTTTGAGGATTTCCAAATACCCTAATAGATTTTTTGCTCATTAGAAATATTGCCCACTAAGCATTTCTTTAGAGTGGTCAACCTGCCTATAAAGCAATGAGCTTCCTGCTATTTCTTCAAAAAACACTCTAGAGTTAACAAGAGAATTGTGATTCTTTAAAACATAATCTCTTAGATTAAGATAATTTGTATTAAAAGGTTTTCTCAAAATATTTAAATCTTTTGATGTATTTTGAGTTAAATAATTTATTCCATCTAAATTTCCAAAGGTATTTTTAATTTCACCCACGTCTGTTGAAAATACCGGTATACCGCAAGACATAGCTTCTATTATTGATATAGGGGTGCCTTCAAACTTTGAGGTTAAAAGAAAGGCGTCAAATAAATTATAATATTCAAAAACATTCTCTTTATATCCTAGCAACTCTATATTTTTTAAGGCCCTTTCCTTGATTATATCTTGAAATTTAGATCTAAGTGGACCATCTCCAATTATAACTAGCTTATACTCAGGTAAGTGTTCGAATAAATTTATGGCATAATCAATATTCTTCTCGGGAGATAATCTTGCCACTAGTCCAAATATTTTTTTATGTCTTTTAAATTTAGAAAGATTTTTTAAAGGCGTTTCTTTTTTGGAAAATAGATCAACATCTATGCTAACAGGAATTGTTTTTAGCAAAAAATCACCTTTAATATTATTGCAAAGACTATCGCTAATTCTTATTATTTTTAAAATATTTTTACGATAGCCAATAGACGACAAAGAGTCTGACCACCTAAAGTTGCTATGATAAATTTCAACTAAATCAGAATTAATTAAATTTTCATTTTTTAGATTTAAAATAAAACTATATATCATCTTGCTATTATAAAAAATAACTTTATCATACTGCTCCATAATAAGTTTGTGCTTCAACTTATTTAGACTTCCCAATACAGAATGTCTGTAGCTGCTGATATGATTTATTAAATTATTATGCTTTAAGAATAAAAACTCAACATCTAAATCCATAGGTTTGTGCTTAAATATATTTTTTAAATAAACTTCTGCTCCACCGTATATTCCATATGGAACTATTACTGCAGTTTTTACGGCCACACTGCACCTGATAAGATCATCACTTGAAAAGTTTTTTATTTTGTCTTTTGGATTTAGCTTTATCGTCTTTTTTAAAGCAACTGATAGTCTGCCAATTTCTATTCTTCCAACTCCCTCTAAATCTCTTGTTATTAAAAATTTACACTTTCCGTGTATTTCGCTTATTTTAAAATTAAATATGATTTCACTCCAAGTTTTTGAAGTAAATTTAATTTTTTTATTAAATAATGTAGCTTTATCTTCTGATATAACCCTTATATAGTAAAGCCCATTTCCAGAAATATTTTTAGATAATATACGGCCCCGATACTCTCCAGGCCTTTCCAATATAGAGTAAAAATAACCCCTTTTGTTAATCTTAACTGTTGAGTTAAAATTTGCAGAGCTTGTTTTCCAGATTAACTTATCTTTTAAATCTAAAACATTCATGATATTTCCAGAATTTTTTTAGCAGCATTTTCCCAGGTAAATTTTCTAACAGTTTCTCTTGTATTCTTTTTAAATCTTGCCTTTAGCGTACTATGATTTTTATAAGCCTTTAACATAGATTGGGCAAGCGCAGAAACTTCTGGCATACTCGTTGTTGCCCCAGGGCTTGGCCTCCAGTATTGGTACCTTTTGTCGGCCTTTACGATCCTGTAATCATAAAGCAAAGAATTTTTGTTAGAAAGAAAATCAAGTTGACCAGAATATCTTGGAGCAACAACAATCATTCCGGCAGCCAAGGCCTCAAGCAGGGGCAGGCCAAAGCCTTCTGAGGATGTTGCGCTAACAAGTACATCGCAGGTATTGTACAGAGGAACTATACTGTCATATCTTTTTTGAACTATCTCAATAAGTGGTAAATCTCTTCTTTTTCTATACTTTTTTTGTACATCAAAAAGCTGCCTTTTTACATCACATTCAAAATAATTTTTAGGCTTCTTTAAGCTTGTCTTTAAAACTAAACAAACATCGTCTTTGTCTGTAAATGACGAATAATAAGCATCAACAAGTAAGTTTATATTTTTTCTATAATGAGGTATAGAAACGTTTAAGAATCTAAACTTTTTATTATTGTTTAAATTAACCTTTCTACTATCTTTAAAGTCAGATAAATTAATACCATGAGGAATGACGATACACTTATCTTCTGGCCAGCCTGAATCTACAAAAACATCTTTAGAAAAATTAGAAGAAGGAAGAGCGTAATCAACGTGCTTTATTGCATCCCTCCAAACCTCTGGTAATATGCTTGTTTCATAATTATAAATTGCTAACTTAAGTTTTGCATCTTTTTTAAATCTATGCTCAAAATTTCTCGGAAGAGTATAGGATATATCTATATCAGGTGTCTCTATATCTCTTAAAAACTCCTTCCAGTCACTAGGGAATAAATCTAAACCATTAATGCTTTTTAAATAAAGGTTGTTATTTAAATCGTTAAAGTTTTTTAACAAGCTCCGCATGGTCACAGCCCAACTGTGACTGGTCCCAAGCATAGACTCGCAACGGATATTTAGATTTTTCATATTCAGATTATACTATATCCTGAGCTTATTTTTCATCTAGCTCAAGATAATGTTTTTTCTCTCTAAATACGCCACATATTCTTCGGGAGTTTTCTTTTCTTGCAAAAAGTCGTAAGGATACTCAAATCTATCATCCGACCAAACCTCAGGATTACTCAGAATTCTTTCCAAAACAATTCTTCCGCCCGCGTTTATCTCATCAAATTCAAACCCTGCTCTTTTTAGGCTTTTGGATATAAGTATTGAGCCAACTTTATTTTCAAAATCAGCCAAACTCATTCCGACTCGTTTTTCTGTCTGCCTTATTTTTTCCTCTTCAGAATATTGCTCATATGATTGAGCGATTTTTCTTAAGTTTTTTAAGGCGTCTAATCTGCTCATAAAAACTCCTATGGAAGGTGGAAGTTGCAGGGGAATGGGCCCTCAACAAAGGTTCCTGTTGCGGTGTTTCCGGCGATAAAGAAGCATAGGTCTTCGTCGCCAATAACCGTTTCATCTTTACAGGTTCCTATGCCAAGCCTTTCTAGATCCTTGATCCCAACATAAACGTCTTCATTTCTAAATCCAGATTTTTTCAAATGAACACCAAATGATAGAACTGTTCTGTTAGCCTTATTTAAAGCATCATAAAGAATGTTTCTTGTGCTAAACGAGACTATTCCTGTTTCAGAGTCGATACTTGCTCCAACTTTAAATATTACCCCTGTTGAAATATCCTCATAAGCTATAACAAACTTGATGTCTCCGTCAATATAAAGCTCTGAGTTGGCATCAGCAGATGGCTCCACAACCACAGCCTTTGAGAATCCGGGTAAATGCCCGCTTCTAGATAAGAGGTATACGGCCATGCCCGTTACATCAACGGTTAGCTCGGAGCCTGCAGATATTGTGCCGGGAGAAAAAGTTTTTACAATTGAGTTATTGATTGTTTGCGGATAATCAATAATTACCCCAAGATTATCTGAATTAATAACTTCCAGCGGAATAAGGTTAAAGGAGTCTGTTCCTGAATAATCACTAGACAGAGTGAATGTCATGCTGGCAGAAACAATGTTTGTTCTTCTGTTTAGTGTTATTGGAAATCCAACAGTTGCTCTGTTTATAGCGTTTGTTGAAGAGTCTCTTGATATTTCAATAAAGTTATTGCCTGTAGCATCCTGAGGTATTAGGTTGTACCTAACGGTGGCGTCATGTATTTTTCCATAAAATACCTGTCCAGTATTAGGGGTTAGCCTCTGAGACATTTTAAAAGCAAGAGATGCATCTCCAGCACCCGGAGAAAAACTGGGAGCGGATCCTATTTTGCTAAACTTACCATCAATGCTATCTTCATCAAGAAGTGTTTCGTCATAATACATTCCAAATACTGCTTCATTAGTTCTTCTTAATCTAAATGTAATTTCATCACCAAGATCATCTTTTGCAACAATAGATCTGTCAAAGTCATTTAAGACAGCGCCCGTACTGGTGTTTGTTAAGCTGCCAGAATAAAACATCTCTGTTGAGTTGCCAGCGGTTGCCCTCCACCCAATTTTTAAATTACAGGTTGTTCCATCTGAATTTACTATCTCAACCTGACCAAAAAAGGTAACCTCCCCAGCCGTTAGGCCCGAACTAGACCAAGTGGATCTAGATGCAACAAAATCTATTACAAAGCTTCCAGACATTGGATCCAAGGCGCTTGGGTAGTCAATTGCGGCGGTTCTATCTGGAGCAGCAGTGGTCTCAAGCAAAAAGGTTGCAGGAGAGTTTGCTGAAGCAGCGGTGGTTACTGCAAAGTAAGTTCCACTAGATGGATCAGTTATAGGCCAGTCTGAAAAACCAACAGACGTTGGGAATGTATAATCCACAAATGATTCTGTAATAATCTCGTCAACTAAAGATGTTGACTCTTCGTCCGCATATCCATCTACTGCATACCCGTCAATAAACGCATCAACATGCAGGCTTGCTATGCACTGAGTTATCTTTACTCGTCCTTTTGTTATATCTGTATTGCTGCCAGAATCTTCGCACCCAACATATGTGCCGTCAGAATAAAGCATTGCAGGATACCCCGAGGCTGTCTTGCACGAGCCAGCGTATGACTTTACAAAGTTATTGTAAAGATCAATTTGACAATCCTCAATGGTGCCAGGAGGCATAGCTATAGAGATTGTTGAATACTCAATATCTCCATGATAAGGAACTCCTGGTTCACTGTAGATTTCTCCACTTGGAATAAAAAGATCATTTGGCAGAATCTTTTGATTTTTAAGCTTTGGGCCGCAAACATCAGGTTGAATACAGACTTCTGTGGCGCAAATGCAAGTGTCAGCCCTTTCCTCAATAAGATTTGTCTCAACAAATCTTCTTAGGTCACATGCATCTATCTGTGATTCTTTGTGAAAGACATTAGAGTATATAATTGACCAATTTTTACTAACATAAGGTGTTTTTACGAGATTTAGATTATCTGCAAACATGTTTACAGCGGTGCCGCTAGATATGGTTACATTAAAGCCTGATGAGCCATTAAAAGATATTGCGGTACCGCCAGAATCCTCAACACTAAGAGTTACCTCAAGCAAATCTGCATCAAAAACCTTTGAGGAAACGTAATACTCGCCAGCATCGGAAGAGGGGGATGACACAACCACCTTGTCACCGAGTCTTACCGCGAGACCCTCCTCTTCTTTTGATACTAAAAATTGAACACTATTTGTTGCAGAGTCCGTGCTTCCAGAAAGAGCCGTGGCAGTGTAATCAGAGGAGTCAAAAATTTCTGGATAATTATTATCGTCTAATATATTTTCTAGAGTTACTTTTAAAACCTTAATTGATTCTTCTGCTTCAAAGTTTACATAGCCATCTACAGCATCTTCTAGTAACTCTATATCTTCTCCATCCACAGTTCCGTCATTATTTAGATCAGATTGAATAAAGTCTACTAAATCAATTTCTCCGCCCAATATCCTGCGTTCTGTGGTTTGCGCACCTAGAGTATTTCCCACCAGAGCTAGCAGAGCATCTATATCATCTGCAGTATAAGCGCCATCATCATTTAAATCGCCAAGCTTAAGAACGCTACACTCTACTCTTGTAATCTTATATCTAGAGTTACATTCGCAGTCTAAATCTGGAGTAAACACCCTTCCTAATAAGTTCTCATTTAATAAATCTGTTCCGGGATCTACAAACAAAGCGTGATCTCTGCCTAATAATCCGGGTTTATCTGCAACACCAGATATATCCTGTGCATCCCTAACATTAGTATCAATAACTCTGCTCAAAATCAGAGGAAATTCAGACAACTCTTCGTCAAGCTCGGATTGGGTCAAAACACCTATTGATGGGGCATCTTTAATCTTTGTATGAACAAAGTTTCCGGTTCTAGGATGAGTAGACGGGCTTACAAACTCGTCCTCTCTATAAAGAACAATATAATTTTTTTCGCCCTCCACAACAGTGGATAAAGGTATGTCTTTTATAAAAAACGGTACTCTTGTTGACCCCACATATTCTACAGTTTTTGGAACAGTTATTGGAAATCCATCTGTAGTATAGGCTTGACCATCCGTTATCTCTATGGTATCCGAGTGTACAACAATCCACATAGAAAGATCTGGATAATCAACGTAAGATGAATTGCTGGGGTCATATTCTATTAGGCGACTATCTTGTCTGCCAAACCTTTCTTCTGGATTAAGATCCTGGCCATTGTCAGTCTTTCTTGAAGGCTTATAATAGCCTGCAGGGATACCTAGTGTTCCAACGCTATTATTGCCCCTTCTGGACACTAGAACTGCATAAAATTTATCCGACTGTAAGCTAGGTTCGATGTTTGGATCTGCTATTAAGGTTGTCGAAAGATCAATGCTAACAACCTGGGGGTTTCCATCTAGCTTTACACCCATATCTTCTATGTCTTCTTGGGAGTAAGAAACTTCAATAATAGGAGATAATTCTGGATCAAAATCCAAAAGATTCTCTGGATTAGGATCGGTAATACAGGATATATTGTCTAATAGCTTGTGAATAGAGACAACTATTTCGCCGGAAAAATTATATTCACTACCAACTGCGGCGGAATCGTCTCTTTTAACATAAAAAAGAAGATCAAGCTTTTGTATATTATTGGTTTTGGCTAAAAATTTCTGGCCATATTGTATTGTTTGATCAGCATTAGGTTCAAATAGTAAATCTTTTGATGATGAAAGTTCAAAGTAAAGCTCATTAAAGCTATAGCTTGTTCCAAGCGCAAGTTTTAACTCTTCTTCAATAGACAGGCTTGTCGATGAAGTGATAAAGGATGCTAGGTCATAGTTTGGAGACTCTATCTGAGAGAAGGTGTCTGTTCTCGCATGAACCCTTAAAGGCTCAGATTCTCTAAATACAATTTTTCCGCCATTAGAGTTTGTTTGAATGCTATCTAGTGATGCAGAATACTCACTTTTGCCGACCCCACCAGAAAAATTATTAAAAAATACAGCTATAACTTTGGTAAAGTAATTTTTAGTAATCTTAGTTTGGTTTAAATCAAAATCCACCAACTCTGTTATGAGTTCTCCCTGAGTTTTGGTAGAGCTATACCTTAAGCCAAGAATTAAAACTTTAGCCTTAAGTCTTCCGCCTATATCCAAATCACTGGCAGTTACCTCTAATCTATTGCCGTATACAGTATCGCTAGGCTGCGAGTCAAATAGTATCGCTGTTCCATCGAATCTTCCAACGCTAATTTTTGACTCTGAATCATTAGTGTCTTCTGAATATGTCCCTGGAGATGATGTATCAAAAAGTACTTTGCTTTCAAAGATGCTATCTCGAACAACACCGTTTTGATGAAAGTCCAAGATAATATTTGACGCTAAGTTTCTGTGATGTATCTGTTCTGTATCAAGATCTGATTCAGTAACTCTTTGTCCATCAAAAAAGTTGACTCTAGGCAGATTTTCTCTACTTTTCCTTGACATCAATCGCTCCTAATGCTTTGCTCTCGATAAAGCCTTTATTATTAATAGAGATTATTTGCATAAATTTCTTGGAAATTTTACCAAGGCATTAGTGTGTGAAGGCTTTAATCTATTGACTAATTCTACAATTAAGTCTTCTATGTTTTCTGTATTAATTTTGTTAAACTCATCAAATATTTCAATATCAAAGTTAAAGATTCCTCTTTTTGGATCAACCACAAGAGCGTACCTGGGCTCTTCATCAGATTTTATATCTAACAAGAATGTTGTTGAATCATCCTTTTGTACTGGTAAAACCGTATTTATATTGCTTGAAAAATCTAAGTCAATACTATCTCCGCTTGGAGATCTTGTATTATCTCTAGGCTTATTGCTAAATCTAACATTATCAATTCTGGCCAATGAAGTATTGTTGTCTAAAATACTTCCACCTATTGATATTACCCTAAAATCATCAGTTAAAGTAATCTTTCTTTTTCTAACTAAATTATTATCCGAATTTGAGCTTTCGCCGTAAACGTAACCGCCGCCATACTTAATCCCAGGAGCACCATAGGTAATATTTGTCGGAGCAGCTCCATCAACAAAAAGTTTAATCATATCATCAGATGAATTTGCCTTCCAAACGCACTTGACCCTATGCCAAGTATTTCTTTTCCAATCGATATCTACACCGGCAGAAAGCTCTTTTTTACCATCATTTATTGAGAATATAAGCTCGCTATTTTCATTCTTATAAAGAGATACCCTTTCACCCTTTAGTCCCATCGGAATATAGGTAACTATTATATCTGTGTTGAAGCTTGGTAAAGCCTCCTTAAGAAGAATCGTTTTTCCGTCAGGAGATAGGCTGGCCTGATTGGAAAAATTCTTTGAAACTCCGGTTCCACCCTCCAGAACTCCAGTTAGATTGCTTCTTTCTATTTCATCAAAAATAATATTATCTTGTTCATCTTTTGTGTAATATTTCTCTAATCGCCTGCTTTTATCAATAAGCTTTATACTTAATATTTTGCCTGCAGAATTAGGAAGCTCAATTTCCACTGGACTTTTTGATTTAAGTCTCTTTGTATTTATAGAAGAGATATCAAAGTAATACCTTTTTGTTGAATCATTTATAGTGTCTAATATAGGGCTTATCCAAAACTCAATTGTTCCACCGTTTTTTCTAAATATAGATTCATCATTATTTAGAATAAGAGGCGATCTTCCTGCGAATACAGCTGATAGCCCAAAGCTATTATTAACGCTCATAGAGCTAACTAGCATCTTATCATTTCTTGTGTATATTGCATCATTAAATAGCGGACCACCCTCAGCTTGGCTGCACTCTACAAATGTTTCTTTTGCAGTGGCCGCATCAAAGCCCATTCTTATCATTTTTGACTCAAATTCTTCTTGATTATTAATATATTTAAGAAGAGCCTCTCTATCCTCTCTATCTAGTCTAAACTTATAGTTGTGGGTTGTATTCAAAAACTCTTTTTGCCTTAGCCTTCTGGACTGAAGATTAATTGGATCATCAAAATTAACAAGAAGAAGCGTTTGATCGTCAGGACACGATGGATTGGGAGAGACGTAATCTCTGGTTATGCTTCTTGTTCCCTTTGTATACTTTTCATAGGCTCTTGTATCACTTGACATTTCAGTGATAATTTTAAGATCATCAAGAATAGCTCCAACTGGATTTTCACCACTTAAGTCGGTACCAAAATAAGACTGATGACCTATATTTGGTATTTTAACATTTAAAAATGCAGGGTATTTAACAGAGTAAACTCCAGCGATAAGCTCGAATGGATAAGATCCATTCGTTCCAAACGAGCTAATGATAAAGCTGCCATTTGCATATCTAAAAATCTCTGCGTATTCACCATTATTATTTTGAAAGGTTATTGGGTCTCTTTCTTTGATCTCTAGGACCAAAGCCTCATAATATGGGTCTGCAACTATAAGCGATCCCTCTACCGAGTTTACCTCTAAGAATATTTTAGACCCAACTATATCTCCATTTCCATTAACCAAAAACTTCTCAAAGTTGGATCCATCTAAGGTTTTTCCTCTAATAATAATGCTGCTTCCCTCATCAGAATAACCATCGATATATCCATCATTACAGAAAACGATATTATCAGAATCAATATTTATAGTTAAATATCTACCAGAGTTTGCCTTCGCAATCTGCTCATGATCAGACGATAGTTTCGCCATATCACCTAGCTGTGTATTAAATGCTGCAGAGTAATTTTCAGACAAAGCAGCTATTGTGCAATCCGGAATATACCTATCCTTTATAACTCTTGTTATTTTTACAGAGCTTAAAGAAATTGGCTCAACGGCATGAGACATAAATATGCTTTTACCGCCCAGGCTTTTTATGTAACTCTGTCCTCTGTGCTTTACGTTATCCTCATATGTAGCGCTAGGCAAATATGAGGATCCAGAAAGATGAACTTTTTCATTTACGCCTCTAAATAGCAATCCAAAGGTTTTAATATGAACATCTAAGTCTGACAGCTCAACGGTTGAAGTCCAGTTGCAATTTTTATCAACACCTACAAACTCAATTATCCCGGTCTCTACATTTAACCTGTATTTAGGGCTTATAATTGAGTTTGCATTCTCTATATTTATCTCCCCACCTTTAACTGAGTATCTTATTCCGCCAATCTCCTCTTCTGTTTGGTCGCATTTTGTTATATAAATTGAGAAGTTTGAGTTAGCCAAATCTGTTTCAATAGACTCCTTTATACCAGCAGCTGGAGCTAAAGAAAAATGAATATCATTTGCAGAAACATCAAAAGTTACAGGCATCAGAGTGTCTGGATCAAGCATGATAACTCCAGATCCCACCATTTGACCTACAAGGTATTTTCCACCAACGTAAGTGCTGGCGGCGTCTGACGAATGGAATATAATAGATCTGCCCATCATATCGCTCGCAAAACTAAATGATGATGATGAAAATACTGAAGATTTGGCCAAAATTGTTCCATCAGAAGAGATGGGATAGTACTCAATTAGGTCTGTGGTAAAATCTTGTAATACTTCTTTTCCTATATCAGAAAATTTATCATTTATTTTCGCTTTAATTGTTCCGCCAAATCGGAATATATTAGGAACCTCTATGCCGTCAACAAATAGGTGCATTTCATCTTTTTCATATAAAGTATTTAGCCTCCAACTTGCCGCAATATGGTGTATTTCTCCAGCTTTAAAGTTTTTTATGTTTTTGGCAATATTATATATTGTTGGAAAACCATTGGTTGTAAAGCCGTTATCAAAGATTCTAAAGTTTAAAAACCCCTTTCCATCTTTAAATAAAGAAATTCTATTTTTTGATTCTGATTCTCCGGAATCAAAGATATATCTTAGCTTATCTGATGTAAATCGAAGTTCATCCACATCAAACGATACCTCTGGGATGTAACCATCATATCCATCGGAATAGCCATCATATCCGTCAGAGTATCCATCGATAATTTTTGATGATTTAAAGGAAAATTCAATCTTTTTATCTGTAGAAATATAGGTATCTTTATCCTCAAGAAGATCGTCACCTATAGTTTGAATGCCACTAAACTCAATTAATGATATTGATATAACATTTCCTGTAAATACATCATGAAATGCACTTGAGCTTATAGCATCCGAGTCAAATAAGTTTACGGCAAAAAATGGCTGTGACATAATTGAGCAGTTTTCGTAACTTGCTTGTTGAAAGTCAAGCGTTGACAACCTAGATATAATTTGAGTTTCGGTTTCAATGGAAATTTGATTATTAGTTTTTTTGAAGATAAGCTTGTTAAAGTCACCATTCTTCCATTCAAAGTAAGCGATATCCACTATCTCTAGACCAGAAACATCTCTAACAAGTATTACGCTTTGACCAGCGTTTGTTGTTCCCAGCATTATCTTTGCATTTATAGCTCCATCAAATATATGAATTGGAGTTATCCCTATGGTTTTTCCTGAAATATCTCCCTCAAATGCGCCTAGATTAGTTTCCTTGTAGTCATCAACTCTAAAGTCTACCATTACAGAATAATTGCCACCGTAACAAGGCAGCGGAGTATATACAGAGTTCTCTCCAGAGAACTGTTCGCTCTCAATTGATGGACCAATGGTATATATTCCAGAGGAAATGGAAGTGTCAAACTCTAAGGTTTTTGCCCAATTAGCTCTATCGTTTTGTGAACCGCCAATAATTGTGTTAATAATATCAGAGTTTGTTTCATTTATCTTAAGCCATCCACGATCTTCCAGTAAACCATCCCCACAGTACCTGTAAAGGGATGAGCAAATAATTCCATCTCCACAATCTAGATTCTCTTTTCTGTGAGACCTGTTTACCGACGAAAACTCTCCATCTGTTATAAGTCTTCCTGTTAAATCATAGCTGAGCCCAATCAAATCATAGATAAAAGAATAACTTGAACCGCTTGCAACTACACCAATAGGCACAGAGGCAGACTCTGCTATTCTTGTTCTAAATATCCACTGACCTGCATTATCAGACAGCTCAGAAGGGCAAAGCTCATCATACCATATAAATATACCCTCACTATTGAGCATATTATATGGAGAGGAGTTTATCGGGTAAAATGCATCTTTTGAGATAGCAAAAGGATTTTTTCTAGGAGATATTGCATTTTTTCCAATGTAAATATCGTTTAAATCAAATCTATTAGTTAATTTATAAGTTAAGCTAGTTATATTTATAGAAGAATTAACTTTATCCTGAACACACCCTATTGCAATAGAGCCATATTCTGATGTCGCAGAATCTCTCGTTACCCTATCTAAGTTTAGATCGGAATAAACAGAATTATTATCAGAAGCTATAGCATCAGTATAAAATAAGTTAATAAAAGATTTGTTTAATTTAATATCTAATCTATTTTGGATGGGCTTTTTATCTATTGATAAAGATATTTTCTCAAATAGATTTAAGATAAAACTTTTTTCCAAATAACCAAGGGCTTCTTTTGAAGCTGAATTTGATTTTGTTAGTATTGTTCCAGTTCCATAAAGAAGAACGCAATTACCACTGGGAGATATTTGGTTTATCGCCTCAGATCCAAGAGCTAAGATTTCTGGCCTATTTATAGGGATTCTATCTACAACAACTCCGCGAATATAATCCGGAATGCTATCTATGACTTCGGTGGAAAACTTGTTTAAAAATGCATTAACTCTAAAAATATTATTATTTGAATCAACAAAAATAAACGATTCAGGAACCCCTTCTGCTACAATGTTGTTTTCTGTAATTAGATTTGTTTGAACAAGATCATCAAAGGTAATTTTTACAGAATTAAATTCTTCATCTCTAAAGGATAGTAGTGATTTTAATGTATCCTTAATTGAACAAGAGCAGTTTACTGTTTTGTGATATCTGTTGTATTTTTCAACATTATTCTTAGACACATTAGAAGTGTCTATTAAAAATGTAGCTAACTTATAATCCTCTACAAGGACTGGTTTAAACGAAAATAGCGTTGACACACTTCTGAAGCTATCACCAAAAGATACAATTCCTGCAGCAAATGATGATATAGACTCGGAGTTTACAGCAGAACCGTACTTGCCGTATGTAGGGTTGTCTATTCCAAAATTCTTAGAAAAAATATTGCTAAAGTCAGAGTTATAAATATAATCAAACGTTAGATCTATATTGAGGTTAGCATCCAAGATTCTATCTAAGTGTTTATCCTCCTTAACGATTAAATAGCTTGAATATTCTTCCTTTTCCTGTTCACTCTCAACATAGACCCGTTTGTTATTCAGAGTTATTCCGCCTCTAGAGCTGTCAACTATACTAAAATCTTCCTTTTCAACAAAAAGTCTAAAGTTTGATTCAAAATCAAATATATCCTGTCCATTTTTATAAGAGTAAACTTTTTCTCCAAGGTTATCTATTTGAACTTCTATTTCAGCATCGTTATCTATACCATTCCAATTAGGAGTAATCCATGTTGACAAAGTACCCTCTGTAAGGTTCACATTTGAAACAGACGGAGTGGTAATAGTTAGGTTATCTTCAATCAAAAGCCCTTCGTTATGCTTTGATGGCGCAAACTTCAAATTACCATCGGGAATGACCTTTTCTGGTTCTAAGTAATTTCTTCCCAATATCCAAGTATTAAATGCAGCTTCTGATATATCAGGGGTCATATCAGTAAAGGATTCAATTAAGTTTTCAAAAGAAGGCTTGGTTGGTCCGGTAGAAAATGACTCGATTGTTCCACTGAGAGCATTTCGATAAAGCTCGCGATCCGTTGTTAGAGAGAAATCCCGAAAGAAAGGTATTTTTGTTAGAATGCCAAAATTATCTCTTAAAGCCTTTCTTAAAGCCCCATATTTATAAGAAACATAGTACTCCTCGCCTTCTTGTATGGAATCGCTTATTGACCAGTCAATTTCATTATCCCCATACTCATATGAAACATAAATATCGTCATATAAGTAGCTGTATGATAGATGCAGTGATCCATAGTTGTAATCTACAGCCATCTTAGAGCCTACTGGTGGAATATTTTTTGTAACGTACTCTACAGTAATCCTGTCGCCATTAACCAAGAATGAATCAGAAGGAATTGTGATCACAATTCCGGAGTCAGAATACTCTACGGTGACCTTATTTACAACCTCACCATCTCCTAGTGTCGGCTCACTCTCGGTTGGGGCATTTTCTGCAGGAGTATTTACGTATATTCTAGATTGAACCTCATCTACTCCAGATACAGAAAATCTTGACCCATTAGAGTCAATAAGAAAATCTCCGCTAAAATCTATAATTGATAGATTTGGTCCCGACTTTATTTCTGCATATGTACCTAAGCCATCTGATCCAGCTCCAACGATCAATAGATCTGAGATCTTTGATACGTTTAGCTTTTCGTTAAAAATCTCCTCACCTGTTGCGTCATAAGTGATCTTATAAATACTTGAAGCATCAGAATCATTTACTCTTATAACAAAATTTTCTCCAGAAGAAGAGACCTTTGTAGAATAATATCTTTTTAGATCTAATATATTTTTTTCAAACTTAGTTATTCCCGGAACATAAACGTTATAATTGTTATTAACAATAACTTCTCCAAAAGAGAGGTCGGCTATCCTTTCGGACGAACTTGTGTAGTTTAAATTTTTTCCATAAAGATACTTGTAATCTATAGCTGCTCTTACGGATTTTATTTCATTCTCTAATATAATCGTATAATCATCTAAAATAATATTTGTCTTTTTTATATTATTTTCTAAATCTAAAGCAGATTTATCTCCCCAAAGAGTCAGAGAGCTTTCTAGGTCAAGTACGTTAATAAACTCATAATCATTTGTTATATTTTCATATATAGAGACTGCCCGCTCAACTGAATCAGATTCTTTTGTCTTTCTAGAGGCCTCCGTTATAGCTATAATATTCTTATTTCTTGCAATTATCGAATTATGTCTATAAGATACAGATCCAAAATCATCCTGCTCAACTCCCGATGTTGCCAGGTATATTTTTCCATTTTCATAATCTATAGAGTAATCGCCAGAAATTCTCAATCTTGAAATATTATCTAAAAATCCTTCATAAGAATCATAGCTTAGGGTTGAGCTGAAGCTATTATCTGAAACTCTTTTAAAAGCTGGAGATAAAGATAAGGCTTCAAAAAACTTTTCCCTTAAAAACAAAGTTTTTTCTGATACATTAATTGAGGAGCTTAAAAATGAACCTATGTAATCATCTGTCTTAGATAAGATCATCTGATTTTCTAGATTAAAAGAGTAACCCGAAGGTCCAATTTTTACCTCCTCAAACAAGGAGGGCGGCTGTGCAGATGTTGATATTCCAACACTATTTATTAGCCCATTAGAATCTGCTTCTCCAAAAAACTTAATTTCAATATCTTCAACCGTATCTTCTCCGGTTAACCCAAAGCTTCTTATAAAATACTTCGTAGTATTTGCATTTATAAGCTCTTCCGGAATTCCTGGAGATATCTTTATGCTTGAATTAGACGCAACAGACTCTACCTTAACAGTAAAGGCAGGAATCACAAAGGATGCATCAGGCACAAGCTCTTCGTTATCAATCTGAGAAAACAAAGAAGTTTCATATGACTCTCTTATTTCAGGAGATCTTCTTCCCGAAAACTGTATATCTGTACTATTAAAGTATACTGGCTGATATACCTCGCCTGTAGTCTGGTTATAAATTTTAAAAACACTTGTTATTGGAGAGTTTTTTGTCTTTATTGAAAAAGAAGATACTAGGTCGTTTTTAACATGTTCGTTAATTTCTTCAATATGACAATCAGCCTTGTAGTCTACATCTCTAACAAAGATTTCTTCATAACCAAACTCTAGCTCTACCTCTTCATCTGAAAGAGATCGGTTTGGAGTGGCTACTATATCATTATTTTTTACATAATAATCAAGATTATTTGTAAACGTATTTTTGTAAGCATAAGATGCTAGATAAGCTACATTTCCCGTCCCCTCTCCAACAAAGTTCGGGCCAGCAATAATAACCTCTCCAGTAAAGTAGTTAACAGAATACTCTCCAACTTCGGATGGCAGTTTTGCTGAATTAAAAACAAGCTCTTTTCTAAACGGAGTCTTTAGATCCGTGGAGTTTTCATTTGTGTAAAAAGAAATTCCGTCTAATTCAGGAACCTCTCCCTCAGAATCTGCAATTGGGGCATTTTTTAGATAAAATCTTGTTGAGTTAGAGGGTACACTCTCTCTTTCTATATTAACTATATTAAATATAGAAAGGGTTTCTTCATCTACGTTTTTTGAAAGATCTCTGTATATATAAGAAACTAGGAAGCGATCATTAAATGTAGGCTTTGGAATATTTCCAAACTTAGATAATTCTATTTGATTTGATTCTAAAGAAGCATTTTTAAAAGCAAGCTTTGGATCATATTTATTATCTAAAATAGAATATTTATACAAATCTACTTTATATTCTGTTCCCAAAACCCCATTGCAATTAACTACATCATCTGGTCTTATGTGTATAACTTTTTTAATGGCAATAACATTTTTGTTAGCCAAAGTTATTACAAATTCTTTAAATGAATTATTTTCCGAAAATACAGAAACTTCTTCACTATCAACATATTCTTCTTGCAATGATACAGGGTAATTTGGAAACTTATCATGGTTGGGTACCTCTGATGTTTCGTTATATTGTATCGACTTAAATATCAAGAGATCATTAGACGGTCTCTTTGAAACCCTATCTATAGAATAAGCATTTTCATTTGCCAGCCGATCTGTCGCCCCAGATGACCTAGCTCTAACCTCATCTGTTATCACTTGCTTTATATAATTATCGGATAAAACCTCTCCAATGCTTTTTTGAGCCTTGTATAACTCATAAGCCTGAGCGTCAATTACGTTTGATAGATTAGAGTTTTTTAAAGAATAGATATCAGGAATAGACTGAAAAATACTATCTTTTATAGGATTGCGATTACTTATTCCTACAAAATAAAGTTGCCTTGAGACATCATCATTTACCAAGCCTATTCCATCAGATGATTTAAACCTTATATCGTCTAAATCTAGGAGATTTAAAAGATAATAATTTCCAGCTGTTTGCGGTCTTGTTTTTAAAACAACCGCATTTCCATCAATCTCTATATTTGATATCTCTAGTCCAGCACTACTACCATCTATTGACTCTATTAAAAAGTTATTTTTTGTAATTAAACTATTCAACTCTTTGTTAAAAACAATTTTCAGCTCAGTACTTGAGATTGCAGAAAATGATATAGGTCTAAGCATTACTATTCCTAATTGATTCTAAACTTGTTTCTCGATACTGCCTCAAAGGAAACAACTCCAGAAGAAATATACTGATTATCAAGAGCTCTAATAAAAGGTCTTCTGCCGGTCTTACCGGATTCGTTAAATAAGGATATATTAACTGAATCTACACCATTTTGTGCAGCAGCAGTGGCGATAATGTCAGAGTAATCAACTGTGCCTCCAAGAGCTGAAGTAGAAAGAAGATTTGTTACAGCGCTCGAAACACTCTCTATAATACCGTCTGTATTGTTCAGAGAATCATCATTTATTAGTATTGTTCCCGATACATCTATCATAATTTGTTCAGCTTCTTTTACTAAAACATCTGCGGTTATAGGCCTGACTCTTTCGATCTCAGATGTTGCGTCCAGTATAAGTTTGTTTATATTGTATGATACCGTAATTCTTTCACCTTCTTTGGGCGAAGTAAACTCATAATCAAGCTGATATTGATCTGATAAAGATGGTTGATTCAAAGAGGATATAGTGATAGCCCCAGAGAGCCCCCCTATACTATCTCTAAACCCAGAAGATACTGATATAGTTTCGATTCTACCATATCTATTTGTGGAAACCCTATTGGATGGTGTGTCAAAAAATAACTCTTCTGATTCTGCAGTATTGTAAATACAAAGTTCCACCCTTACCACATCAGATGAGGTTAGGGATATTTCAGAGTTCGTTTCATTAGATGGTATTATAAACTCATAGTTGTTTAAGGTAGAATCTAGGCTGGCGGTTCCAATGCTGTAATCTATGTTGTTTAGACCGTAACCAAGTTTGCTATAAGTAAGCTCAACATCGCCGTTATCATCTAGTTTTGATACTGAAAATATTTTAGCTATACCAATCTGGCTTCCAAGATCATCTGTTTCAAAAAGAGTTTTTAAATCTGATTCTAAATCAAACTTATTACCTGTTACGCTAATTCCTGCTGTTATATCTAGCTTGTAAACGTTTAAAGAAGTTCCCAGAATCTTTATCTTGCCTGAAGAAGATATCCCTGATACGCCAACCAAAAGAGGTGTTGGCCCAAAGCGATTAATAGGATTTTTTGAAAGCGAAGAAGATCTGTTGTAAAAAATTGGCTGATTCGACAAGGATGACCCGTCGCCTGATAGGCCGGATAGTGTATCTGAGTCGCTATCACCAGATATAGGCATGCCAGACAACAATGTAGAAGGATATATTGCTGTTGAGTTGTAAATGTACGTTACAAATACAGGATCATCTGACAAAAATGTTGCGTCTACCGCATCAGCAATGCCTTCTGCTTCAAGAACTCCTTCTGATGGCAAAACAACCTTGTTTTTATAAAAAGATCCATCAGACGATTCTATATCGAATAACTCTAATTTGTTATAGTCAACAATAATTTGATCACCAATAATACCTTGAGAATCTGAAGGTAAGAATATATCTCTTGATGCAAACTCCCCATCTGCTTTCTCTGTATTGTATAGCTCTAATCCATCTGAAACTCTTTTTATAGATATTATATTCAAAATAACTTCATCATCTGTGCTTAAACTCAATCCTATAGCGGAACCGCCATCAGGCTTAGTTGTAGAGTCAAGAGATGATGTTACAGAATCTTTTGTATAAACTGATATAATTTTGCTAATATCATAATCTAGCTCTACTTCATAATTAATATCATCATCAGATTTTTTTACCAAAGACTCCTCTTCGAATATCCCCCCAGTCTGACTCCAGTCAATCACATCTCCTGCAGATGGGTCTTTAAACTGATATTCATCGCCCCCAGAAAAGTCTATGTTTTTATCATAATACTTTCTCCAAGTATAGTTAACGCTTAATATGTTTGAAGAATTTGGAAGGGATCGTCCGCTAATCTCTACAATTCCTGTGTGATTTAGTCCATCATCACCTAGGTTTTGATCGATAACTGAGTATGTTTCTCCGGTAGTATTATTTCTTACGCTAGAAACCTTCACTATAGGTGTGTGTCTTAACTTTAAAAAGTTTGACCCAGCAGTGCTAACATCTGAGTTTTCACCAATTTCAACTTTATTAGAATAAACTCCATTTAGCTTTTCTATGTCAGTAAAAGACGGAATATCTAGAGAAAAGGTTTCCCCCTTTATTATTGGCTCTGCAGTAACGCTCTTTACTCCAGATATAAAATGAAGTTTATCAAAGCCAAATGGGCTTCCACCAGTGTCCTCGTTTAAATCCTTCTGAAGCTCAAAATTTCCCTTTTTTATTCCATTTTCATCTATAAAAGACTCTGTTAATGGGCCAGACTGACTTCCCACCACGGATATCATTGAGTCAACCGGCTGAGCGGGCAGTACGCCCTCTCTAAAGGCGATAACCCTCCTCTCCTCTGAGGTTCTTGTGTTATCTTGATTTCCTTGACCTAAAATAAAATCATTTCTTTCATCACTAATATCTCCAGATCCAGAAAAATCATTAAATATATATGATTCAGTTAATGGCTCAACCTTTCTTCCTAGCACATATACGTCTACTTTTCCACCTGTTCCCGAGCTAAGAATTCTGCTTGATCCATCTTCTAGAGCAATTGTCTCTGTGCCATCCCTCAACATTAGTGAGCTTCCAGGCTCAACAACCAAGGCGTCAACAACGCCCTCAACACCCAGTAAGGCGTTTCTATAGCCAAGAGATGTTCCTATGTTTGCCCCACTAAAAACCGAAAGAATTCTAGATCTAAAAGATGAATCAGTCTCTCTGTTTAGCCCTCCGTTTGTTGCAACTAAATTTATAACAGATAATGTTGCTTGAATGTTCGTTCTTACTATTTGAAGTGATGAAACGTTTCCTGTTGTACCAGGACGCTCAGCCTGAATAGGAACCTCTATTGCGTATGTGCTATTTAGACCAGCTACGTTTAGTGCTCGCCTCATCCTTGTGGCGTTTGATGCAAAACGATTTTTGTCTGCGGAGGACATTACATAATTGCCTATTGTTCTAAAGTTAGCTCCCGATCTAGAAGTAACAATAGTCCCATTTGGTATAGGTATATCTGCAGCAAGATTATTTGTAAGAAAAATCACAATGCCGCTTGCGGAAGAACCCGTATTTCTTGTAACGCCAAAGTTTGAAGAAAGCCTATCTAGGTCTGCCCCAGCCGTTGTTGCTAATGACTGCTTTTCAGCGACTACCGATAGGGTTGAGTAAAGCTTTGCCAACTGATCTGCTACTGGATCAACAAAAACATCTCTAGAGACGGTTCCGGGTTTTGTGTCCAAGTTGGGCTGCGATAACCCAAGTCTCTGTATCATTGATGATACAATTTCGCTAAATGATCTAAAGTTTGCCATTATTACTCCTACGCAATCCTTACCGATAAAGATGTTGTAAAATCTGTTATCTCTCTTGTCATCACTGATACTGATACATTGTACAACCTAGGGTCCAAGGTATCTCTTTCTACAGAAACATCATTAATATCTATGATAATCTCCCCAGGACTTAATGCTTGCTTTTTAGACTGAAATCTTTGTAGTGCCATTAAGTTTTTGATAGCATTTCTAGCAGATCTTTCTAGATCTAAACTTATAAGCTTATTATCTGAAATATCACCAATATTTAAGCGACCAATATAGCTCCCATATCTCTTATGATACCTGTTAGAACCAAGATCTGTTAGCAATATTTTCAATATATCTTGCCTTAGCTTATTATTCCCTACAACAGCTGTTATGGAGCCATCTCTATTCAAAGATATATCGCCATTTTTTATTTTTAAATCAAAAGACATCTATTATTCCTAAGTTCTCTTTTTTACTATAAAAATAATAGAAAGACTGTTTGGTTTGTTATTCAGAGTATACAAACAAACCCTGCTGATTCTCTTCTGAAATAATAGATCTAAACAACTCATATGAATCATAGGCCGCTTCTGACAGCTCATTTATAGCTGCTGACATCTCGATTCTGTCAAATCCTTTAAAAAAGTCTTTTGGAAATTCTTCTTTTAAATAGTCAAACTGTCTTTCGTTCAAGAGACCCAACAGCACTTTTTCCTCAACAGAAAACATTGCTATCACAAAAGACATCACATCAACTATTCCAACGCCCTTTGATCTGCCAACAACTCTGTCTAGATAATTTCTGTCTCTATCCGTATCTCCTCGACCAGCCTCATTGCCCCTAGCTTTTATCTCCTCAATTTTTTTATCTGTCCACTTTGATGGATAAGTTACTGCGGCTGTTACAATCTCCATAAAGTGAGCATCTATTACGCTCGAATTTCTTGCAACATTTTCCTGAAAATCTATTGCTTGATTTGAATTATTTTCACCTAAAAGCAAAAGCATAGAGTCATCAATAATCTTAATGGCATTTAAAGCTTTGATTTCCGGAGTTTCTTCTTCTGCCACATGATCTCCAGCGTTATCTGGATTTTCTCCCTCGGGAACAATTCCGGTATTTACCTGCTGAACCTGCATTTCTTTAACTTTATCTTTTGAAAATTTTGCAATACCAGAAAAAGAATTAAACAATCTAGCTATTAGATACGCCTCTAAAACTCCATAATTTTCTGCAATATCATTGTAGGTAACTCCATTTGGATTATCATTTCCAAAAGAAATAGATGGAGTAGAGAAGTCCGAAACCCTAAGTTTTGTGGTTCCCGTAACAATGTCCAGCCTTATCCTTATTACTGCTTCAAGCAAGCTGGACCTCATATCTCTTCCGTTTACTTTTCTCATTGTAACTGGAAGAAACGGCTCGGCCACCAATTTGTTTGTTTCATTTATACACTTACCAATTCTTCCATCCTGAACCGCAGGAAATAAGAGGCTGCTAAATCTCCAAAAATTTGAAGAATTATGCAAGCCTGTAGCTCTATTATCTTCAATTTTTAATATATATTTAGAAAATAAAGCATCTATTGTTGCTTC
>MDTC01086587.1_pt1 | contig 31095 bp, 26 predicted proteins | sample 811181 | NCBI WGS metagenome assembly MDTC01 (sample SAMN05326644, study PRJNA326480) | marine metagenome | isolation source: seawater | place: Pacific Ocean: North | collected 2011
GACGAATACCCTCGATGATCTCAGCACGCCTTATGAATATCTGTCGGCTATCGTCGTTCACCATCAGGTCCAGGTACCGCTGGCGGTACCTTGTTTCCATGTCAGTAAGACCTTTATGCTTTTCCGGCAAGGGTCTTAAGGACTTCGTTAGCAGGCGCAATTCAGATGCATTGACGGTAAGTTCACCGGTATTAGTCATCATCAAGGTACCAGTCGCACCTACGATATCTCCGATATCCCAATGTTTGAAGCTATCATAAGCCTCTTCACCAACTTCATTCTGGCGAACATACAGTTGAATACGCCCGGAGACATCCTGTAACGTCACGAAGCTTGCTTTTCCCATAAGACGCTGCAATACAATACGACCCGCTACAGCCGTGGAAACCAGTTCATCCTGAAGCTCCTGCTTGGTTTTACCCCCATAGGCAGAGTGCAACTCATCGGCCTGGTGTTTTCGCCGAAAGTCATTCGGAAACGGGTTACCCTCAGAGCGCAGTTCGGCCAACCGCGCTTTGCGCAATGCAATTATTTCGTTTTCTTCGCCATCAGGGGCATTTTGTTCTGTCATTTTTCTTCCTGCATCAACTAACAATAAGCTTCAGGGGCGTTACAACCCCAGCTTAAGACTTGCTACAATAAACTGATCAAGACTGCCATCCAATACACTCTGAGTATTCGACGTTTCAACATTTGTTCTCAGATCCTTTATCCTGGCTGAATCAAGCACATAGGATCGAATCTGGCTCCCCCAGCTAATAGCAGATTTATTGTCCTCAATTTCCTGGAGCTCGGTTCTGCGCTTTTGATCTTCCATTTCATACAGCTTTGCTTTTAGCTGTTTAATGGCCTGATCCTTGTTCTTATGCTGCGAACGCTGATTCTGGCACTGCACTACAATCCCCGAAGGTATGTGGGTCAGTCTGATCGCAGAATCTGTTTTATTCACATGCTGACCTCCCGCCCCACTGGCACGATAGGTATCTACCCTGACATCCGACATATTAAGGTCTATATCGATATCATCATCAAGCTCTGGCGACACAAATACTGAAGCGAAAGATGTATGCCTCCTGTTACCTGAGTCAAATGGCGACTTGCGGACCAGGCGATGAACACCGGTTTCCGTACGCAGCCAGCCAAATGCGAATTCACCTTCAAAATGGATCGTAGCACCCTTAATCCCTGCCACTTCACCATCGGACAGTTCTATGATCTCGGTCTTAAATCCCTTGGCATCACCCCAGCGCAGATACATTCGCAGCATCATGTTCGCCCAATCCTGGGCTTCAGTTCCTCCCGACCCCGACTGGATATCGAGATAGGCATTATTGGCATCCATCTCACCCGAGAACATACGGCGAAATTCAAGTACTTCCAATTGGTTGTCGAGCTCGTTCAGGTCGCCGGAGGCATCTTCCAGCAGCGCTTCGTCCTGCTCTTCTTCTGCAAGCTCAAGTATATCGGCAAGTTCACCAAGACCCGTATCGAGACGGCTTATTGTCAGGACAATTGATTCAAGTGAGGACCTTTCTTTACCCAGCTTCTGCGCATATTCCGGGTTATCCCAGATCTTGGAATCCGCGAGTTCCAGTTCGACCTCAACTAGACGGTCCTTTCGGGAATCATAGTCAAAGGTACCCCCTCAGGACATCGGTGCGCTCCTTCAAGTCCTTTATCTGGGTCCACAGGGGATTGGTTTCTAACATGATTTTTTACTGACAGCGCTAATCCAAAAAGTCGCGGCATTGTAAACCAATGCACGTCCCCTCGCCAGACACAGCCGGCTATAAACGATGAAACAAATTGGTTTAATATGTGATCCTCTTCGCTGTGAAACTTTTCAATGGCCACAAAACCGGTCTGGGTCGACAAGTTTGAAGATCTGGAAATAGCATCCTTCCCGTTTCGTATCGGGAACATAGCCAATACGATTTTCTTCGGTCTGATCTTCTCATACCTGCTGGGTGTTATCCGGACGGTTGGTCCTGGCGGATTCGTTTATACGATTACCCTGACCTATGTTAGCCTCACATTCTTTTTTGGTTATCTCTTTGTCATCGTTGACTACACGTCAAGGGGATACCAGGAGATTCCGAAGCTTTCAGCGAACCTCCTGATCACAGAAAGACCCCGGCTGATTAAAGAACTGATACTCATCAGCTTTTTCTTTTCCCTGTTTTTCCTGTTTGACAGCCCCTACTGGAACCTCATCGTTATATTCACAAGCCTCATATTCTTCCCCATTGCCACCTCGGTAGTCCTCATGGAAGAAAGCCTGGTATCGGCACTCAACCCCCTGAAGTGGATAAAGGTGACCCTGGACATCAAGGCAGATACGATATTCATGCAACACCTGGTTATACAGGTTTCAACCCTACTGCTTGGTTACCTGGTATTGTTTGTCGAACTCGGGCTGCTCAACCTCCTCTCAATGGCCATATTTGTCATGGCAATCCTGACGGTATTTCGAAGTCTTGGCGTTGTTCTCCACCACAATTCAGAAACCCTGGGTTTCCCCGTTCTATTTGGCAAGCAGGTCGAGGAAAGGCAAGTGGAGCTAGCCAGAGAGCAGGAACTTTCTGAATTTTCTACCCAGCTCTACAAGCTCGCCAACAAGGGTCAGCAGGTCAAGGCATGGGAAATGCTCAAGAAGAGACTGCAGGATGACAATTATGTTTCTGAGGCAGATTTGTTTTCCCGCACCCGTAACTGGGAAAACCCTCTCCTTGCCGTCAAGGCGGGCCAGGGATTTATCGAAAGACTGATTGAAAGCAAAGATTTTCGCACTGCCTGGAATATTCTCGAATTCTGCTTTGAGGCGAATCAAGGCGACTACAAACTATTGTCGGGCGAAACTGTTCTCGCCTTGTCAAGCCGGGCGGAAACCCGGAATCACAAATCAATTATGGTCACGATACTTACGCATTTCGAGAAGGACTTCCCGAATCATCCACAAACAACAGCAGCCCTGCTGACTGCGGCGAGGTTCACCGCACATGATCTGGACAACTTTGAGGGTGGCAGGGAGATCATTGCTCACCTGCAATCCACCTATCCGGAAATTCGTGGTGATAAAACCTTTCAGGCATTGTCTACCATCCTGATGGAGCAGGACAGCTGACCCACCCTACGTATCCAGTGTCACGGCAACACTTTCCACAATCAATTGCACCGATTCACGCCCACGGAATCGGTTGATATCAAGCCGATAAGCGAGGCGAAGCTGCCTTTGCTCAATCAACCTGTCGTGATTAAAAGCAATTGCCTCAATTACTTCGTCTTCATCCAGGGGCCGAAGTTTGAGTTTCAGGTGCCTTGAAGCAACAATACGCTGATCAAGCACTTCGAACTCACCATCGAACACTGGTTCAGGAAAGCCGCTCCCCCATGGTGCAGCTTCAATCACGTGGAGGGCAAGTGACTTGGATATGGTTTCCCCAACCTCACCATCACTGACGATAACCCGCTCAAGGTCCTCTTCAGACAGCCATCTTTTTGCTTCCTGATTGAATAACTGCTGAAACTTTTCAAAGTTGCCCGGTTCAATACTGAGTCCTGCGGCCATGGCATGCCCACCAAACTTGACCAACACCCCGGGATTCCTTGCGGCAATGGTATCGAGGGCATCTCTAATATGCAGACCCGGGATAGACCTCGCCGAACCTTTCAGCTCACTATCCGATGTTTGCGCAAAGGCAATCACTGGCCGATGAATCTGATCCTTGATCCTGGACGCAATAATACCCACAACACCCTGGTGCCACTCAGGATGAAACAGGCACACACCCACATCGAATTCATTTTGCCCGACGTCCTGGTGCTTAACGATAGTTTCCTGCGCCTGCACCTTCATTTCAGTCTCGATGGACTTCCGCTCATTGTTCAATGCTTCCAGGTGATCGGCCAGTTCTACGGCACGGTTCCCGTCGGCAAGAAGGCATTCAATCCCAAGTGACATATTCTCCAGGCGACCAGCCGCATTAAGTCGCGGACCTATGCCGAAGGCAAGGTCCCGCGAAGTAAGCTGCTTATAGTCAGCCCCTGAAACAGAGATCAGTGCGTAGATACCGGGCCGTGCTCGCCCCGCACGTATTCTCCTCAACCCTTCTGATACGAGGATACGGTTGTTCTTATCCATAGAAACCACGTCAGCAATCGTCCCCAGAGCAACAAGATCCAGACAATCAGCGAGATTAGGTTCAGCCTGCTGGAACCAGCCTATTTCCCGCAGCGATGATCTGAGGGCAGACAGCAGGTAGAAGGCAACGCCTACACCGGCAAGCGCCTTACTGGGAAATTCACACCCAGGTTGATTTGGATTCAGAATCGCATGTGCTGCCGGCAGGATATCGCCAGCCAGGTGGTGGTCAGTTATCACAACCTTCATATTACTGTCGACAGCAGCCTGGACACCCTCAATGCTGGACATCCCATTGTCTACGGTGACAATCAGATCTGGTGAGAAGTCTGCAGCTACAGCAACGATTTCCGGCGTAAGACCATAACCAAACTTGAAGCGATCCGGCACCAGGTAATCGACGTGTCTGGCACCAAAGGCTTTCAAACAGGATACCATCAGGGCCGAACTGGTAGCGCCATCAGCATCAAAATCACCAACTATCAGAATTCTTTGCTGACCCGTTACCGCCTCCTGCAAGAGGGAAACTGAATCTGACATGCCCTTGAAAGATCCGGGCGGAAGCAGGCCAGCCATCGAGTTATCCAGGTCACTTGGGTCAACTACACCGCGACCTACGTACAAACGATTTAACAGAGGGGAAACGCCAGACAACTTATGCGCTACTTGCCTGCGAATCAGCTTATCCATTCAAAGCCCAGTTCGCATCAACTATTCCGTTGATACGTTCTTGAACATCCGGCGAATACCTCTCAATGCCTGACGGGTCCGATGCTCATTTTCTATCAAGGCAAAACGTACATGGTCATCTCCATACTGACCAAATCCAACACCCGGGGATACAGCAACCCGCGCTTCACTCAGCAGCAGTTTGCTGAACTCAAGTGAACCCATATTTGCAAACTGTGGTGGTATTTTTGCCCAGACGAACATGGTCGCCTTCGGCGGTTCAACCGCCCAACCAATATTGTTCAGTCCCCGGCACAGTACATCCCGCCTCTTTTTGTAGGTTTCCCTGATCTCGGCAACACATGCCTGGTCCCCTTCAAGTGCCGAAATCGCCGCAACCTGCACCGGCGTAAAGCCACCGTAGTCGAGGTAGGACTTTATTCGGGCCAGGGCTCCGACCAGCGTGGGATTGCCCACGCAAAATCCTACTCTCCACCCTGGCATGTTGTAGCTCTTCGACAAGGTATAAAACTCAACCGCGATATCCTTTGCGCTAGGCACCTGGAGAATAGACGGAATTTCATAGCCATCAAAAGCCAGGTCTGCATAGGCGAGATCCTGAACAACCCAGATCCCATGCCCCTTTGCGATATCAACGACTTTGTGAAAAAACTCAAGGTCTACACACTGCGTCGTAGGATTACCCGGGAAATTGATGATGAGTACCTTGGGTTTTGGCCAGGAGTTGACAATGGCTGATTCAAGTTCTGTAAAAAAGTCCACATCAGGTGTCAGCGGAACATGACGTACGTCAGCGTCCGCTATAACAAAACCATAGGTATGTACCGGATAGGATGGATTAGGCACCAGCACCGCGTCGCCGGGACCGAGTATGGCCATGGCCAGGTGAGCAATGCCTTCTTTTGAACCGAGGGTTACGATCGCCTCGGAATCTGGATCCAGATCGACATCAAACCGGTCCTTGTACCAGTTGCAGATTGCCCGCCGCAGCCTTGGAATACCCTTGGATTGTGAATACCTGTGTGTGTCCCCGCGTTGCACGGTTTCAACCAGCTTATCTACTATATGCTGGGGAGTCGGCTGGTCCGGGTTACCCATACCAAAATCGATAATGTCTTCGCCTCTCGCCCGCGCCTCATACTTCAGCGAATCGGTAATGTTGAATATATAGGGTGGTAGACGCTTTATCCTTGGAAAATCATCCATAGGGCCGCTAATTCCATACTGCCAAGAAGTTTAAGGCCAAAATGGCCAGGCGCGATATGTTACCCAAGTCAGGCTCTCGTGTCAGGGAAAGATTAACCAGAGAATTAGGGATGCCGCACCCTAACAGTGCTGTTGGCCTGTTCGCGCTAGTTAATACCCAGGCGATTCACTAATTCTTCAGCGGGTAGATAGCCGGGAAGCAATGTACCGTCTTCAAAAATAAGTGCAGGGGTGCCAGTAACACCAACCTGATTACCCAGGGCGTATTGCTCGGCAACAGGATTATCACAGTCCTTTTCCTCAACCTCCTGCCCCAGCTTAGCCCTTGTCATGGCGAGCTGCTGATTGTCGGAACACCAGGCCGACACATACTTATCAAACGACTTCGACTTCACACCAGCCCTGGGGTAGGCGAGGTAGCGGATCTCAACGCCAAGGCGGTTCAATTCAGGCACCTCCTTGTGAAGCTTGCGACAATAGCCACAGTCAATGTCAGTAAAGACAACAACTGAGGTCTTTTTCTTGCCTTCGGGGGGTGAAAACACCACCATCTCCGACTGATTCACTTCGGACAGTATTTTCCGCCGATCAAGACTTCGTTGCTCTTCACTGACGTTGACAAACTGCTCGGTTTCAATTCTATACAGATCGCCGGCAATGAAGAAACTGGCATCAGAATTAACGAAAAGCAGAGTATTTTCCACCAGTTTCACCTCGTAAAACCCGGGTAAACTACTCTTAGTCACCTCTCTGATTGGCAGATCCGGTCTGACCTGTTGCAGCTTTTCCTTCACCTGCTCAGGGGACAGCTCACCCTCCGCCAGGGCAGCGCTACTAAGCGCCAGGGATAGAACTATCAATACTGTACTAACAATTTTCATAGAATTTTCACTTCTGGTTGGCAATTATACCTTAACAGATATACCAATAAACTTTGCAACAGGAACTGGACAAGCGGCCCTGTCCTCTTCTAGTAAGACCAGTCACCAGATAACAATATTCCGATGAAAGGCTGATTTCACCAAATTAGCCGGCATCAACCTAGCCCGGACGTTTCATGAAGGGATCGGAATCTAGGATGGCCCGGGCTAACCACGCGGGTGGTGGATCTGATGCAGTTCCTTCATTCTGTGTTGTGCGACATGCGTATAAATCTGTGTCGTTGAAAGGTTACTGTGGCCCAGCAGCAATTGAACAACCCGCAAGTCCGCACCGTGATTCAGCAGATGCGTTGCGAAGGCATGACGCAGCGTATGGGGTGATAGCTTTTTCTCAATCCCCGCGTTATGTGCATGTGCTTTTATACGATACCAGAACGCCTGCCGGGTCATTGCTGCTCCACGATTACTGGGAAATACAACGTCCTGGCTGAGATTATTTTTCAGCAGATCATCCCTTGCTTCCGCCAAAAACCGGTTGACCCAGCCGATTGCCTCTTCTCCCAGCGGTACCAGTCGTTCCTTGGACCCCTTACCGATGATCCTGATTACCCCCTGCCTGAGATTAATCTCGTTGAGTTTGAGATTCACTAACTCACTTACTCGCAGCCCGGAGGCATACAATACTTCCAGCATGGTCCTGTCGCGAAATCCAATAGGTTTTGAAATGTCCGGCGTCGCCAGCAGCTTTTCAACATCGTTTTCTGACAGCGTATGTGGCAATGCCCGGCCAAGTTTCGGATTATCAACTCGCAGGGTTGGATCCTCATGGATAAGGTTTTCACGGAGCAGATAGCGGTAAAGGCTTCGCAGACAAGACAGTGACCTTGCCGTTGATCTTGATTTCAAGCCTCCTGCCATACGGTATGTCAGATAGGCAAGAAGATCTTCCCTGCGAACAGAGATGAATGACTTGTCCGCAGTTTTTAACCAGGCTGCAAAAGTTCGTAAATCCCGACCGTAGGAATCCAGAGTATTTTCACTCAGTCCTTTCTCAAGCCACAGGCTATCCAGAAATTTCCGGATAAGAAGGTCATCAGATTCAGGCGTCGACACGCTAGGGGAGATCTAGTGGAGTTGCTTTACCTTACTGTGATCGGATAAAAAAAGTAAGCTTTGTCAGCCAATCTTTACGTTCACCGGAAGGAGTCTGCGCCCGGTCCGATTACCCGGGATGGTGTTCTTACAGGCTGCTAGTTCAACTTTTCTTTAATTCTGGCTGCCCGGCCGCTCAGTTCACGCAGGTAGTAGAGTTTAGCCTGGCGTACATCACCCCGACGTTTGACGGAAATATCGTGAATTTGTTTACTGTGGGTCTGGAAGGATCTTTCAACACCGACCCCATGAGAGATCTTACGCACTGTGAAAGCAGAATTGAGTCCCCTGTTACGCTTGGCGATGACCACCCCTTCGAACCCCTGCAAACGCTCACGGTTGCCCTCACGGACCCTGACCTGAACATTGACCGTATCACCCTGCCCAAATTCCGGCAGGTCCTGCTTAAGCTGGGCACTCTCGATCTGCGCTATGATGTTTTTGCTCATGGTCTATTCCTCATCGTTACTGCCGGTCATCTTCCAGATATTCGTCCAGCAATTTTTTCTCGTCTTCACCCAGATCCATCTTCTCAATAAGATCTGGCCTGCGTTTATATGTCCTGCCAAGTGACTGTTTCAGTCGCCAGCGTTTTATCTTTTCATGGTCACCAGAGAGCAATACCGATGGTACCTGTTCTCCATCCACCTCTTCAGGCCGGGTGTACTGGGGATAATCCAGCAATCCCCCCGCGAAGGAATCCTGAGTAACTGACTCCGGATCACCTACTGCACCAGGTAACAACCTGGTCATTCCATCTATCAGCACCATCGCCGGCAGCTCACCGCCACTTAGGACGTAGTCACCGATCGAGTACTCCGCATCGATTTCCTGCTCAACGACCCTTTCATCAATGCCTTCATATCTGCCAGCAACAAGTATCAACTTTCCACTTGCTGACAGGCTGACCAGCTTTTCCTGATCAAGTTTCTCACCCTGGGGAGAGAGATAAATCACCTTGCATTCACTTCCAGCTTTTACGCGGGCCGCCCTTGCGCGGGCCGCCCTGATTGCATCCCGCAATGGGCTGACTTTCATCAACATTCCAGGACCACCACCATAAGGCTTGTCATCAACCGTACGGTGTTTGTCAGTAGTGAAATCCCTCGGATTCCAGAAATCTAGTTCGAGTATCCCTGCCTCAATGGCTCGGCGGGTTATCCCGGATTCAGAGATTGCCCTGAACATTTCCGGGAACAGCGAAATAATTCCCAACCACATCTGTTTCTACCCAATCAGTAATCCGATTCCCAGGCAACAACGATAGTCGCTGTTTCGATGTTAACTTCCTTTACTACCTCATCCTGCACAAAGGGTATAAGCCGCTCTGTGTCATCAATACTTTCAGGTCCGGGTTTAACAACCATCACGTCGTTCGCACCCGTTTCAATTAGATACTCAACTTTACCCAGCACTTCATCCGACTGGTTGACTACCTGTAAGCCCTCCAGCTGATGCCAATAATACTCCCCACTTTCAAGCTGGGGCATACAGGCCGAATCAATCCAGACCTCATGACCAATCATACTTTCAGCCTGGTTTCGATCTTCAATGCCTGGCAAAAGAACTATCAGGCTTCGGCCATGCGTTCTTCCCTTCTCAACTTCGACCTGAATTTCCTGTTCGCCCCTTCGCAACCACCAGGGCGAATAGGTAAGAATCTGTTCTATCGGATCCGTATCGGAATAGACCTTAAGCCATCCCTTTAAACCATAGGCCGCGTTAATACGACCAAGTTTTACTCTATCCTTTATCACCGCTCGCTTCTTGCTCGAGGTAGGCGACTCACATCGATGCCGCTAATATCTCAGCAGACCAGGGTCCTGAACCAACTAGGCCGCAGCGCCTTCTTCTTCGCTGCTCATCTCTGAAGTACTCTTTCTATATTCCTTAACCAGGCTTGCTACACGATCCGACAGTTGTGCACCAACACTGATCCAGTAGTCAATTCGTGCCAGGTCCAGACGAATACTTTCTTCGCCACCGCGTGCACCCGGATTATAAAATCCCAGCCGCTCGATGAACCGGCTGTCTCTTGCTCGTTTATGGTCGGCCACTGTGAAGTGGTAAAAAGGCCGATTCTTGCTACCACCCCTGGACAGGCGAACGATAACCATATGCTTATTTTCCTTATGATCTATGCAGCTTTAACCCCAGGAAGGGGCAGCTACCGAAAAAGGGCCGTATTGTACGGTAAAGACAGGCTAAATTAAACCTTTTCATGGATCCGGGCGGAGCCAAAGAAATAGAATCTAAGTTATTGATTTGTATCAATATTAATAAGGGACCATCCTACCTTCGGGGAAAGCCGCCCCCCGGAGACTGCGTCATTCCACCCAATCCACGCATCATATTCTGCATGCCACCCTTCTTACTCAGCTTTTTCATCATCTTCTGCATTTGCTTATGTTGTTTCAGCATTCGATTTATATCCTGAATCTGCGTACCAGAACCCATTGCGATACGCTTCTTTCTGGACCCGTTAATGCTGTCGGGATAGTGTCTCTCCCCCAGAGTCATGGAGTTGATGATCGCTTCCATTTGAACAAAAGAATGGTCACCGATTTTCTCCTGAGCTGCCTGCGGTAGTTGACCCATACCAGGCAACTTGTCCAGCATACCACCGAGTCCTCCCATGTTATTCATCTGCTGTATCTGGTCACGAAAATCTTCCAGATCAAACTTCTTGCCCTTCTTAATCTTGCGGGCAAGCCTGTTAGCCTTCTTCTTGTCAATCTTCTGCTCAGCTTCCTCGATGAGAGAAAGCACGTCACCCATGCCAAGAATTCGTGAAGCAATTCGATCGGGATGAAACACGTCAAGCGCATCAATGGTTTCACCCACCGCCATGAACTTGATCGGCGCACCTGTAATTGACCTGACGGATAGCGCCGCGCCACCACGGGCATCACCATCCACCTTGGTAAGAATGACCCCCGTCAACGGCAATATCTCATTGAATGCCTGGGCACTGTTGGCTGCATCCTGCCCCGTCATGGCATCCACAACGAACAGTGTTTCAATGGGTGACAAGGTGTCATGCAGCACCTTGATTTCATCCATCATGTCGCTATCCACATGGAGGCGGCCCGCGGTATCAACAATAAGCACTTCAACAAACTGTTTTCTCGCAAGATCAATAGCCTGCCGGGCTATATCGACAGGTTTCTGATCAGGCGAACTCTCGCAAAAAGCGATATCGCCTTCCTCCGCGAGGATACGCAATTGATCGATGGCTGCCGGCCTATAGACATCCGTACTCGCAACCATTACCGATTTCTTTTCCCTGGTCTTCAGCCAGTTAGCGAGCTTTGCGGCAGAAGTAGTTTTACCCGCCCCCTGTAATCCAGCCAGCAGGATAATGGCGGGTGGCTGTGTGGTCAGATTGAGGCCGTGAGCCCCCTCCCCCATTATGCGAACCAATTCCTCGTTGACGATCTTCACAAAAACCTGGCCAGGTGAAAGACTGGCGGAGACTTCGTGCCCTACGGCACGGGTCCGCACCTGGCCGATAAAATCCTTTACAACCGGTAGTGCGACATCTGCCTCCAACAGCGCCATGCGAACTTCCCGCAGAGCCTCCTGGATATTTTCTTCGTCAAGTTTTGCCTTGCCGGTAAGGCTGCTTAGAGTAGCGCCCAACCGCTTGGTTAATGAATCAAACACCCCTTCTCCCGATTCGCATTGATGGAACCTGTTATTATAACGCATCAGAACAATCAGCTGAGAACGTTAACCATGAACCCGGAAATACCAGGCATCATCGCCAGTGTTCTTTACCTGGTGAGCAGCGGCATTCAGTTCCAAAGCCTCAGCAGGGATATTCCCCGCGCCAAATTAGTCGTCAACAGCCTGGCTTCCGCGGCCGTCCTTCTCCACGGTTCTACGGTCTATCTTGACCTGTATGGGGAGGCCGGGATCAAACTTGGCATCTACCCAATGCTATCCCTGATGGCTGTCTCAATTTCGGCCATCGTACTGGTCAGCAGTTTTCGGCGGCCATTGGAAAATTTGTTCATTGTCATATTTCCTATAGGCGCAATCAGCCTGCTCCTTGAGCTTTTTATGAAAGATTCCTACCTGCCAAGGTCAGATATTACCCCCGGCATACTCTCCCATATCGTACTGTCAGTGGTTGCTTACAGCCTTCTGGCTATCGCGGCATTACAGGCGGCGCTGCTTTCTTTCGGTGACTACGAAATGAAGCATCGAAACCTGGGCGTGTTGAAACGACTGCCACCGCTCCAGACCATGGAAGCACTGCTATTCGAAACCCTCTGGGTGGGGCTGACCTTTCTTAGCCTGTCGATAGCTTCAGGTTTCATATTCCTCGAGAACATCGAGGGTCCCGGTTTAATGCACCATACGGTAATCACCCTTGCCGCGTGGCTGGTATTCGCGGTATTGCTGTGGGGACGCTACAAACTGGGCTGGCGTGGCGCAATTGCATCCCGGTGGGTCCTAACTGGATTCGTACTACTGGCACTGGGATATTTCGGCAGTAAACTGGTGCTCGAAATTATTCTTGGCAGAGTTTGACACCCCGGAGCGGTGAGCTTGAGGGTCTGCATACCGCTATCGCCATCACTCACATCCATTTTGCAGCTTCCTGATTTTTATCCCAGTCACAAAGATACTTGACACAAACAAGCCTTATTCGATACAAGTGGCTTCTGTTTACTAATACGAGGCCTGCCGTTTTTGGACGATCCCTCACTTGGCGCCCTATTTGGCTCCATGATATTGCTGATAGTACTTTCAGCTTATTTTTCAGGTTCCGAGACTGCGATGATGGCTCTCAACCGCTATCGGTTGAAGCACCTCGCAAACAAGGGGAATAGCGGCGCCAAACGTGCGAGCCGACTTCTTGAACGGCCCGATAGACTGCTCGGTGTTATCCTGATCGGCAACAACTTTGTCAACTTCTCCGCCGCATCTATCGCAACACTAATTGCCCTGCGATTGCTGGGAGAAAGTGGTGTGGCTATTGCACCAATCGCCTGTACCCTGATATTTCTGATCTTCTCAGAAGTCGCTCCAAAGACAATTGCCGCGGCATACCCTGAGAAAGTGGCACTACCATCATCACACATCCTTCAACTTTTGTTGTGGATATTCTATCCACTGGTGTGGATGGTGAATGGAGTCTCCAACGGCCTACTCTGGCTGTTCGGCATCAAATATGAGGGTGCTTCAGATGACCACCTGACCAAGGATGAACTTCGAACACTCGTATTTGAAGGATCAAAGATAGCCGATCGCCCACAGAATATGATGCTGGGTATTTTAGACCTGGATAAGGTGACTGTTGAAGACATCATGGTTACGCGCCCAGATATAGACGGTATCGATATTGACGATGACCTGGAAGATATCATTGCCCAGATCCGCTCAGCACAGCACACTCGAATGCCTGTGTTCAAGGAGGATGTTGACAAGATTATTGGCATGCTGCACCTGCGAAATACGGCGAAATTCATGACTGCGGGGAATCTGTCCAAGGCAGCAATGTTGCAGGAGCTTGAAGACCCTTACTTCGTACCAGAAAACACGCCGCTGCAAACTCAGCTCTACAATTTCCAGCAGCGGAAGGAAAGGATTGGGCTGGTGGTTGATGAGTATGGTGACATTGAAGGAATCGTCACTATCGAGGACATCCTTGAAGAGATCGTAGGAGAATTTACCACCGACCTTGCCGCGATCAGTGTTGATATTCATCACCAGGATGACGGCAGCTACCTTGTGGATGGAGGCGCACACATCCGCCTGATCAATCGGTCACTCGGCTGGGATCTTCCCCAGGACGGTCCCAAAACCCTGAACGGGCTTATTACCGAATACCTGGAAAATATTCCCGACTCCAACGTCTGCATGGTGATCGGCGACTATCGAATAGAGATAGTGCAGATTCAGGACAATATGATTCGCACTGCGCGGATTTTGCAGCCAGTGGAGCCGGAAGGCTAGTTGCTACCGTTCAATGGTCGTGTGTCCGATTTAGGACCCTACCGGGTTCGTGTTTGCCCTACGGGCAAGCCACGAACCTATAACCACTTCCTGTTAATGGCAGCGATGATCGACTTGAACGCTGCGGTCGTGGTGTTCTGACTGATACCAACCCCGTAGTACCTGTTCTGCTTGTCATCACTGATAGAAAGGATACAGATAGCCTGCGCCTCACTACCCGCCGTGAGCGCATATTCCTGATAGTCGACGACGCTCAGGGGTTCATTCAGCGTTTTTACAAGACCCTCAATGAACGCGTCAATCGGCCCTGAGCCTTCTCCGTGAGTATCGATTTCGCTCTCAGCAACCTTTATTTTGGCATCACAGGCTTCCTTTTCATCTCCCATGGAACTGACTCGATAGTCAATCAGTTGGTAGGGACCTTCCACGTCGATGTACTCCGATACGAAGGCATCCCAGATCTGCTCAGGTTTCAACTCACCGCCATCTGCCTCCGAAAGCCTCTGCACGATCGGGCTGAATTCAAGCAGAATATTTCGTGGCAAAGACACACCAAAATAGTTCTCGAGAATAAAAGCAACGCCCCCTTTTCCGGACTGGCTATTTACCCTGACAGTTTCGCGATAAGAGCCACCCACATCCGCCGGATCGATGGGCAGGTAAGGAACCTCCCATGCCTCATCTCCACCCGATTCAACAAATGACATGCCTTTTCTTATCGCGTCCTGGTGCGAGCCGGAGAAGGCTGTAAAGACCAGCTCTCCCGCATAGGGTTGGCGTACATGGATATTGAGTTTCGTACACTCTTCAGCAACTGCCACAATTTTCTGCATGTCAGAAAGATACAGTTCCGGGTCAATTCCCTGGGAGAACATGTTCATCGCCATGGTAATAACATCGCAGTTCCCGGTTCGCTCGCCATTACCAAACAGAGTTCCCTCAATCCGGTCAGCGCCTGCCATTAAACCAAGCTCCGACGCTGCAACTCCGGTACCCCTGTCGTTGTGAGTATGCAGACTGATGGCGGCGCATTCACGGTCCGGCAAATTGCGGATGAACCATTCAAGCTGATCCGCATACACATTCGGTGTTGCCATTTCCACAGTCGAAGGAAGATTGAGGATAATCTTCTTTTCAACCGTGGGTTGCCACACCTTCATCACCGCGGCACAAATCTCCACAGCAAAATCCATTTCCGTTGCAGTGTAACTTTCGGGCGAATACTCAAGCGTTACATTAGCTCCAACTGCTTCAAGTTCCGCGACATGTGTCTTTACAACTTCCGTCGCATCTGTCGCAAGTTTTATCACCTCTTCACGGCTCATGTTGAACACAACTTTCCGTTGCAGGGCCGACGTGGAGTTGTAGAGATGAAAAATAACATTGCGGGCACCAGATACAGCCTCACAGGTTCTGGCAATCAGTTCCGCGCGAGCCTGGCAAAGTACCTGGATGGTAACGTCATCCGGAATCAGACCCTCTTCAATAATGCTTCTGACGAAATCGAAATCAGTTTGTGACGCTGCAGGAAAGCCTACCTCTATTTCCTTGAACCCCAATTCAAGGAGCAGGTCATACATTTTTTGTTTTTCCGCAGGCGTCATGGGTTCGATGAGCGCCTGGTTCCCGTCTCGCAGATCCACACTGCACCATCTCGGCGCAGCAGTAATGGTTTTGTCTGGCCAGGTACGATCCGGTAAAGGAATCGGTTCAAACGCCTTGTACTTGTGAAACGGCATCTTCCTGGGAGATGCATTTTCCCTATTTGTTGACTGATCTTCTGCCTTCATTTTCTTGCCACTTGAGTTTGATGGAACGGCTCCCTAAGACTATCCGGGATTGGGTTCGGAATAGAGTGAACGGTGCAGGAATTTAGACGGGCCGCCTACAACGGCAGTCGTAGGTCTAGATCAGAGAGGGCAATAGCAGGCATCAGCAACCTAAAGTTGCTGTTGATGGAATTAACGGATGTCGATAATTTCATGCCTGTGTAATCGAATAAAGTTACAGTGAATTAGGAACTATAGCGCGCTCTACTGCAGATGCCAAGTTCGGAGCAGCGAATTAGCCCCGGTCTGAGGGCAGGACGACGTAACACTACCGTTAGAATCAGTGAGGTTAATCCTCACTTTGGAGAATCGTCTCTTGTTTCCACCTGGAATCAGGTACTGAGACCCGCCCTGTAACGTTTGAAGTTGGCGACATAATCCGACGCACTCCTTTCCAGTTCAGCGATCTGCTCCGGGCTAAGCTCCCTCACCACCTTTCCCGGGGAGCCCATCACCAATGATCCATCGGGGATTTCCTTTCCCGCTGTAATCAGCGAGTTGGCGCCGATCAGGCAGTTCCTGCCAATTTTCGCGCCATCCAGAATAACGGCGTTAATACCCACGAGGGAATTGTCGCCAATATCACATCCATGCAACATAGCCTTATGCCCGATTGTGACGCCTTTGCCTATATTGACATCCAGACCGTCTTTGTCCGTATGTATAACAACGCCATCCTGGACGTTGGAGTTCTCACCAACCCTGATGATTTCATTGTCCCCTCGAAGAACCGCGTTGAACCAGATGCCAACATTGTTTTCAAGAATCACCGAGCCGATAATCGTTGCATTATCGGCAACCCAATAGTCTTCCCCGCGAAATTCCGGTACCCGTTCACCGAGACGATAGATCATTCCTTCTCCCAACTACTGTTGACACTATTTGTAAGTAAAGTGTTTTGAAGCTTACCATAGGCGCTCTTGCTCGAATCTACGGCCATACCCCTTACCATGAACTCCCACAGAATCATGGCTGTCAAACCCCAGATTTTGTTCTCTTCATAGTGGTAAACCGGTATGTGATGCGTTTCTCCATACCGAGTGATGACATCAGTTTGTGACCTGGGATCGTTTTTAAGCCAGGCCAACGGCACCATGAATATGGATTCAAGCTCCTCGGGATTTGCTTTCAGCCTGACAGGTTCATCGACAAAGCCAACGTAAGGTGTCACCACCAGGCCAAACTTGGAAATAAAAGGGCGAAGCTCGGCAACAATATTAACTTTTTCCGGAGGCAGCCCGATTTCTTCCCAGGTTTCTCTCAGGACGGTCGTTTCCAGGGAACCATCAAGAGGGTCATGCTTACCACCCGGCCATGCAACTTCGCCGCCGTGGCTGTTCAAAGTTGATGCACGTTGCGTTAATACAAGTGCCGGTTCCGGTTGAACCTGTATCGCAAGCAGGACGGCAGCTTTCTCCCGATTCTGCTGACCCTCTACAGATATATCCTCGGCGGGGGCCATTAACCGCTGCTTCAAATCTTCGATCATGTCAGTGCTGCAAGCTGATAGTGGGTGATTAAGCTAGAGCTTAGCGTTTATACTCAACAATATGAAATTTTGCAGCCGATGTGGTGAAACCGTTAGCCAGCGTATACCAGAGGGCGATACCAAGCCCAGATATGTGTGCGATGTATGTGATCGGATCCATTACCAGAACCCGCGAATTATTGCCGGATGTCTGCCTATTCATGAAGACAAGGTGCTTCTTTGCAAGCGTGCAATTAACCCCAGAGCTGGTATGTGGACGATCCCCGCCGGATTCATGGAAAACAATGAAACTATTTCGCAGGGAGCTTTGAGAGAAACTGCCGAGGAAGCCAACGCCAATGTTGAAATCCTTGACCTTTATACCGTGTTCAGCCTGCCCCATATCTCCCAGGTATATATGTTTTTTCGCGCCCGGCTGACCGACCTGAATTACACTGCCGGCGACGAGACAATCGAAGCACGTCTATTTGACGAATCAGAAATACCCTGGGATGAACTCGCCTTTCCAGTTATCACCCAAACCCTGGAATACTACTTCGCAGACAGGAAAATCGATTCCTTCCCGGTCAGAACTCTTGATATTGTTTACGAAAGCCGCTGACCTACACTAATTCTCTCGCCCTATTGTGACCCTGTGGCAGAGCCTGCCGATTGATCCGTTACGCCAACCGATTCACCCGTGCGTGTTATCAGTTTTGCCATGTCATGTAATACCAGGTAGGCCGATGGGACTACCAGTAACGTAACGGCAGTTGCGAACAGCACACCAAACGCCAGCGAAATCGCCATAGGCACCAGGAATTGCGCCTGTACACTCTTGTTTAGCATCAAGGGTGACAAACCCACAAAAGTGGTCAGGGACGTCAGCAGAATTGGGCGGCATCGGGATACAGCAGCATGGATTACGGCTTCACTGATGGAGTCACCCATTGAGCGCCTGAAATTAACACTGTGTACCAGTACCAGGCTGGAATTAACGACCACACCGGAGGCCGCAATAAAGCCCAACACCGACATCATCGCGAGCCCTGTTATAAATCCCAGGTTCTTCATAATGAGGTGTCCCCATATTGCACCAACGAAGGCAAAGGGAATCACACTCATGATAATGAGCGGTTGAAAATAGGACTTGAGGGGAACGGCCAATAAAGCAAAAATAATAAACAGTGCCATTGCAAACATAGGGACAAGGCCAGCGATGGCTTCCGCCTGATCGGCCTGCTGGCCCTCAAGGCGATAGGTTACGCGCGGGTAATGTGCCATCAAATCCTGGATGGTACCTTTGCTTAAATCCGCTATCACTGCGTTGGCGGTAATCTGGGTTCGGTCGACATCTGCCACGACATTTACAACTCGTCTGCGGTCAACACGGCGAATCGTAGAGAATCCACGACCCAGTTCGCCACTGGCGACGGTCGCGAACGGTACCTCAGAGCCACCTGGTGTGCGTATGCGCATGGTACCCAACGATCCGAGCGACCTGCGCTCTTCTTCCGTGTAGCGAACCATCACACGGACATCGTCCCGCCCCCGCTGAATACGTTGCGCTTCCTCACCATAGAAGGCCTGCCTGACCTGCCTACCCAGACCAGCCAGCGTCAGGCCAAGGGACTCTCCAGATGGCAGAATGGACAGTTTCAACTCCTGCTTACCTGACCTGAAGGAATCGGTTATATCAACAACCCCCGGGTACTCAGCCAGTTTGAATCGGAGCTTTTCAGCAACCATTCGCAATTCATCAACATTGTCTCCTTCCAGTTGAATATCGATGTCGTTTCCAGAAGAGAACAGTGATGTAGCGAATTTCAACTCTACCGCATCGGTTATCGGTCCATGCATCTCCCGCCAGATGTCAGCAACCTCCTGAGTTCTCAGTTCTCTTGTCTGGCTGGGTGTTAGCTGCAATGTAACCTCCCCCAGATGACCGTTACCGGCAAGACGTCCCGAGCCTCCAGAGATTCCAGGTGGACCAATACCACCGCTGGGTTGATCACCTACGGCCGCCATAATATGAGTTGCCGGCGGGGCTGCTGCATACTGGGCATTCAACTTTGCTTTCACCTTCCTGGCGGACTCTTCAAGCGCCGTGACCGCACGGTTGGTTACAACTGCACTGGTGCCAAGAGGCATAGTGAGTTTGGCAACAACCTGGTCCGATGCAAGCGGCGGGAAAAACGAGAACGGCAGACGGCCGCTGGCAACTATGCCAATAGCCGACAACAGCGCTACGAAGGCACAGGCAAGCGTCACATATCGCACACGCAGGCAGGCGACTGCTGCCTGGCGAAAGGGACCATTGATCAAGTGCTCAAGTCCACTGGCAAACCTGCCCTGGAAATTGAGAATTCGCTCCGCAACCGGCGCAAAGAACCCGGCGAAGTGAGCGGCAAACAGAAGAGAAGTAACGCCGATGGCAAGCGCAATATAGGAACGGGTATCCCAGGCAAAGCCAAGCAGCAGAATTGCAACGATGGGTACCAGCATCAGACCAACCTCACCGGATGGGGTTTTCACCCGGCTGTGACCGAGATGAGCTGGCAACACCATTTGTGATTCAATTAGCGAGAAAGCAAGGCAACACATCACAGTAGTGGCTATGACTGCCTGAACCTGGCCCATAAAGCCGACACCAAATAGCAGAGGCATAAAGGCCGCAACTGTCGTCAGTACACCAAAGGTGACTGGTATAGTAACGCGTTGGGTCCCTTCAATCGCCCCAGCCAGCTGACTGATACCTTCCTGATGCCGCGCATGCACGCTCTCGCCAACGACGATAGCATCGTCCACCAGAATACCCAGAACCAGGATGAATCCAAAAAGGGAAATCGCATCAATAGAATTGCCGATCACCCTGGTCAGCAAAAGCGCTCCGAGGAATGCCACTGGCACACCCACGCTTACCCAGAAAGCAATCCGCGGACGCAGGAACAGTGCCAGTAGAATCAGTACCATCAGGAAACCCTGCCTTCCGCTGTTCAGCAGCGTATCCAGCCGATCTCTCAACATGGTCGAGCCATCGTTCCAGATAGTAAGTTCAACACCTTCCGGCAGCCTTGGTCCAACATCCTTGATGTATTGCTTTACGGTTCCGCTGATGTGCTGCAAGTCCTGTTCGCCCATCCGGTCAACTCTGATAAGTGCAGCTTTCTTGCCGTTGAACCTTAAAACCTGATCAGTTTCCGCGAAGCCATCTACAACTGTTGCCACGTCTTTGAGGTAGAGCCTCGTTCCATCTGGCCTGGTCATAACCACCAGGTCTTCAAATTCATGTCCCCAGTAGGCCTGACCGATGGTTCGCAGCAGTATTTCCCCAGCACCAGTTTTGATTGAGCCGCCCGGCAGATCCAGACTGCCGCTTCTGACTGCCCGCGCCACCTCATCAAAGGTGAGTCCATTTCGGCGCAGTGAAATCTCTGATACTTCGATTGAGATTTCATAGGGCCGCGTATTTGCAACCGTAGACTGGGTAACCCCCGGTAGCTGGGTGATATCATCCCGGACCTGCTGTGCGATCTCCTTTAGTGTGCGCTCGTCCTCCGGTCCCGTTATGGCGATATCCAGAACATTGTAAACGCGGGTTATCAGGTTGGTGATGGGCTTCTCGGTTTCTTCCGGGAAGGTGTCAATTGAATCCACTCGATTCTTGACCTCATCCAGGGCCTTCATCTCATCCGCATCCTCAAACAACTCTACCGTTACGCTACATAAACCTTCATTGGCATTTGAGGTGATGTGCTTGACGCCTTCAATCCCTTCCAGCTCTTCCTCGATACGGACACAGACACCCTCTTCGACTTCTTCCGGTGCAGCCCCAAGGTAGGGCACCGAGATGCTGATCGCTGGTATTTCGATATCAGGAAAGGCCTTCATTGGTATCTGCGGCACGGCAACAAGCCCGCCAAGTACAATGACGCCCATCAACAGATTAGCCGCTACGTGATTTTCAGCGAACCAGGCTATTATCGGCTTCATGAAGCGGCCACCCCCGGCTGACTAACCGGTTGTACAACCATGCCCTGAATCGCATTATTGAGCGTCGACAGACAAACGGTCTCACCGCTACCAAAACCACCGCGGATATATACCTTTTCATCGACAATGCGCAGGATGTCGACTTCCCTAAAGACCAGCCTGTTCTCGCCATCAATGATATAGACCTGGTTGTTGGCCTGTAATGCCGAGCGCGGCACGATATAGACACTATCAACCTGGTTACCAAGAATCTCCGCCTCGACGAATAATCCCACCGCAAGCGGCGGACGGTCATCCTTTTGTTTATAGGGTGCTTCAACCTGTGCGATGACATTGATCATTCGCGTTTGCGGGTCAAGCTCTCCCTCGGTCCTGACAATGATGCCTTCCCAGACATGTTCTTTTCCCGCGAATCTAGCCCGCAGGGTTACTTTAGGCTTCACAGTATTATCGCCGGCGACCCCGGTAAGCGGGAGTTGCAGGTAAGCCAGTTCTTCATCGTGAACAGGCAGGCGCACCTCAGCGAAGTCGGTAGAGTACAGGCTGGCGATTGATGCACCACGATTAACAAACTGACCGACATCAACTCTCTCTGAGCGCACTCGCCCTTCATAGGGTGCCGTCACTTTTGTCCGCGCCAGGTCTCTCTGTGCACGAGACAGTCTGGCTCTCGCTTCACGAATGGAAGCCTGAGCAAAGTGAAGACGATTGAGAGCATCATCCCGCAGGGATTCACTGGTTGACTGCTTCCTGGCAAGATCCTGCTGGCGCTCATGTGCCCTTTTGGCATTGGTTAACTCGCTCCGGGCAGAGGCCAGGGCCGCCCTCGCCTGCTCCAGGGCCACCTCGTAATCCAATGGATCAATTTCCAGCAACATATCCCCTTTCTTGAAAAATCCACCGGAAACCATTGCCGGTGATATCGCCGTGACGCGGCCAGACACTTCGGGGATCAGGTCACTCTCGGTCCGGGGAAGAACCGTACCATGCGTGATTGTTGTCATCTGAACTGTTCTTGCCGAGGCCTGCCAGGTTCTGACCAGGGGTGCAGTTGAACGGGCCGCCTGTGGTTCAAGCTTCGGTCCGGTTGAAATAATGACAGCCGCCAGGCCGAATCCGCCTATTATGATAACGATAGGTAATAAAAACCGCCTAATCATGTTGCTTCCCTAAATCTGCCTGTTCAAGTCCGGCAATACAAAAATCGACAAGACGTTCCATTCCCCTGTTGAAGGATTCCTGTGTTGAACCAATGCCCAGTGGGGATTGAATTCGAAGAATCTGGATCATTGATCCGATCATGAAGTGAAAGCGCCAGCGCAATTCCGCCCTGTCTACCTGAGGCAAGACCATCGCCAGGGCTTCCTGAAATCTTTCGGTTACCTCTGTGAACTCCTCTTCCAGTATGGGTTTGGAAATTGACTCAGGTTCGCCGTGCAGGCGCCCCACCAAACCGGGTATGGTGCTGATAATGTCAGCGCTCTTAAATGGCAGGAAGAAAGCCTCAAGGATAGATCGCGCTGTCATTGGAACTCCACTGGTTTCAAGTTTTTCAAGCCCCTCAAGGCGAAGCGTATTGACGGGTTGAATTCGACGGTGGAAAACGGCAGCCAGAAGCCCCTTCTTTGAACCAAAATGGTAGTGTGTCGCAGCCAGGTTTACATCTGCTTTAGCTGCAATGGCACGCAGGGAGGTGGCGGCAAATCCATGTTCAACGAACAGTAATTCTGCCGCATCCAGGATTTTCTCACGGGTATCAGCGGTGCCGGTATTGGTTGTTGCCTGGGTACTCATCAAATTTCATTCAAACGACCGTTTGAATAAAGTATACAGAATGCTCCTCCGAGTCAAGATCAATTATCAAAAAGTAAAAACTCTGACCTGCACAAATTTGAGAGAAAAGCGTGCAGCCCGTTCCTGGTTGTGGAACAGACTGCGCTGGGGACGCCTTCAGTCCTGACTTAGGCGATCATTTTCATCTTGGAGCGTATGATCTCCTCAGCATCCGCCGTGATACGAGTGATCAGTTCTTCCACGCTCGGAATATCATTAATCAGGCCCGTTATCATCCCGGCAGTCCAGATACCGCCTTCAAGATCACCTTTGTTCATTGCATCTCGACCACGAACACCAGCAACCAGCTCCTGAATGTCAGCAAACTCGGCGCCCTCTGCTTCTTTCGCGGCCACCTGTTCGGCAATCGAGTTCTTGAATACACGGGAGGTATTGCGGAAGCTCCGGTTAATCAAGGTAGTATCCAGCTCAGACGAGGAGACAAGTTTATCCTTGATGTTCTGGTGCAGCGGTGCCTCCTTGGTGGCCATGAAGCGGGTCCCCATATTGATTCCTTCGGCGCCCAGCATGAGGGCTGCGGCCAGACCGCGGCCATCACCAAAACCACCCGAGGCGATCATGGGTATTTTCACCATATTGGCGGCGGCAGGGATCAATATCAGCCCGGGAATATCGTCTTCACCAGGATGCCCCGCACACTCGAAGCCATCAATACTAATGGCATCCACGCCCACCTTTTCCGCCTTGAGGGCATGGCGCACGGAGGTACATTTATGAATGACCTTGACGCCACCAGCCTTAAAGGTAGCCATGTAGGGCTCCGGGCTTCGCCCTGCGGTCTCAACCACTTTTATACCGCAACCGACTATCGCCTCAGCATATTCATCATAGGGCACTGGATTGATGGTAGGTAAGATGGTCAGGTTGACGCCAAAGGGCTTATCAGTCATTCCCCTCGTGCGTTCAACCTCCTTGACCAGGCCTTCCGGGGTGTTTTGCGTCAGGGCGGTGAGAAAAGCCAGCGCACCAACCTCGGCACAGGGTGCGATCAGTTCTGCTATGCCGATACCCATCATGCCCCCACAGACAACGGGTTGTTCAAAACCGAATTCTTCAGTGAATCGAGTTTTTAACATCTGTTTACTCCTTGTAAATAGGTTTCAGAAAATCTTGAAAGTTGTCCAGGGAACCGCAGGAATATACCACCATTCGACCATGATTAAACACAGCTAAACCGCGCGACCATGTATATCAGCCTAAGTTCAGCCAACCCAGACGCGAGCATTGCGGAACATTCGCATCCATGGACTGTCTTCATTCCAGTCATCCGGGTGCCATGAATTTTGAACTGTCCGGTACACTCTCTCAGGGTGGGGCATCATGGCGGTAAACCGACCATCAACGCTGGTCACAGCCGTTATTCCAGCCGGGGAACCATTCGGATTCATGGGGAAGGAATTCGTGTCATTGAGGTAGTTGTCGACGAATCGCATGGCCACCTGCCCACCTTGAAGCAAAGAATCCGCACCCGCATCATCGATTTCCGCTCTCCCTTCGCCATGTGAGACAACGATTGGCACCTGTGACCCGGCCATGTCCGCGAGGAACAGCGAGGCAGTTTCCTGAACCTGCACGAGCACCTGACGCGCTTCAAATTGTTCTGATCGATTGGTAACAAAACGCGGCCACTGCTCAGTGCCCGGAATAAGTTCCTTCAGGGCTGAAAACATCTGGCAACCATTGCACACTCCCAGGCCGAAGGTATCCTGACGCCCAAAAAAATCAGCAAATATCTGCCTTGCCTGCTCGTGGAACAGGATGGACTTGGCCCAGCCTTCACCTGCACCCAGGACATCACCAAAGGAAAAACCGCCACACGCTGCAAGCCCCTTGAAACTCTCAAGGTCAGCTTTGCCTGACAATATTTCGCTCATATGCAGGTCAACCGCGGAGAATCCTGCACGCGTAAAAGCCGCTGCCATTTCCACCTGTCCATTGACGCCCTGCTCACGCAAGATCGCAATCCTGGGCCTAACGCCGGTTGCTATCATTGGTGCGGCAATGTCCTCATCCAGGTCAAAAGTCAGGTTTACTGACAGTCCAGGGTCATCGTCATCCGCTATAAGGGCATACTCTTCATTCGCACAGCTGGGGTTGTCACGCAGTTTTTGAATGTGGTAGCTGACCTCCGACCACCGTTCCTGCAGGCTGCTCCTGCTGCTTTTGAACAACTGCGAATCCCCCTGGCTGATATGGATCGACTGCTGCTTGGTTGGTGTGGCCACCTGGCAGCAGTTCAGTCCTGCGGAAAGGATCTCACTGGTGACGAGATCGACCTCGTGACTTGCGACCTGGATAACGGCGCCACACTCTTCATTGAAAAGGAATGTAACAGGATCTTCCTGATCCGGAATCCTGATTTCGAGACCCACCCTGGCGGCAAACGACATTTCCAGGAGGCTTGAGATCAACCCACCATCGGAACGGTCATGATAGGCGAGAATCCTGGCGCGAAAATCCGCTCGCTGCAGCAGCGCGAAGAAACTGGTCAGCAGGGCCGCGTCCTCAACATCCGGGACCTCTTCGCCCAACTCGCCAAAACACTGGGTCAGGATTGAACCGCCAAGGCGCTGCTTCCCTTCCGCCAGGTCAATCAGCAACAAGACTGAGTCCTCATCTGCTAGCTGCGGCGTCAGTGTCTCACGAACATCCAGGACCGGTGCAAAAGCCGAGATGATGAGTGACAAGGGTGATGTGACACATTTTTCCTGATCTGATTCCCGCCATCTCGTCTGCATTGACATGGAATCCTTACCCACGGGAATACAGATCCCCAGCCTGGGACAAAGATCCATCCCGACGGCGGCTACCGTCTCATAGAGATTAACTTCTTCGCCTGGATGATCGACCGCCGACATCCAGTTGGCAGACAATTTGATGTCCTGAATCTTCTCGATCCGCGCTGCCGCGATATTGGTCACCGCCTCAGCAATGGCCATTCTTCCCGTCGCTGGCCCATTAAGTAATGCAGCCGGGGTGCGCTCCCCCATGGCCATTGCTTCACCGGCAGTACTGCTGAGGCTGTTAGTGGTGACGGCCACATCCGATACCGGCACCTGCCAGGGGCCAATCATCTGATCCCTGGATACCAGGCCGCCTACCGTCCTGTCGCCGATGGTGACCAGGAAGTTCTTATTCGCAACGGTCGGGTGTCCCAGTACTCGATCGATAGCATCTGCTATACCAATATCGGTACTAAAGGGTTTTGTGCTGGCAGACACGGTCACCGCATCCTTGTGCATTCTTGGTGCCTTGCCGAACAATACCGACATGGGCAGATCAATGGGATTCGACGCAAGCAGGCTGTCACTCACCCGTAAATGATCGTCACCGACCGCATGCCCCACAATCGCATAAGGGCACCTTTCCCGCTCACAAATCGCGGCAAATGCTTGCAGCTGACTTTCGGCAACTGCAAGTACATACCGCTCCTGGGCCTCATTGCACCAGATCTCGAGGGGTGACATACCAGGCTCATCATTTGGCACTTTGCGTATTTCAAAATCCCCGCCAACACCACCGTCCTTGACCAGCTCGGGCAAAGCATTGGAAAGCCCGCCGGCACCCACATCGTGTATAAACTGTATTGGATTGCGGGCACCCAGCTGCCAGCACTGGTCAATAACTTCCTGGCAACGATGTTCGATCTCCGCGTTGCCACGCTGCACGCTGGCGAAGTCGAGGTCCGCGTCACTCGCACCGGCAGCCATTGATGATGCAGCACCACCACCTAAACCAATCAGCATTGCAGGACCGCCCAACACAACGAGTGAGGCGCCCGGTTCAATACTCTTTTGTTCTATGTGTTCAGCACGGATATTACCCATACCACCGGCGATCATGATGGGCTTGTGGTAACCACGGACCTGTCCGTCAAACTCCGCCTCAAAAGTTCTGAAGTAACCACAGATGTTTGGCCTGCCGAACTCATTGTTAAATGAAGCGCCACCTATCGGTGCCTTGATCATGATCTCCAGGGCAGAGGAAATTCTTCCCGGCTTCCCGTAAGGAACCTCCCAACGCTCATCCAGTTCTGGAATATTCAGGTTGGATACACTGTAGCCCGTCAGGCCGACTTTCGGTTTTGAGCCTCTGCCAACGGCACCCTCATCCCTTATTTCACCACCAGAACCAGTTGCTGCACCAGGAAACGGCGCTATAGCAGTCGGATGATTGTGGGTCTCCACCTTCATCAGAATGTGTATCGCCTCTTCAGTATAACCATACTCACGGGTCTCAGGATCAGGGTAGAACCTTTCCCCCACAGTTCCCTCCATGACAGAGGCATTATCTTCATATGCACTGAGCACACCCGCGCCGTTGGTCATCGCATAGGTGTTTCGAATCATCTCCATCAAACTATGGGGTTTGTTGACACCATCGAGGGTCCAGGTGGCGCCGAAGGTCTTGTGCCGGCAGTGTTCCGAATTAGCCTGGGCAAACATCATCAGCTCCACATCGGTTGGGTCACGCCCAAGTTCAGCAAACGCCTGCACAAGGTATTCAATTTCGTCATCTGCGAGCGCCATACCCAATTCGAGGTTCGCCCGGGCAATCGCATCGCCGCCCTCTTCCAGTACCGGGACAGTTTTCAGCGGGGCGGGGGATGCCGTCTTGAACAAGAGCGATGCCTCATCGGCACTGCCCAGAACCGCCTCCGTCATCCGATCATGAATCGCTTCGTCAATTACCTGAACAATTTCCCGGGTTGCCTCACCCCTGTAACTGAATAGAAATGCGACGCCCCGTTCTATTCTACGGATCTCATCAAGACCACAGATGTGTGCAATATCGGTCGCCTTTGAGCTCCAGGGGGATATGGTGCCAGGTCTTGGCGTCACCAACCTGAACAGCCCTGCATCACTGCTCATGTCATGCAGCGGCTGATCAGACTTTGGCCCATAGGTTAGAATTTTGTCCAGCACCAACCGTGTCCGGTCACTGAGATCTGCTTCTGCATCAACGAAATGAAGGAAGCGGGTTACAACCAGCTCAAGGCCCGGCACTTTCGTATCGAGTTCGTTGATGAGCTTGCGAATCCGAAATTCTGAAAGTCCAGCACCACCTTCCAACTGCAGCAGATTTTTTTGTGCCACTATCTTTTCTCCTGAAAGAAACTGGTCATCATGTCTGCACACGCCTCCTTGCAGACCCCCTCGTTAACTTCGAGGCGGTGATTAAGCGCATCGTTCTGCAACAGGTCTTGAGTCGACACGACTGAGCCTGCCCTCGGCTCCCTGGTGCCAAAGTACAGACTTGAAACCCGGGCATGAACCAATGCACCTGCACACATCATGCAGGGTTCAATGGTGACGTACAGTTCAGTACCAGGCAGACGGTAATTACCCTGCCTCGAGGCGGCATCCCGAAGGGCAACAATTTCTGCATGGGCTGTCGGATCACTGTCGGATATCATTCTGTTCAGGCCGCGGCCAACGATCTCCCCATCTTTTACCAGCACAGCCCCAACAGGGACTTCACCTTCTTTCGCCGCCTGCTGAGCGAGGGCAATCGCCTGCTGCATCCAGTACTCTGGTGTTACTCCCACTCAATAGCCGCACATTTTGAAACCCTTATGTAGCAAGGGTTTGCGAGGGGCAAAGCTGTCTTTACAACATCTTTACAACATTTATGGTTTATTTCTGTGTGTATCACTATCTTAATATCCTTGTAGTATCAGCAGTTTAGCATTTCTGTTGTTGTAAACTTTGCAACTGCTAATGCCCTACTCCAAGAATCCCCTTCTCAACTGCTTGTATGTTTGCTACTGCCTTATTAATCAACTTGTGCGTGTTCGTTCTGATGCTCTTCTTTCTCGTTGTTCTCACATAATCCACCTTGTACACACGCATTTCCTTATCAATCAAATCGTCTTCATCATCACTATCAATGTATTTGTCTTTCAGCCTAGCTAACGTCGACGTCTTTGGAAACACTGGGGAGAGAAAGGCCTCGCCTGAGCTCGACAAAAAGCTGCTTGGCCACCAGCCAATTTGCTCCTTCTCTCCCATAAATGCCACACAGATGCGCAGCTTCACAATATTAGGTGCCAAGTTTTTCATTAATTATCGTTTCCAAAGTTCATATCATTCTCCGCATAATTATTTAATTAGCTGGTACATCAATTGGAGAATTGAGAAACACTATAAAAATCTAATAGCTGCCGCTCTGAAAGCTCACCACTTTCCAAAAAGTGCTTAAGATATTGCTCAGTCGACACTATGTATTGCGATACTTTTTTTAGCGATGCTTCTATTTTGTCAGCACTTTTTTTGATACTGCTGACTTCTTTTTCTACTGACTTGTAATCGTTAAGAAGATACAACAAACGCTCTACAATCATTGTCATGATCTGTCCATCTGCAGGCTGAGCATATATATTCGCTAACGCCATTTCCCTACTGATTGAATAAACCACAGCCAGATTTGAGAAGTCACCACGCCTAGTGCTAATGATCACGATAAATCCAACCGCTTGAATAAATTTAACACCTCCTGTACAGGCAGCAGCTACAGTGGCGTCTACGCTGTCTTCATCAAAGACAATCACATTGGCATCGGTTCCGCGGTTCGCACGCATTTCCAACAGCTGACCTATGGCGGTATCTGTTTGCGCCGCCGGGTCTCTGTTATCGAGCAACCCAAGCTTCACACCTTTGTCTAATTTCACTTCAAGCCCAATAGAGCAATCGTCTTTGCCCTCTATAGCGACCATTATGTCGCCTGTTTTGTTTCTAGGCAGTTGCCCTCGTTGCTTCGATAAATCAATGATTTCATCACTACTAAAACTTGCAGCAGTTTGAATGTCTGCAAGGGCCTGCATAATTTGCTGCTCGGCTTTTTCACCTTTGCCGCTTGTTTCTTTGAATCGTAATTCCCTCAGCTCATAAAGTGTTTTTAGTGACGCTAAGTGCTTGCCCAATTCGCCTTCGGTTTCGTTAAGAAACTGAGCAATCTCTCCCTTTATCTCGGCAAGGACACCAATGCCAATTGCTTTGACAATTGCTTCCTCACGCCGACTTTCTGGAAGACCTGCTAAATATTCGGCCACAATGGCATTGTCGATTTGTATTTTATCGATATCGATAACACCATTTCTAAGCTTGACCGCCATAATTAACTCCTACCTGCGCCTTTTTTAATTAGAGTGCCTTGCACTAAGTTCGCTGATGACTGCCTCCAATATCGCCCAAGAGACTTCACTATTCTCAGAACTTTCAGCCAGAGCGGGTCCCGAATAGGTTGCGTTTTCTTTGTCATACCAGACAAAATGACACAACTCGTCGCTGGGCCTCTGCACTATTGCCCAAGGCGTGCTGGCATGCTCTGGGAACACAAAGCCCACTGAAGCTGGTTCCTTGTGTATATATACGGCGTAGGACTCTATGTTGAGGTCCTCAAATTCATCCTCATCTTCCGCGTAACCATCAAATGCTATCTTCAGCTCTTGATACGGGCTGATGTTTACGCCTTCTTGTAAGTCATCGAGGTCAGCGTTGGCTCTGGCGGCGGCCACCCACCTTTCAATAATATTTTCCACTTTCACTTCCTCTTCTGATTCGAAATCGATTAATACGTGATGCAAAATTCGCCACGTTCGGTGGCTTCGATGTTCGCTTTTGCTTTCTTTAACATCCTGCTGACACTACTATTCATGTAATTTTTTCTGTTCGACCGCTCTTTAGACTGACGGGATGGCTGGGCTATTCCTAGCTTGATGCCAATATATATTTCCTTCAGCTGATTTTTTTCCACTTCTGAAAGTGGTCGGGTCTTATCTCCCCAGTCACTTCCGCCTGCTTTTACGCGCTGCTTTTCACGCCATTTCATCTTCTTTTCAGCCCAAGCGATTGCCTTTTCTTCTGAGGCCTTTTCTTGTGGCGTAGCAGAATCAAGCTCTCCATCATCTGAGTC
>MDTC01182988.1_pt1 | contig 31073 bp, 25 predicted proteins | sample 811181 | NCBI WGS metagenome assembly MDTC01 (sample SAMN05326644, study PRJNA326480) | marine metagenome | isolation source: seawater | place: Pacific Ocean: North | collected 2011
CGCTGCTTGAGTACTCGCTGGACCAGCAATTTACCCTCGTAAATTATCAGGATTTACGTATATGTTTGTTGATGCTCATGTTACAGCGGCTCGGATTAAAAAATCATTGCATCTCATTAAGTGTTTAGCTACAGCTAGCGGAAGTTCACCAATACTTTGTGGTCAAGCGGGAGTAGCTCAGTGGTAGGCATTTGCTTCCCAAGCAATGGGTCACGGGTTCGATCCCCAACTCCCGCTCCAAGCGCAAACGAACTAGGTTTGAGACTCTCAGCATCTTCACTGATGTGAGGTTTGTACCTACTTTTATACCTGCCAGTTCAGTGAGCGGACATGTTTAGGATAAATCATCGCCTTCCCGTTCTGACGGTGGGATTCGACGCATACCAAGACCGATGAAACACCGATCATAGTAGAGCGGGTCGTATCGAATATTGATGACATAGTCCGACTAGTGCGATTCGATGATTGGCAGTATACCCACGCGGGCGAGATATAGTGGAAGATGAAGAATCCCAAAGAGCACTGGACAAGGCTCATGAACGTCGAGCCGCCTTCAACTTTGAGAAGTTCGGGGTGAAGCCGGGTAACGAAATCTACTTTAGAGACCCTCCAACGGAACACATCATCTAGCCACCGCGGGCCAGTTCAAACAGCAACGTCGACGCCGGAACCTCGCCGAACTTCTCAATCAAACCTCGGCGCAACTCCTCAGCAATACCATCCGTGAAATCAGCCACGCCCGTATCTGAATCCAACCGCTCAGCCGCACTTGGCTCGACCACAATCAACTTCGACGCAGCAGAAGCCGCCGCCACGTTTCGAACGTTGTTCATCCCAACCGCCATCGGTAACAGCACAACATGATCCGCCGCCTGAATCAACGCCATATGAGCCGCATGTTGCTCATCCGAAATACTCGCAAACGGCGGCGATACCACGTACTTTAAACCCAGCCGCTCAGCCGCCTCCCGATCTGAATCTCCAGTACCTAACACACCCGCCGTCACCTCATACCCTGCCACCCGTAACTGGTGCATAAGCTCACGACCGCTGCCCGCGCCACAGATCAAATGAATCGTCCGACCTGCCCCGACCAGATCATTACTCGATGAATTCTCACTACCCAACAAAAGCACATGCGGTTTGCCCGTCACCGGGTCAGGCTCCACCAACCCTTCAACACCAAACGCCGAACGCAAATTACCTGGAGTCAAAACCTCCCACGGCGTCCCTTCAGCGATTTTCTTGCCTTCATACAGAACAACAAGCCGATCGCAATAACGAGCCGCTAATGAAAGATCGTGCAAAATCACGATCGCCCCGGCATTCCGTTCTCTGGCCTCTTTGCGAACCAAATCCATGGTCAGAATCTGGTGACGTAAATCCAGCGAAGCTGTCGGCTCATCCATCAACAGTACATCCGCCTGCTGAACAAGCACCCTCGCCAGCGTAACCCGCTGCCGCTCACCACCCGACAACGTATCCAGCTTGCGATTCACAAGCTCCTCCGTCGAAGTTCGCTCCATAGCAGCCCACGCCAGATCACGATCGCCTGAACCCTCGAGCTCGAACCGACCCAGATGAGGATAGCGACCCATCAAAACCGCTTCGAACGCAGTAAACGGATGACTCTCTGCCAGCTGCGGCATATACACCACCTTCCGAGCACGCTCCCGCCTCGAAAAACTATCTGAAATGCTCGAATCAAGGCCGGCGACAATCACCTCACCTGAATCGGCATCAAGCAAGCCAGCGATCGTCCGCAACAACGTCGTCTTTCCACTCCCGTTAGCACCCACCACCCCAACAACCTCACCCCGATCCACCGAAAGCGAAACCGAATCAACAATCAGCTTCCCATCCAACCGCGCCGACAACCCCTCAATCCGAAGCACGCACGTATCAGCTGCTGCCATCACAACATCCATTTCGCTATATCCAGTGACCATTTCCGCCATACCGTCGTCCTGAGTCCTGTCGTAGGGCCACGAATTGCCGTAACCCCACCGCAGCCTCAACCAGCCAACACTTCACAACCGCTCAGAAAACGTCGCTCAGTCACCCCAATTCGAGAAATCATCGAACGTCACACCCGAAAAATGCGAAGGGAACAACAACGTAGCCAGCCGCTCAATACCTCTCACATTCCAGTGCGAGAGTGTCGTGTGATACCTCGGCGGAACATAATGAATCTCACCATTTTTCACCGCCGGAATATCCGCCAGTGCCGGACTCGAAACCAGCTCCTCGATAAATACATTCGCACCGTCCAGCGGCTGCGGCACCACGATCACATCAGGATTGATCGCGGCAATCGACTCGATACTCACCTGCTGATGACCTTCAATACCCGAGTCCGCAGCAGCGTTTATACCGCCAGCCTGTTCGATTATTCCGCCTTCAGTCGTACCCGAACCCGCAGCAAACGCCGAAGTCCACTTCGAAACCGAAAGCACACGGGGCTTCTCGTCCGAAGCTAGAACATCCGTAATGAACTTCATGCGGGCTTCGATCTCTTCTGCCAGCGCGATCGCTTCTACTTCGGCACCAACCATGTAACCCATCAGTAGGATGTTTGGAACGTTTCCGAGCGCCGAATTCTCAAGATTCGTCCTCGCAACCGGAATTCCCGCGCCCACCATCAATGCCACTGTGTCGGCATTCGTGAATCGAGAAGCCACAATCACTTCTGGATCGAGCGCAACAACCTCTTCCGGGTCATGCCCGATTATCTTGGAATTAGCCGACAATCCGGCAATGTTCGACTGCTCTTCATCAACAAAGAAGCTGTACACAGCCGTTAGCCGCTCGAAATCGATCAACGCAGCCAAAATCTCCGAATGGCCCAGCGAAAGCGAATGAATCTTCGTCGGGGGCGCATCAAGGGTGATCACGCCCTCAGTAGTCTCGATGCTTCGAGGCCAATCAAAATTCGTCTGATCAACGATCCCGTCAACATTGGCAAACCGTGACTTATCGAACGTTTCGACCCCCGCAGTTGCTACCGGCACAGCGGTCGCAACTGTAGAAACAGTAGCAACCGGCTTCTCGGTAGCCACAGCAGTAACCGTCGCTGTAGGCGCAGGCTTCGCAGTCGCAGTCGGCTGCGCAGCAACAATCGTTACTGAAGACTCTGCCTCACTCTCGCCACACGCTAGAACGAATGCAACCACTAAGGCGACCATTAGCAGGGTCACTAACCGCAAATCCAACCAATTCTGAAACATCTCAACCCTTTCAAAAACCTTCACAAATTCAACTCACCCACGCGTCCCGAGCAAAACCAAGGGATCTGGGCCAGGCGGTGAAAACCCGCCAAACCAACCCAAAACGTTCAAATTCTCACAACAAAATAATCATCCTGAACCCCGCGAGCACCGAACCTGTTAACACCACTAAGCGCCACGAAACACCACTCTGACCAAATCTTCCCAAGCACTCATAAATATGCCGACTGCGCCCCTCAAAGGAGTCTCGCCTTCGATCTGATCAGCAGATAAATAAAGAACGGCGCACCGATCATCGCCGTCAACACGCCCACACGCAATTCAGCAGGCGAAAGCACAATTCGCGCCGCCGTATCGGCAATCAACAGAAACAACCCACCGCCAAGCGCACTCAAGGGCAAAAGCACCCGATGGTCCGCCCCAACTATCAGCCTTACAATGTGAGGAATCACCAGTCCCACGAACGCGATAATTCCTGAAAACGCCACCGCAGTGCCCGTAATCAACGAAGCTGAAACCAGTAACGTGTTACGGACCAGTCCGACCTGAACACCGAGCGACCGCGCTTCGTCCTCACTCACCAAAAGCAGATTCAAATCGCGTGCAACAAATATCGTGATTAGCGCTCCCACAACGATGATCGGAGTCGCAATATGAACCGACTCCCAGCGAGCCGTATCGAACCCACCTGCAATCCAGAAAATAATCTGACGTTGAACGTTCAAATCGTCCGTCAAAATGATCGTCGCGGTCGTAATCGCCCCTAGGAACGAACTCACCGCGATTCCACCGAGCAAAAGAGTCGTCATCGAAAAACGCCCACCCACCGACGCGATTAGAAACACAACAGCCATCGCAACTGCAGATCCGATAAAAGCGAACAAAGGAAGGAAGAAAGTCGAAACCGTGCTCAAGCCCGTAGCGATAGCGATCACCGCACCCACCGCACCACCGCTCGACACACCGATAATCCCCGGATCAGCCATCGAATTCCGGAAAAGCCCCTGCATAATCCCGCCGGAAATACCCAGAGCAGCACCAACAACGAAAGCCAGGAAAATACGCGGAAGCCGAATGCTCTGAATAATCTCCTGCTCGGTCGGCTTCGCTGTCGACTCACCAATCCCGATCAAATCCAGCAGAGTCGCCGCCGTGTGCGTGAACGGCACCCGAAAAGGCCCAACAGAAGCCGCCACGATTGCCACCAGCACCGTCATGCCGCCAAGCACCAGCGCGCCAACGAACAACCGCCTCAACACCGTTGAGCCAGTCGGAACCCGCTTTACACCACTATTTAGCGTCAATTCTGGCGCCAATAAAAAAACCCTCAACTGCTTTGTCAAGGGTTCACAACTGACTACTCGTTCTCGGAAGGGTTGTCATCGTGAGGCCACACCCTAGCCGGGGAGCAGTCACTCAAATGTTCCCCGGCAGGTCTCCTGGCTCCCGGAATATGGCTCAAGATAATTCGTTACCGAACTACTTCGAATCATCGACTCACCCACGCCTTCCCGTCTTATCGACAGTGGCTTCGTGTGAAGAGTCTTCCCGATTACAGTGGCGCTACCGCAGCGGATTCTCACCGCTTTCCCTTTTGGTCCCGATCACCGCAAAACAACAATCAAGGACACCGAGGAACCACGCATATTCAATTGATTAATGAGGCTAGTCGCCAGCGGCTGAACTGTCAATCTGCTCAAGCCGGCTGGTATCAAGCGTGTACAAGCATTGGTTCGCAATCGGCGACATCTCGACTGAATGCTCGATATCGTCGCCAAGCAGGCTCATAACCATCGAGCGGTCAACTGTACAAATAACATCATCGTGGATAGAAGCGCGGCGATACGGACAATTAGTCACCCGAATCTTCAGACCATCTTCGCCGATCTCGACAATCGGATCGTACCCACCATCCTCAAAAGCAGCAGTAACTGCCTCAATCGGACGTCGGCCCTGCAGATACACCGCAGCGCGCTTCTCGCCAATTCGAGCAAGAGAAGCCCGAAGAAGCTCATCTCCCGACCGCTCGGAAGTTGCACCGGCAGGAATATCCTTGATCTCCGAGACTAGCTCGTTCAACAACCGACTGTAGTCCTTGGGAATTGAATCGTGCCCTTTTTCGGTCAGATGAAATGAATACTGGGGTCGACCCGTTGGCTTCCTAATCTCGGAATGATCAACCAGTCCATCCCGCTCAAGAATATCCAGATGCCGACGCACCGTAGCTGGCGCGAGCTGCACTTCTTTAGCGAGTTCATCAACGTTCACGCCGCTGTTCTGACGAATAATCGTCAGAATGTTGTCTCGCGATACCGACATTAGTAACTCTCAATCCGATGCATAATAGTTTCAGCAGTATTTTACCGCTCAAACATGCATTTATTCATGCATTGAAGGAAAAAACTCAAAAACCAACGCAATCAGGTTAACTCCTGATGAAATCCGCAATGTTTGCAAAGTTGAGTTAAAATTGTGAGGAAGTTGGTTGTTAGCGATGAGTAAGCATGTCGCCACTCACGTACAAACCAACTCCGCGGAGCCAAAACTTATATGAACCCATCGTCATCAGCAAAGAATAAGGCTGCAGCAGCCGAAGAGACAACAGCAGAAGTCACCGAAAGCGGCTGCGTTCACCACTGGGTGATCGAACCACCCAACGGGGCTGTAAGTGAAGGCCACTGCAAAGCCTGCGGTGAAAAGAAAGAATTCCGTAACTCGTTCGAATACTCATCGTGGTACGGCAACAAGTCCCCCGCATCGAAAGCCGGAGCCAAGGGCGGTGCCAAGGCCGAAACCATGCCCACAGCGAAATCCGCTACCCCTGCGGCAGACGACACTACGAAAAAGTAACGTCTCACTAGCCCTTATCGGAACAAATCTTTATTCGCCGGTCGAAGCAATCGACCTGCATGATAATCACCCGAATCCCAATCAACACCGCGTACTATCGCGACCGGAATCCGGCCGCTCTCTCCCATCACCAACTGCGCCGCCGACGCCACCTCATCCGCAAGCGAGACCCTGCTGGTGGTCATCTCACGATCAAAATCGTCGATCGCCCCACGCAAATCTCGCAACGGATCGAACCCGGCAACACCAATCGCAACATTGATCGAACCATCCCGCCATGGTCGATTAAACGTATCCGACACCAGCACGCCAATATCGCATCCCGATCGATCCATCAAAATTTCACGAATGCCTCGAGCCGAACGATCCGAATCCACCGGCAATGTAGTCACCAGCCCTTCATCCTCGATGTTCGACTGATCAACGCCCGCATTCGCACAAATAAAACCCTGGTGCGTCTCCACAATCAGCACAGCCGGCACCGCTCGAACCACTCGCTTCGACTGATCGAGAACGATCTGAACCAACCGCGCGTCCTTGCCCAACGTTTCGGCCAATTCAAACGCCTCACGTGAAGGCTTCTGGTCCCCAATCCGCTCGATCGCACCCTCTGCCTTCGAAACAACCTTCTGCGCCACCACCACCAGATCGCCATCGGCAAGAATTGTGCCACTCGCCACGCACCGATCCGCAATCAAAACACCGAGTTCATCCCCGTTCACGATCTCGGGCAATCCAACGACTGGAAACACACTTACGCCCGAAAACGGCAAATCCGACGTCCCCACCTAAAACTCAACCTTGAACAACTCGCCCTCTGGAACCAAATTAAAACTCTTGTGATAGTCACGGTCATCATGAGTTGAATAAACCGGAACCAGGCCCAGATTCTCAATCACCACCCACTCAAGCCGTTGTAAAAAAACATCCGGTCTGTCTGCAGGCATCCTATCACCGTAATACTGCACCAATTGATCCCAGTACCAGTCGTGATGCAACATCAACGGTCCAATCACCATTACATCCAGCTCCGGATGATTCACCTGGGCCTCATAAACCAGTGCAAACAATTGCGGCTCCTCCGCAAGCACGACGCCACCAGCAGCATTCGCAATCGTGGTTTCGGCATACTTCGCAGGCTCGTCGTTCCCGGAAAGATTCACCTCGCCCCAACCCGAAGCCAGCGACCAAACCGGAACAGCCAGCACCACCAATACAACCGCACCCACATACAGCCGACGTTGATACTCGATCAACCGAGCCGTACGGGCGGCAAACCGCCGTACTCCCTGGCCCAAAACCGCAGTACCAACCGAGAGCCACAGCGAAAACAACATGAACGCCGAAATCAGGTAGATAAAACTGTCGGTCGTATTGTAAGCAACCGCATAAACCGCAATCGTTAGCACCGACGCCGCTGAGGCGATCACAAACTCACGGCTATACGACCAAATCGTCATCAATCCCGCAATTCCGATCACCGTCCCAACAACCGTGAACTGTGTGACCAGTAACTCCGCAATCGTTGAAATCCGACCCGACAATAACTCACTCGACGTCCCGAACGCATATGCCTGATAGAGACTCCCCGAAATAATCCACTGAAAACCCTCGATCGAATCAGGCGAGCCCCAGCTAACAATCGGAGCCGCCGAAGCAGCAATCGGAACATAAACATAGACCGATAACCCGGCAAGCAATCCAACAATCGGTCGCCAGTCAAACACACCCCGCCACCCAAAGCCCTTCCACACCAGCCACAGCACCCAGATCCCAAACGGAGCCGCAGCCAACCCGAGCGTCGTATGATTGCCAAAACCCACTCCCAGCAACAACGTCATCAGTATGCGATTCCGCAACGCCCTTCTACCCGCCGTCAGATCGCGAACCAAACCGAGCGTCAACACCAGCAACGCCGAACCGAACAAAGCATTCAGCGTATAAACCTCGGTAATCGTCGCCTGCGACCAAAACAACCTCGAAGTGCCAAACGCAAGAGCCGCCATCAGCGCTGAAACCCATAGAGAGCCAATTCCACCCACTTCATTGCCCGGAAGCATCTTTAGAAGCCGCAGAGCCGCCACGTACACCAGAGGAACAGTTGCCGCCCCAAGTAAAGCTGAAAGAAGGTTCGCCCGAAACGCATGATCGCCAATCGCAACAACATCCCCAAACACCCGCAGCAGCAACGTGTACGTCGGGTATCCCGTCGGATGCGGTACTCCGAAAGCCCGGGCAGCGCTAATAAAGTCGCCACCATCATGCCCCGTATTCAGCCACGTAATCCCCCGCGACATCGTCGAAACATAAAGCGCAAACGACAACACGAACAAACCCATCAGCATCAGAACATGCTGACGATCCTGCGCGAAGGCCCCCTCACCAAACAGTTTCGAAACCACTAAACAGAGCACTCCAGCCGGTCACAAATTTTGGAATCCGCAAAGTAGATCAGATTTCCAAACAATAATGAACCAAAAAAAACCATCACCACTCTCCAAAACCAATCTTTTAACCCATCAGCCCTCTCCCACGTCATCCCAGGCTCCATCGACAGATTATCGTTCCGAACCAAGCCTGCACTGAATTCGATTCAAGATATCGACGCAGTACAAAGTATCTGTACACCTCCCCACTCACTAACGAATCCTCTCCCGGGCAGAGGGAGCTAGTGGGAAGACTACAACGCGCGACCAAATCGTCCGACGACACCCGGAGCCATAACGCAAAAAAAGGGACCCGCCGAAGCGGGTCCCTTTCTAATTTACTTCTTGTAGAAAACTAGGAATTCTCTCGAGCTCGTCGAGCTCGTCGTGCAGTGAATACACCAGTACCAACCAGAGCGAATCCAGCCAGCATAGCCATAACAATCGTCAAGGCGTTCGGCGAGTAGTCACCAGTTGCCGGTAGACCTGTAGTACCAACTTCGTCAGCGTCCGCCGGAGCAACGGCCAAACCAAGGGCGAATGGTGAGAAGCTCGAAGTCCATGCACAGACCCTGTTGGAGCCAGTGTTCACGGTAGTCGAGAGCGGCACCCATTCGGTGCCGTTGTGGTGCCAGACCTTCATTCCATCCGGTCCACCATACGCACCAGCGAGGTCAGCCGCCGTGTACGACAAGCAAACTTGAGCTGGTTTGTTTAGCTTCGTTGTACCGGAGATTGCATCTCCAGAACTTCCTTCTAGGAAGGTAATTTGTATCGCCGAGCTACCAAATTTGAAAGTGCCAGAAGTCGAGCCGGTTGCTGCCGGAGGAGGCGGAGCTTCGAGATCCGCCAACTCGACCTTGTCTACAACCACGATTTTGGAATCGCCAGAGTCGAGACTACCAGCCGAAATCGAAACACTGTTGCCGGTGTCATCGACAACCTCCGCTGACTGACTCGGAACAACTCCTGCGCCTTTCGCATCAGCGCTAAGTTCAGGTATAAGGGCGAGTATTTCGTCTAGCTGATCGTCGGTCGCAACTAATGCCCCGTCATCCGCCGAAGTAAGCACTGCCGTCGGAACCGGAGTCGCAGGAGGTGCAGCAACCGAAATTCCGATAATTGCGCCACCAGCGGATGGGACCCAGGCGCCCGTTCCCTGTTTAGCAGCAACACTAATGGTGCCGGAACATGAAGAACTCGAAGCGGTGAACTGAACTTTTCGTAGTGTTGTGCTGTTCAGAGTTCCACAGCTACCGGCGTTCCATGCGTAGGTCAAGCCAAGCATATTTTTATTTACATCACCCAGATCGTCGATCGGGTATGCCTTAAGCTGTACAACCTGACCAGCCTGCAGATTTAAGCCCGTGACAGCGTTCAGGTCGACAAGATTGCCACCAGCAGGAGCCGGCGTCGAAGTCGGTATCGGCGTCGAAGTCGGCGTCGAAGTCGCTGCAACCGTCGTCGTCGTCGTCGTCCCCGCGGATGCGGGATTAGCCCACACAGCAGAAAACGAAGCCATGAACAGAGAAACCAAGCCCACCAAAGCGAGAGAAACTACCCAACGCTTTGGAATCGCAGAGCCTAGCATCGGCATCCTCCTGAAAATTTCTTTTTGCAAGATATCTCTTCTACTACCTGCCCGCAAACGAGTCAGCGAGCGCAATTTCTATTTATATTGCCGAACCGCGCGACCGCCCGCTCGAGCATAACACTCAAGCAGCCCACCCGCGCTGTGAAAACCTACATTTTATAGTGAGCACAATTGCAACAGCCGCGAGTATCCCAACGGCACCCGGTCAAGATACACCACCATAAAAACGCCAGTCAAGACGGTTCCACTACGCCAAACTCCCACTTTTGTGAGTGTTAGCCGCAATCTCGATTAGCTTTTGTGATGATTCAACCCAACAATCAATCTACCAACTCCCTATTACCTGCGCATTACTAATAATCTGGTACGGATAGAATTCAATCGTATGTAGAATCGTCAATCTCTACGTTTCTCATACTCGCAAACACTCTCACGGAGTACTCCCCACCATGGATCTGGGAATTAAAGGCAAAACCGCCCTCATTACCGGCGGAAGCCGCGGACTCGGCCGACAATCGGCGCTCGCACTGGCAGCTGAAGGCGTCAACGTAGCAATCTGCGCCCGGGGTGAAGGTACGTTAAATCAAACTGCCAACGAACTAAAAGCGATCGGGGTAAATGTTGGGGCATACGTAGCCGACCTAGGAGACGAGAGCGGAGCAGCCGATCTTGTCGGCAAAGCTGAAGCCGAACTCGGACCAATCGACATCCTCGTAAACAACGTTGGCGGCAGTCTCGGAACGTCCGATCTCGTCAGCTCCTCACTCGAAGACTTCCACATGGTCATGAACGCCAACCTCTGGTCAGCAGTCGCCCTGATGAAATACGTGGTGCCCGGCATGCAAGAACGAGGTTGGGGACGAGCCATCAACATCTCGTCTATATTCGGCCGCGAATACGGTGGAACCGCTCCGTACATGGCAGCCAAAGCCGCAATGATCGCAGCATCCAAGCACACAAGCATGGCAGTCGCCAAAGACGGAGTGACCGTCAACTCAGTCGCACCCGGCTCAATCCTCCACGCCGGAGGAACCTGGGAGAAGTTCACGCAGAACAACTCCAAAGAAGTTGTCGACGAATTCATCGATCGCAACCTCCCAATGGGCAAGTTCGGTTGGCCCGAACCCGTCGCAGCAGCCGTGGCGTTCTTGGCATCAACCCAGGCCGACCTCATCACCGGAGCCTGCCTCAACGTAGACGGCGGCCAATCCCACAACCTGTTCTAGCATTAGCCGCGCTCGACCTTAAACCACTCGGCGTCACCGCAATGTCATCCTGAACTAGATTTAGGATATCGAAGCAGTACGAAGTATCTGAACGCCCTCACCAAAAAAAGCCCCGAGCATCACTGTACGGGGCTTTTCCATTCGCTCACACGCCTACATCAGTTCTCCCTCCCAACGTGGGAGGGAGCTAGAAGGAGAGATTGCAGCGGCGACCAAGTCTTCCGACGACGCTCGAAACTAAACGCAAATGCGACGCGAAGCCGAGTTACAAAGTATCGAGCGCGACTAACGCTAGCTAATCTCTACAGAAGCGCCTGCCTCTTCGAGCTTCGCCTTTGCGGCATCAGCATCATCCTTCGATGCACCCTCAAGAATTGCCTTAGGAGCAGCCTCAACGAGGTCCTTCGCTTCCTTCAAGCCAAGCGGAGTTAGCTCACGAACAGCCTTAATGACTGCGATCTTCTGACCACCAATGTCCTTTAGTACAACATCGAACTCGTCCTTCTCTTCGGCAGCAGCGGCTTCACCACCGCTAGCATCAGGAGGAGGAGCAACCGCAACAGGAGCAGCAGCGCTAACACCAAACTCTTCCTCGAGCGCCTTTACAACGTCTGCGAGGTCGAGAACCGACATACCTTTGATCTCTTCGATCAGATCTTCTTTACTCAGGGCCATTTCTGGTCTCTCCATTTTTCGACCCCTACAAACCGGGATCATTCAAATTCTTCCGTAATCCTGACTCAATTCAGGATAACGATCAATACACAACCACCAGCACTACCCACATCTGCCCTCCCCCGAATAGGGGGCTAGGGGGGAGACTGCGACGCGGAGCCGAATGGCAAAGTCACGAGCCGCGACTAACGCCACAACAGCTAAGCCGCCTCACCGGTTTGCTGGTTATCAACGTGGCGCTGAAGCACCGTCGCCAGAGCCCTAACAGTCCCACTCATAACCATCACTAGCCCCGTAATAGGACTATTCATCGAACCAAGCAGCTTCGCAACAAGCTCATCTTTAGAAGGAAGCTTCGCAAGAGCCTTCACCCGATCAGGACTCAAAACGTCCGAATCGAGCATTCCACCAACGATATTCACCGAAAGGTCGTTATCGTCGGAATATTTCACAAATGCTTTCGCAGCTGCAGCCGGATCGCCCTCGGTGATAACAAACCCAATCGGACCAGTCATAACCTCTTTAAGCTCCGACTTGCCAGCCTCATCAGCGGCCAATCGCGCAAAAGTGTTTTTCACAATCTTGAAGCGAGCACCATTGCTCCTCAGCTCCTGACGCAAACCCGTCATACCAGCAACGTCAACACCGCTGTACTCAGCAGCAATCACAAGCGGAGAAGCCTCGAAGATGTCCTTCATCTCCGCAACCGCCGCTCTGCCTTTATCAGTTGGCATTCGACCTCCTGTCTGCCCCACAAGCCAGAAGTTGCTCGCTCTAGAACTTCGAAAAGTCACGAAAAAGCCAACAAAAAACCCGGAACCTAGTCCGGGGTAAAACTGCAAATCGCCGCTTACGACGATACCTGCACGATCTAAACCTCGGATGGCGCCTAGGGCATTACCCCGCTGTGAATATTCTCGGCGGGACCAACTGTCTGCGGTCGCAGTATTCAACTGTACACAACCCATTCTAACGCTATCACCACCCAAATAGCCACATGTATTCCAACCCCCTACCGGATCACTCCCGTTACACCATCCTGAGCCCCGTCGAAGGGTCACGAAGTGCCGTAAACCACCACACCTCAACAACCAGCCAGTCCATCCCACAACTCCTAACCCCGTCATCCTGACTTGATTTAGGATCTCGAAGCAGTACGAAGTACCTGCACTCCACCAAAAATAAAAAGCCCCGAGCATCACTGCCCGAGGCTTTCCTATTCACAATACTCACCAGCTAAATCAACCCTGCCGAGAAAACCTGCTACTGGCACACAGTCCTCCTTTCCTTGATGGAAAGGAGTTAGAGGAAAGGTGAAATACGACGCGCTACCACGTCGTCCGAGGTCGCCCGGAGCCAAACGCTAGCCGGCCTGCGTGAGCTTCTCCAGCTCCGACTGATCCAAGTGAAAACTCGGACCCATCGTCGTGCAAAGAGTTGCCTTCTTCACAAGCGCACCCTTCACGCCATCCGGCTTGGCCCGAAGAATCGTCGAATACACGCTCAAAAGATTATCCAGAATCTGCGAATCGTCGAAACCAACCGTACCGATCCTAACGTGAATGTTCGCACCACGGTCCAATCGAATCTCCGCCCGACCCTTCTTCGAACTCTCAACAGCCGCACCCATACGGTCAGGCTGAACAACAGTTCCCGTTCGCGGATTAGGCATCAAACCCTTACGACCAAGATAGCGACCTAGTCGCCCGATCTTGCCCATCTGGTCTGGAGTAGCAATAGCGACATCAAACTCGCTCCAACCATCCTCGATCTTCTTAATCAGCTCGTCATCAGCAACAAACTCAGCACCCGCGTCCTGCGCCGCTCGCGCCGCATCGCCCTGTGCAAACACAAAAACACGAACATTCTTGCCCGTGCCATGAGGAAGTTCAGCAATCTCTCGAATCTGCTGATCCGAATGCCGGGGATCGGCGCTCGTCGCAACATGCAGTTCAATCGCCTCGTCAAACTTCACCTTGGAAAACTCTTTAGCAAGAGCAACCGCAGAATCCGGAGCGTGATCGTCAAGACCAGCAACCTCAAGAGCAGCGTTATAGCGTTTTCCGTGCTTAGCCATATCTCATCTACCTCAGCCGGTAATCCTGGCTCCCCCTCGCAACAATGCGGGGTCCGAGCGCCTGGGCCGACAAATAAGAAGTTGCATCAACTAGCCCAAATAAAAGCGGGCTAGCCCGTCACTTCCACGCCCATGCTTCGGGCACTACCTTCAATAATTTTCATCGCAGCCTCAACATCATTCGTGTTGAGATCGGGCATCTTCGTCTCAGCAATCTCCCGAATCTTCGATCGAGAAATCGTGCCAACCGACTCGATACCAACCTGGCCGGAACCACCAGCAATACCAACAGCCTTCTTGATCATGTCCGAAGCAGGCGGAGTCTTCAGCTCGATCGAAAACGATCGGTCTGCATAAACCGTCAACTCAACAGGAACAATGTTCCCGGCGAGTGAAGCAGAACGTTCGTTGTATTCCTTAACGAACTGCATAATGTTGACACCGTGCTGACCAAGAGCAGGACCCACCGGAGGAGCCGGAGTGGCACCACCTGCAGGCAATTGCAACTTGATTACGGTCGTGACTTTCTTAGCCAACGCAACGTTCCTTCGTTTCTAAACCTGCCAGTAACAGAGGCAGGAAATTACTAGCTAAATAACTAAGACTTCTCGATTTGGAGGAAGTCGAGTTCCACCGGCGTCTCACGCCCGAAGAACGAAACATGCACACGAACCTTGCCGCGATCTTCAAGCACCTCATCAACAGTGCCCATGAAATCAGCGAAAGGACCATCCTTGATTCGAACCGACTCGCCAGCCTCGTAACCCACACGAACACGCGGGGCATCCGAAGTCATCCGACTCATAATTCGATCCACTTCCGCATCTTCCAGCGGAACCGGCTTCGGACGCTTCTCGCGCTCATCTTCAGCAGAAATAAATCCGGTCACACCAGGGGTGTTCCGAACCACGTACCACGACTCCTCGTCCATAACCATCTGAACAATCAGGTAACCGGCATACATCTTCTTCTGGACCGTCTTGCGCTCGCCCTCTTTGATCTCCACCTCTTCTTCGGTAGGGACCACGACGTTCAAGATCTTGTCCTTCACGTCCATCGTCGAAATTCGCTGCTCCAGATTCTTCTGAACGCGGTCTTCCTGACCCGAGTATGTGTGAACGATGTACCAGCGAGCTTCGGTGCTCCCAGCTATGTCGCTGTATGAAGTCATAACTATGTTCCCGAAATTGCGGAAATCAACCGAGCGAATGCCATGTCGACCAAACCGAGGAAAATCCCGATCGTCGCCGACAAAGCGATCACCATCGCCGTAAGACGAGTAGCCTCCTGCCGTGTCGGCCAGGAAACTTTCCGGAGCTCCGAAAAAACCTCACCGAAGAACCGGAAGATCGAAAATCCTCCAGTCCCCGATACGCCCGGACCCGATGTGCTACGTGCTGGTGTTCGTGCCAACTCGCCTACCTTTTCTCTCGAAATAACGTCGCCTTACGGTCAACCGGGCAGAATTTCTTCAGCTCGATTCGGTCGGGCGTGTTTCGGCGATTCTTTTCCGTGTGGTAGTTGTACGCCTTGCACTCAGTGCAAAGCATATCCACCAATGTGCGTACCGCACTCTTCTTAGCCATAGTTACGCTCTACAAATCCTATTGGTTGCATCATTCCTGTCACCAAGAACAACCCACCCATCAAACGGGCAAAAACACCCGATTCATCTGGGAATTAGCGATCCCAGAAAATCGCGCCAACCCCCGCCACATGCACCGGGGGTTCAAGGGGGACTCCTTTTCTCTCGCCCAAGGACGAAGATCCGCCCGGCGCTATAACGGGCGTTAGATTAAGAATTTCTTGAACTAGTCTAGGACCTCAATGATGACACCCGAGCCAACGGTCCGACCACCCTCACGGATAGCGAATCGAAGGTTCTCTTCAAGAGCAACCGGATACATCAGCTCAAGCTCCATGACGGTGTTGTCACCAGGCATGACCATCTCAACACCCTCGCCCAGGTTGATTGTCCCTGTAACGTCGGTGGTTCGAATGTAGAACTGAGGTTTGTAACCAGGGAAGAACGGCGTGTGTCGTCCACCCTCATCAGCAGTCAAAACGTAAACCTGAGCCTTGGCCTTGGTCGAAGGTGAAATCGATCCCGGCTTCGCCAGAACCGCACCACGAGAAACATCTTCTCGCTCAATACCACGAATCAGACAACCAACTGCGTCACCCGGAAGACCCTCTTCAAGAGTCTTGTGGAACATCTCCACACCAGTAACCGTGGTTGTAACTGTCTTACCAAATCCAACAATCTCGATCTGGTCACCAGTCTTCACAATGCCACGCTCAACTCGACCTGTAACAACCGTTCCTCGACCCTTGATGCCGAAAACGTCTTCAACAGGCATGAGGAAAGGAAGCTCGGTCGGGCGCTCTGGAATGTCGATGTAGTCGTCAACGGCCTTCATCAGCTCGCCAATCGACTGCACCCATTTGTTGTCGCCGTCTTCCGCATTCTCCATCGCCTCAAGCGCACTTACCTGGACAACCGGAAGGTCGTCACCGGGGAAGCCATTCTTGGAAAGGAGCTCGCGAACCTCAAGTTCAACCAGTTCAAGAAGCTCTTCGTCGTCAACCATGTCGCTCTTGTTCAGAGCAACAACCAGCTTCGGAACGTTTACTTGGCGAGCGAGCAGAATGTGCTCGTAAGTCTGTGGCATAGGACCATCAGCGGCCGATACCACGAGAATAGCGCCGTCCATCTGGGCAGCACCGGTAATCATGTTCTTAATGTAGTCAGCGTGACCCGGACAGTCCACGTGAGCATAGTGACGGGTGTCCGTCTCGTACTCAGTGTGAGTTGTCGCGATGGTCACACCACGCTCTCGCTCTTCAGGAGCGTTGTCGATCTCGTCGAATGCTTTCGCCTGAACGTTGGCCTGGGTCTGCGCGAGCACGTTGGTGATGGCACTAGTAAGCGTTGTCTTACCGTGGTCAACGTGTCCGATCGTACCCACGTTAACGTGAGGCTTACTTCGGTCAAATACTTGCTTTGCCATTTTTCTCTCTCGCTCCGTCTACCGGAGTCTCCTGCGCATTGCGCTTTTTTAGCGTATATGCTCTTGCGCTGTTATTAATTGGTGCTTAGCTTGGAGCCCACACCGAGGATTGAACTCGGGACCTCATTCTTACCAAGAATGCGCTCTACCACTGAGCTATGTGGGCCCGATGATCCCCAAAAATGAGACACACCCGAAACTAACCCAAACCGGAAATCTGGTGCAGGGAGTAGGATTCGAACCTACGAAGCCGTCAAGCGGCAGATTTACAGTCTGCTGGGTTTAACCACTCCCCAATCCCTGCCCAAACAAAAACTTTACCACAGCAAAACCGTATTTCACTACGAGCGCCAACGATATTCGTAAGGACTTTGTTAGGACGTGATTACACGAGCCATTTTAGATTGGAGCCCTTGGAGGGATTTGAACCCACGACCTACTGATTACAAATCAGTTGCGCTAGCCACTGCGCCACAAGGGCTCCGGCAGTTGAAAAACAACCATCGTTAACAGTACTTACCACCACCCAAACAGGTCAATAGAATTTGGCATCACAGAATTCAACTAGCAGAGTTCAAGCAAACCGCCCGGCAATAACATCGAAATTCATCCTGAGCCAAACCTGTGCTGAACCAGATTAGGCATCGACGGCCACGAACTATCAGCAACTGCCCAACCTAACCTACAGCGCCGCACTCAACTCCCTCGGCGTAGCAAACCTATCCTCGATAGAAATCGCAATCGCCCTGCCTCTCAGAAACCCCTGCCTAGCTGGACCAGGGCGAGCCGCGCATCGTCGCCTCATTCACTACAATCCGCATCACCTCAGCGATTGGCAATCCGCTCTCACGCGCAATCTCCCGACAGGCCTCATACTCCGGAGCCGCCTGCGCAATCGTATCGCCAATCCGCTTCAATTTCACCGGCACCTTTCCCAGCGATGTATCCACTGTAATCATCTGACGCTCGGCCTCGTACCGACGCACCGGCCTCCGACGCACACCCAGCGTCGAAGTCTCCTTAAGGATCAATTCAGCCGCCGCATCCATCAGGTCCCAACTCACCAGAACCGAAAGCATCGTCGCCGGTCGATTCTTCTTCATCTGGATCGGCGTAAACCAAACATCCAGACAACCCAACTCCATCAACTGCTCATGCACATATCCAAGAACTTCGCCCGTCGAATCATCGATATTCGTCTCGAGCTCCATTAGCTCCGGCCTATCCGGACCACCGCGCGCCCAACGCGACCGACCCTCACCAAGCCACAACCCGACCACATTCGCATGACCCTCAGGATCACGCTGCCCCGCGCCATACCCTATCCGCTCGACCCCAAACTCGATCGGGGTAAACGACGCTAACGAAGAAACAATCGCCGCACCCGTCGGAGTCACAGCCTCGCCAACCGGCTGCCGCTCTCCGGCACGCACGGGTGCGCCCGCGGCCTTATAAATCGCAGCCGTCGCAATCGAAGTCGCACCCATCATTCCATGGCTACTCGACGAAGAACCAGTCCCCGTCGGAAACGCCGAAGCATGAATTTTTTCAACACCGAGTAACCTTAACCCAACGACCGTAGACGCTATATCTACTAACGTATCGACCGTCCCCAACTCATGCAGATGCGTAGAACCAGCCTCACCACCATGCGCAGCCGCCTCGGCCTCAGCCAACACATCGAGTACACGTTTAATCGACAGCTTGTCCGAATCTTCCAACGAAGAACCAACTATCGAAGAATAAAAATCATCCCACGTCCGCCTGCGTTCGCCATCTTCATCCAACACCACATCGACCAAAGTCGCCTTAAGTCCGCCCCGGTTCACAAGCTTCTGCTCAAGTCGATACCCACGATCAGGAAATTTATCCAACTCCGTCTGCAACTCGTCTAGATCAAGACCAACAGCCACCATCGCGCCCAGCAGCATGTCGCCGCTAACGCCACCAATCATGTCGATATATGCAGTAATTTCAGACAATGCAGCGAAGCCTCAACTGTTCCCCTTCCTTTGGGAAGGGGCATAGGGGATGGGTCGATTGCAGTGGCGCCGAATCATTCGATCACGCCCGGAGCAAAACGCAAGGTGGGGGAGAATCGTACATCCCAACTAAGAACTATCAAACTATGAAGAGACGATAAATACCATCCTGAATTCATGCCTGCCCTGAGCCAAGTCGAATGGGTTTCAGGATCTCTCGAACTTCTAATCCCTTCTCCCTCCGGAAGAAGGCTTGTTGAAGGGGAACGCGACCCACCGCAATAATCCCGCGATTCAGCCAACAACCCCAACCCGAAGAAAAAGTCACCTAGCAACATCACCCCGCTCGTCCGCCCCACCAGAAAAAGTCGCCCGCGACTCAAGTGCTGCGTTCAAACCACCCGAACTAAACCCAGCCTCATCCAGCTCCATCAGCGCATACCCCGCGCCCAGCACAACGGCCGAAGCTTCCGCCCGAACCTCTTCGAATCGATCAAAATCATGCAACGGAATCTCGATCCGAGCCATCTCGCCGTAGTGACGCACACGCACCACACCAAACCCAAGCTCCCGCAAACCCTTTTCAGCCTTTCCGATCATCCCAAGTGCCTCAACCGAAACCATCGTTCCATACGGAATCCGAGAAGAAAGACACGGCTGTGCAGGCTTATTCCACGTCGGCAAATCCATCAGTTTCGACAAACCCCGAATGTCGCTCTTAGTCATCCCCGCCTCGACCAATGGAGAAACAACCTCAAAATTCGTCGCAGCCTCCATACCCGGACGATAATCACCAAGATCATCGACATTCGCGCCATTAGCAACGAACGTGATCCCTTCATCACCAGCTAGCTGGTTAAGGTGCGAATACAACTCCGTCTTGCAGAAGAAACATCTGCGCCCATCATTCGCCAGATAACGCGGGTCGTTTATCTCGTCGGTATCGACAACCAAATGCCGCCATTCACGCTTCGCAGCCAAAGCCGTCGCCGCCTCAAGCTCCTCCGGCGCAACACTCGGTGATCGCGAAGTCACTGCCAGTGAGTTCGAGCCCAAAACCTCGTGCGCAACACCCGCTAGAAAAGTCGAATCAACCCCACCGGAATACGCCACGATCAACGACTTGTAACTGACGATCAACGACCGCAACCTATCGTCCTTCTCCGGCAAAGGCAACTCAGCCACAGGCGTCAACTTAGGTTGACGAATCTCAAATATTTTCGAATCGGGATTACTCACAAGATTAGGATATACCGGTCTTTGACTCCCTCTCCCAGCGGAGGAAGGTTTTGGTGAGGGAAAAGTCATACTATCGAACAGTGAAACACGTGGAAGCATTGATCAATGTCATCCTGAGGTACTCGAAGGACGACACGTCAGCCGGTAACTCGTAATTCGTCATCCTGAACCAATTTCGAAGGATCGAAGGACCACGGAGTACCGAAAATCCCACATCGCTAACAACCTACATCGACGACCGAATCTCAGCGCCCGATTCCTTCACAGCACCCTCGCTAGACACCAAACCAAATCTTACAGCCTCAGCAATATTCGTAGGTCGAACAACCTTCACGCCACCCGACTTACTCGTATCACTCGCAGCATCCGGGATCATGCACGACTCAAAACCCAACCGACCCGCCTCCGTCACCCGACGATCCGCCCGAGGAATCGACCGCAACTCCCCAGAAAGACCAATCTCGCCAGCAACAGCAACCGTCTCATTCACCGGCCTATCCATCATCGAACTCGCAATCGCCAGCGCAACCGCCAAATCCACCGCCGGCTCCTTAATATCCAGACCACCCGTAACGCTAATAACCAAATCGTGATTCGAAACCGGCAACCGCATATGCTTCGCTAAAACCGCCGTAATTAAGTGCACCCGCGATATCTCGACACCGTTCGCAACCCGCCGAGGCGAAGCCAGCGAAGACGGAGTCGCCAACGCCTGAACCTCAACCGCCAACGACCTCGTACCCTCGACAATCAGGGCCACCACTGAACCCGAAACCGCTCGAGCGCGCTGCTGAATAAACACATGCGAAGGATCGGAAATCCCCGCCAATCCCTCTTCTCGCATCTCAAATACGCCGATCTCGTCTGTCGGACCAAATCGATTCTTCACACCGTGCAGTATCCGCAACATGCCATTCGACTCGCCACCCATCTGCAGCACAGCATCCACCTGGTGCTCCAACACCCTCGGACCCGCAATATTTCCGTCCTTAGTCACATGACCCGACAGAACGAGTGCTGTACCACGATATTTCAGGTTCTCCCCCCGGGATCGTGGAAGATCGAGAGGGGGAGAATCCTCGCCCAAGGACGAAGGTCCACCCGGCGATAAACGAGAACTCGCCCGAGCAACCTCACCCAAAAACGCCGCACACTCCCGAATCTGCGACACAGTTCCTGAGGGCGAATCAAGATCAGGATGAGTCGCCGTCTGAATCGAATCAACAATCGTCACAGCAGGCGTCAAATCGGCAATATGATCCACAATCGTCAGCGCATCACCCGTTCCCGCCATAAACACCCGATCACCCTTCACACCCAGCCTCGAAGCTCGAATTCGAATCTGCTCCAACGCCTCCTCACCTGTCGCGTAAAGAACAGTCTTCCCCGTCTCTGCGATCGCTGCAGCAGCCTGTAGAAGAAGAGTCGACTTGCCAATCCCCGGATCGCCAGCCAGCAAAGTAGTCGAACCCGCAACAAAACCACCACCCAAAACCCGATCCAACTCCTCCAGCCCCGTCGGCATATGAGCAACACCCTCAGTAGAAATCTCAGTCAACTCAACGGCAGCAGACACGTCCTCCCTCCCAGTCTGGGAGGGAGTTAGAGAGTGGCCCGAGCGCAAACCTCTTCGAGAGGCTTGCGAGCTAGCACTAGCCACGCGCCGCTCTTCAACCGTATTCCACTCGCCACACCCAACGCATTTACCAACCCACTTCGCAGTCGCCCGACCGCAAGCACCACATTCAAACTGAGTTTTCGAATTATTCTTCGCCATATCTGCTCCCGGTTTTCCCATCCTTGATAGAAGGGAGTTAGAGGGTAGGTAAAACGCGATGCACGACCAAGTAACGACAACGACGCTCGGACCCAAACGCACCACGAGTATGACGCGTCACCACCTCACCAGCAACACCGTCTGGCACTTCAGCCAACAACACCTCCTCTGCCATCCTGCATTTATTTCAGGATCTATCTCCCTCCTTTTCCTTCTCCCAGGAGAGAAAGCTAAGCATGTCCTGAATTCATCGAATGGTTGAGGGTAGAATCTCAATCGCCCACGCCGATCGAACTTGTCTCCGTCCAGCAATAGCCAGAACGAGCGACGTGCAATCATCACCAACCCGAAGTAACATCCCGAGAAAAGCCAACACAATCTGGGAACTCGCCGAAACCGGAGCCGACGGACCCACAGGCAACGCCTGCGGCGACGCCGCCGGTCGCACTTATATCGCCATCTCAAGCGAAAACACCAACATCGAAATCACCCTGGAAACCAGACTAACCGACCGCGAAACCAACTTGCAAACCTTCGCCCAAACCACCCTCCAAATCCTCCAAAAAGCCCTAACCAAAAACTAGTCCGCGCTCCGAACTACTACATCAGCCAACGGCGCCCCACATATCATCCTGAGCAACGTCGACCAGATTCAGAATATCGATGCCGTTCGAAGTATCTGCAAAACAAAAAAAGGAGAGCCCAAAAGCTCTCTCCTTCTCATATCAATCTATTTACGCAACCGACTCGCCACCCGTACCAATCTGTCCTCCCTCCCAGAGTGGGTGGGAGCTAGGTACATACTGAGCTGGTCGAAGTAGGGTGGGAGACTGCGACGTGCGACCAAGCCATCCGATGGCGCCCGGAGGCTTAAACGCTACCCACAGGCTCTTTATCGTCGGTATCGCCCAAAGAATCCTTCGCCTTAGGCCTAGCCTTCGTCGTCTTCTTCTTAGGAGTCTGAACAACAATCGCACCACCGGTATCAATATCGAGCTCGACGGTATCACCCGCACCAAACTCACTACGTAGTAGCTTCTCAGAAAGCTGATCCTCAATCTCGTCCTGAATCAACCTGCGCAACGGCCTCGCACCCATCTTCGAGTCGAAACCACGCTCCGCAAGGAAATCCCGAGTCGCATCGGTCACATGCATCACCAGACCGTGCTCAAGAACACGACCCTCAACTTCCTTCATCATGATGTCCACAATCTCAAGAATGTGCGCACGCTCCAACGGATGGAAAACAACCGTCGAATCGATACGGTTCAGGAACTCAGGCTTGAACCCATTACGTGGGTCCTGCACCGCTTCCAAAACACGAGCCTTCACACGCTCGTAATCCAGCTCCTCATTCTTGCCACCAGCCATATTGAAGCCAAGACCACCACTGCTCTGAATCAAACTCGAACCCAAGTTCGAAGTCATCACAATCACAGTGTTCTTGAAATCGACCTTCCGACCCTTAGAGTCGGTCAGGTGACCGTCTTCAAATACCTGCAGCAGAATGTTGAACACATCCGGGTGAGCCTTCTCGATTTCATCGAGCAAAATCACCGAGTATGAACGACGGCGAACAGCCTCAGTCAGCTGACCACCCTCATCGAAACCAACATATCCAGGAGGCGCACCAACCAAACGTGCTACGCTGTGTTTCTCCATGAACTCACTCATATCGAGCCTGATCATGGCGTCTTCTTCACCGAAGAGGTACTCAGCCAGCTTCTTCACACTGTGCGTCTTACCGACACCCGTAGGACCTAGGAACAGGAAAGCACCAATCGGGCGCTTCGGATCCTTCAGACCTGCACGTGAACGGCGAACCGCCTTTGAAATAACCGAAAGAGCCTCGTCTTGACCAACAACGTTCAGCCGTAGAGCGTTCTCCATCTTGATAAGGCGCTCTTTCTCCTCAACATCGAGTCTGGTAACCGGAATCCTGGTCCACATCGCCACAACTTCGGCAATATCATCGGCCGTGACCTTCGCCTCGCCAACACCCGGATTCTCTTTCTTCCACTCGGCATCGAGCTGCTCAATCTTCGTAACCAGCTTCAGTTCACGGTCTCGTAACTCAGCAGCAGTCTCGTATTTCTGAGCCGAAATAACCTCGTCCTTCTCACGACGCACCGCCTCGAGTTCCTTCTGAGCTTCACGAAGCTCCTTCGGAATCGTCGAGTGCTTGATACGAACACGTGAAGCCGCCTCGTCAATCAAGTCGATCGCCTTATCAGGCAATTGCCTGTCAGCGATATACCGATCGGCAAGCGTTGCAGCAATCTCCAACGCCTCGTCGGTAATCTCCAAGTCGTGGTGCTGCTCGTACATGCCCTTCACACCCCGCAGAATATCCACGGTTGTAATCGCATCCGGAGCATCGATAACCACTGGCTGGAAACGCCGTTCCAGCGCCGGGTCGCGCTCAACATATTTACGGTAATCATCCTGAGTCGTGGCACCAACGGCCTGCAGCTCACCTCGAGCCAACGAAGGCTTAAGAATATTCGCAGCGTCGACCGCACCTTCAGCCGCACCGGCACCAACTATCGTGTGCATCTCATCGATGAACAACACACAATTGCCAGCCGACTTCAACTCGGCAATCACCTTTTTCAGGCGTTCTTCAAATTCACCGCGGTACTTCGTACCAGCGACAAGTGCGCCCATATCGAGCGTCACGACCCGCTTGCCCTGCAGCGTCTCAGGCACATCCCCATCGACCACCATGTGGGCCAGCTTCTCAACAATCGCCGTCTTGCCAACACCCGGCTCACCGATAAGAACAGGGTTGTTCTTAGTACGGCGACTCAAAATCTGGATAACACGCTGGATTTCAGTATCACGACCCACAACAGGATCGAGATTACCCTCAGCAGCGCGCTTTGTCAGATCGACACCCAACTCGTCAAGAGTAGGCGTCCTGCTCGAACGTGAACTGCTCTGGGAACTACTACCACCAGAACTCAGCGTCGAAGCCTGGTTAGCAATTATGCTGTTCGTTTCATCGCGGACCTTCTCAAGGCTCACACCAAGACTCTCCAGCACGCCGGCAGCAACACCCTCGCCCTCACGCATGAGACCGATAAGCAGGTGCTCCGTCCCGATATAACTGTGATTCAGCCTGCGAGCCTCGTCAACCGCGAGCTCGATAACCTTCTTAGCGCGGGGAGTAAGACCGATTTCGCCGGGAGTGGGACGTTCGCCACGGCCGATGATAAATTCGACCGCGGAACGAACTTTCACTAACTCCACGTTCAGATTTGAAAGGACTCGTGCAGCAACACCTTCGGTCTCTCGTACGAGTCCGAGCAGAATGTGCTCGGTACCGATGTAGTTGTGGTTAAAGCGTTGTGCTTCTTCCTGCGCGAGGGAAAGAACCCTGCGGGCCCTTTCCGAAAACTTTTCAAATCTGCTCGGCATATAGCATCCCCCTCAGGTAACTACAAAACTGCAGCCCTGATTGCTATTCGTTGTCTTCGAAGATATCTCCGAAGTCACCTATGTTCTCTGAGTTCTCAGGTTCATCTTCCGGAGCTGCTACTGCAACTTCATCAGACGGATCCAGTGTCTGCTTCAAGCTCAGACCAAGGCGTCGACGTTCTGGCTCGATCCTGATGATCTTCAACTCTAGCTCGTCGCCTTCGTTGACCACATCCCGCGGATGCTTAATCACCTGATGAGCAAGTTCACTTATATGTATGAGTCCTTCAATACCGCGATCTATGCGAGCAAACGCACCGAAGTTAGCAAGTTTCGTCACAGTTCCCGTTACCGTCTGGCCGACGCCGAACTTAGTTTCGATCTCGTCCCACGGCTCAGGTTGCAGGCGTCGCAAGCTCAACGCAATCTTCAGGTTTTCCCGGTCAACACGCAGAACGAATACATCGATCTCCGCACCAACTGTCACAATCTCGTCGGGGCTCTTTACAGGCTCCCACGACAGTTCGGAAATATGAATAAGACCGTCGGCTCCACCGAGGTCTACGAACGCACCGAAATTCGAGATACCAGCCACTCGACCCTTGCGGATCTCACCCTCAGTGAGTTCCTGAACCAACCGCATCTTCTGGATCTGCTTCCAGGCCTGCAAAGCAGCTCGCTCCGAGAAGATAGCTCGGTTTCGGCGTCGGTTAAGTTCAATAATCTTGAACTCGACCTCCATACCGATAAAGCCTTCCTTAGGCGGCTCGCCGCCAGGTACATAAAGCTCTCGAGCCGGTCCAATCAGCTGCGAAAGCGGCACGAAGCCCTGAACACCCTCAGAATCCACAACCGCACCACCACGGTTTGAGCCGGTGATGACCCCCTTGCACGTCTCGTTCTTGTCCATGGCCTTCTCAAGCACACGCCAACCCTGCTCACCACGAGCACGGTCGATAGACAGAATCGACGATCCCTCATTACCTTCGGGATTCACAACATAAGCGATAATCTCATCGCCAACGCTAAGTTCATCTGTAACCTCACCAAGAGAACGCATCTCCTTGGTAGGTACAAACCCCTCCGACTTGTAGCCGATCTCCACCAGCATACCCTCAGGCTTACGGCTCATCACCTTGCCGTCGATGATCTCACCACGACGAAGCAACTTCGAAGGAAGGTACTCTTCCAAAAGATCATCCATCGTAAGTTCGCTCTCAGGTTTCTCAGCAACTGAAACTCCGGTTTCGCCCTCTGCCTCAGCAGGAGTTTTTTCAGTTTCAGTCGCTGTTTCTGGAGCAGCTTCAACAACTTCTGCAGTTGTTTCAGTCGCCTCCGCTACAGGAGCTTCTGTTGCCGTCGCCGCTGGAGCCGCAGCTTCAGGAGCTACTGCCTCAGTTACCGCAGCTGCGCCCGAACTCTGGGGTGCGTCGTCATTCTGTTCAACAGGCTGGTCCACTTTTGGAGCCTCCGCCTGACTATCTGGGGTGTCTGCTGTCGCCAATACGAAATCCTCGTTCAAAATGTTCTACCCTCTTCTAATGAAGACGGATACTCCATTATATGAACAACACAACTAAACCACAAAGCTAAATCTAGAACAAAAATTCATCACGCAACCCACGCCCTACACGTCACCCGGTAACAACCCTCCAAGATCACTTCGCCATCCTGCCCCGTCGAAGGGCCACGAAGCGCAAAACGCCAGTCGCCGAGTCACTCGCCCTGCGACCAAGTCCGCCTCGGACGCCCTTAACGCCGGCCCACACAACCAACTGGGTGTGTGCCTCCAAGCAGCACAAAGTGTGCCCAAGGGGTGTGCAACTGCTCTGTAGCCAGTCACTCTCAAACAATCAGCATGAGCCAAGCCTGCGCTGAACCTGATTCAGTTTCGAAGGCTCACAAAGTGCCGAATCCACCAAGCCACTGGCATAACCACCGCTCCAGCACCATAATTAACTTTTGCTCTATACCCAGATCATCAAACGACTACGTTCAACCTGAACATCGCAACCCCACCAACCCACCATGCCAAACCCAAAGGTCTACATCGACGGCTCAGCAGGCACCACCGGACTCCGCATCCAGGAACGCCTCGCCAATCGACGCGACCTTGATCTAAACGTTCTCTCCTACAACGACCGCCGCGATGAGGAACTAAGGCGTGAAGCAACAGCAGCTGCCGATCTAACGATCCTCTGCCTACCCGACGACGCCGCAGTAGAAGCCGCCGCATGGGCAAGTGAATCCAACACTAAAGTCGTCGACGCCTCAACAGCGCATCGCGTCAACGACGACTGGACATTCGGTCTCCCTGAAATGACCCCAACCCAACGCGAAAAAATCCGAAGCACCCAGAACGTATCCAACCCTGGCTGCTACCCAACCGGTATGATCCTCAGCCTCCGTCCGATAATCGAAAACGGGCTGCTGGGCAAAGACGCGCCAATCACCATCCACGCTCTCTCCGGCTACACAGGTGGCGGTAAAAAGCTCATCGCAAAGTGGGAGGACGAACGCTCCGATCTTGTAAATCTGCCGTTCGAATCGCCCTACGCTCTGCATACCCAGCACAAGCATGTGCCTGAAATGACCAAGTACGCCGGGCTGACCCACGACCCGCAATTCATGCCCTCAGTCGGACCCTTCCCAACCGGCATGCGCCTCGAAATCCCCCTCCACAAAGCCGTACTGCCTGAAACCACCACAGCCAATGACGTCTGGGAAGTCCTCGACCAACGCTACGCAAACGAGCAATTCATCAAGATCAACGGCATCGAAGACTCACTCGTCTACGCCGACCCCGCTTTCGACCCCCGCTCGACCAACGACACCAACCGTTGCGACATCTCCATCGTCCCCAACGCGCTCGGCCATATCCTAATCGTCATCCAAATCGACAACCTAGGAAAAGGCGCCTCCGGAGCAGCAGTCCAAAACATGAACCTCATGCTCGGCCTCCCCGAAAACGCCGGCCTAAAAGCGTAGCGCTCCTATCCTAATCCCTTCTCTAGGAGAGAAGGCTAGAGTGAGGGTGGAACCATCAACCATCTGAATCGACACCGCCGCCCATGTTTCCAACACCATCCTGGCCCCGGCGAAGTGTCAAGAACAACCGGCCCAACACCCAAAATCCCTATCCCAAACTCCACAAGCTGCACACCCGGAGTCAGCCCTCTACCAGCCAACTCCAACACCACCCTTTAAGAGCGCCCGTGAATACCCCGCAAGCGCATCCACATCCATCACCCAGACCCGTGATCACTGGTCATATGAAAACGAGCATGGCCCCAACAATCGAAGTAAACCGACCCCCAAGACGATCTATCGACAACGCCTCGCCTGCTCGCGCCAATCCCGTCGGAACCACTTCAAGCTCAGGCAAATCAAGCGCACCCCTAACCCCCGCAAGCTCCTCGAACGCATCAAACGCAATCCGCTCCATCTCCGCATCCGAAGTCTGCAACCTAGGCGACCAATCCAAAGCCGCCCAATTAAAGCACCCAGATGAACAAACGCAAACGACCGACTCGTCAAATCACGGTGCCGTTCTAAAACGACTCCTACGCGGCGAAAAAGCCAGCTGGAAGTACGAATAATCCCTCATCCAAAGTACAGCCACAGGCAACAATCCGCGCAGCTGCCATCCACATCCAACATCTCAGAAAACGTGCCCAAGCCGCACCTAAACAGGCAACACAATCCCCTCGGAATCCTTACCCGCCATCAACAACCGCGCATTCCCAACCGCGTTATCCACACTCTTCTGGCGTGCCTCAACGCTCAAACCCGCCCGGTGCGGCAAAAGCACCACGTTATCCCGCCCAATCAGTGAATTCGCCATCTCGATCGGCTCTATCTCCGTCACATCCAACCCCGCTCCCGCAATCTGCCCATCATCCAGCGCCCGAATCAAAGCCGCCTCATCGACAACTGGGCCCCGACACGCATTAACCACAATCGCACCCGGCTTCATCAACCCGAACTCCCGATCCGACAAAATCTTCTCCGTCGATCGATCCAGCGGCACATGCAAACTAATCACATCCGAAGTCTCGATCAACTCATCAAAATCAACACGAGCCGCACCCGCCGCCGACTCATACTCAACTGAATACGACTTCACGTCCGAATACACAACCTCGCACTCCCAACCCACCAACCGCTTCGCCACCCGCGATCCGATCTGACCCAGTCCGATAATCCCAATGCGTTTCCCGGTTAGTTCGTGGAACCGGCCCCAGTCTTCAGTGAACTCAGCACCATAAATACCCTTGTTGTTCGTGTGATCCCACTGCACCATCAGCCGACGATACGTCGAAACCATCAACGCCACCGTCACCTCGGCGACAGCCACCGCATTGCCACCCATATTGTTCGCAACACGAATACCCATCTCCGACATCTCAACCTTCGGAATCGTGTCCGTCCCCGCGCTCAACGTCTGAATCAACTTCAATTTCGAAAACAGCCGACCCGTGTCCGCGCTCTGGACCCCGCGCCCGCCAACCACCATGTCGGCATCGAAATGCGTTGAACCGACTTCAGCCACATCCGTAACCTGCGGAAATCCCACAACCTCCATCTCATCACCCACACCTGCCCGAAACCGCTCAACCTCCCACAATTCCTGATACAGAAAAATCGCCTTAAACTTCGCCATCCGCGATAACCATCTCCAAACTAAAAAGCCACCAGAACCACAAAAGCGAAAGCATATCCGAGCAACCCACCAAACGGTTGCAAATAAGCCACCAATACTCACCACCCACCGTCATCCTGAACTCACCTGCCCTGAGCCGAGTCGACAGGATTCAGGATATCGGTGCAGTAAGAAGTATCTGCGTAGCTCTCAGCAATTACTCACGACAACTTAAACGTGAAAACGCCCACATTGCTGTGGACGTTTTCTGTGAAATAATCTCCTGGCAGTGACCTATTTTCCCACACCCTTGCAGGTGCAGTATCGTGAGCGCTACGTAGTTTCACTTCCGTGTTCGGGATGGGAACGGGTGGGTCCAACGTGCTCTTACCACCAAGAGAAAAATATAGTTGCCTCATAAGCACAAACCGGACCCCTTCCGAACCAGAAGGCCAAGGGTAAGAAAAACGTGGCGGCGATCATGTCATCCGATGACGCCCGGAGCAAAAACGCCCCGCCCGTCACTCACGCAAAACCAGTTTTAGCTGGTAGCGGGGGTAGGATTCGAACCTACGACCTTTGGGTTATGAGCCCAACGAGCTGCCACTGCTCCACCCCGCACCGAAAGTGCTAAAGATGACTTTGAACAGTTGATATGGCCTGTTTGTGGCCATGGATTCCGCGATTCTCCGAGAACAGGTAAACGTTCCTTAAGGTGAGGCAAGCCCTCGACCAATTAGTACCACTTAGCTGAACACATTACTGCGCTTACACACGTGGCCTATCTAACCGGTAGTCTACCGGAGGTCTTACTCTTTTTACAGATGAGATATCTAATCTTGGGGGGGGCTTCACACTTAGATGCTTTCAGCGTTTATCCCTTCCGAATGTAGCTACCCGGCAATGCGACTGGCGTCACAACCGGCA
>MDTC01257193.1_pt1 | contig 31041 bp, 35 predicted proteins | sample 811181 | NCBI WGS metagenome assembly MDTC01 (sample SAMN05326644, study PRJNA326480) | marine metagenome | isolation source: seawater | place: Pacific Ocean: North | collected 2011
GAAGAGGAAATAGCTGAGGAACCTGTGGCCGAAGAGGAAGTAGCTGAGGAACCTGTGGCCGAAGAGGAAGTAGCTGAGGAAGAGATGACTACTTTAAGAGATGCTGATGAAGATTTGTTCTCTATAGAAAAACTTTTTGGTACAGATGACAATCAAGGTCAGATAAGATTTGCAGAAGATATAGATGAATTGAAAAACAAATCTAATACTAACAAAAAATCTAATAAATAATTGAAGAGTTTTTAAAATGTAATTTGAATTTAAAGGTTAAATTGGAAAATAATAATGGTCGAAGATAAAAGTGAATCTAACAAAATAGAACTTCCAAGTAATTTAACCGTAGGTGATTTAGCTGCTAGGCTAAATCTTGATTCAGTTGATGTTATTAAGCAATTAATGAGAGCAGGTTATATGCTTTCAATTAATCAGAAGATAGAATACGAATTAGCATCTTTAATTTCAAAAAGTTTTGGTTTCATACCTTTAGAAATTAAAGATAATAGCGAAGAAACACAATCATTAAAATCAGAAACTCAAGGCGATGAGATTAAACCGCCAGTTGTTACAATTTTAGGGCATGTAGATCATGGGAAAACTACCTTGTTAGATAAGATTAGGCAAACTACAGTTGCAGAATCAGAATTCGGAGGTATAACTCAAAAATTAAGTGCATATAAATTAAAATATAAAGATTCTTTTATTACATTTTTAGATACCCCGGGACATGAAGCTTTTTCTACTTTAAGATCAAGAGGGGCAAAAGTTACTGATATAGCTGTAATAATTATTGCAGCGGATGACGGAATTATGCCCCAGACAGAAGAATCTATAAAACATGCTCAGGCTGCAGATGTTCCTATGATAATAGTTATTAGTAAAATTGATTTGCCAGGCGCTGATATAGAAAAAGTAAAAAGTCAGTTAGCTGAAAGAGATATGTTAATAGAAGAATGGGGAGGAGATTTAATCTGTGTTCCTGTTTCTTCTCCAAAAGGAGAAGGTGTTCCGGAATTATTGGATTATATTCTTTTGGTTGCAGAGGTTAGTGAATTTAAAACTAATACAAAACTTCCAGTAAGAGCAGTAGTATTGGAATCTACTGTAGATGATAAGCAAGGTATATTAGTAAAAGTATTAATTCAGGAAGGGATTTTAAAAGTTGGAGACCGTTTTGTATTAGATACTACTAAGGGGAAGGTTAGAGCTTTAATCAACGATAAAGGTCAGCAAGTAAAATCTTCAACCCCGGCAACTCCTATAGATGTATTAGGATTTGAATCATTGCCTTTTGCAGGTGAAATATTGCAACAAGTTAATAATGAAAAAGAAGCTAAAACTCTTTTAGCTGAAAGAAAGAAACTTGAAAACAATTTTAATTATCAGAATATTGATTTAACTCATGCATCAGCTGAACAAAAAAGCATACAAACTATAAACATTATTCTTAAAGCAGATTTACAAGGTAGTTTAGATGCATTGGTTGAATCCTTAAATGCTTTTAATAAAGATGGGATTAATATTGCATTGATTCATCACGGAGTTGGAAATATAAATGAAAACGATATTTCTTTAGCGGTTGCATCTCAATCTGTAATTTATGGATTTAATGTCAGGGTAGAAAAAGGTGCCATTGAAACGAGTAAACAGGAATCAATTGATGTGCAAATTTACAGTATTATTTATGAATTAATTGATGCTGTCGAATTAAAAATTAAAGAATCAGATGTAAAAGAAGAAGAATTAGTAAAACAGGGATTGGCTGAAATTAAAGCTGTTTTTCCATCTAACAATATTTTGGTTGCAGGAGTATTGATGCAAGAAGGAAAAGTTAATCCAAATAATAAATTAAGTATTACGAGGAATGGTAAAGAAGTATTTTTTGGTAAGGTTAATTCTTTGAAACATTATAAAGATGATGTGAAAGAATTGGTTTCAGGCCAGGAAGGAGGTATAGGAATAGATGAATTTCAGCAATTTAAAGTTGGTGACCTCATTGAGTTTTATATTTAAAATGTGGTTAATAAATGGATGATCTAAGATTTTTAAAAGTTAATTCCCTTATCAAACAGGAATTATCTAACATTATCGAAAATGAAATTAGTGATCCAAGAGTTAATACGATTGTTACAATCCAAAAAATTAAATCTTCTAAAGATTTTAGTGTAATAAAAATTTATGTTAGTTTGCTTTGTGATGACAACGAAGTGAAGTCAGTTTATAAAGGTTTGAAATCTAGTGAAGGTTATGTGCGTAAATTATTACAATTAGCTATCAAAAATATTAGATTTGGAAAGTTGTCATTTCAGATTGATTCGACTCCGAAAAATGTTTTAGGTGTATCTAAATTATTAGATTCGATAAATAATTAGAATGCATAATGGTATTATTGCAATTGATAAGCCCCTGTCTTTAACTTCATCCAAAGTTGTCAGTATAATTAAAAAAAAATTTAATTTATCTAAAGTTGGTCATGGGGGGACGCTAGATCCATTGGCGACTGGAGTTTTATTATTATTTTTAAATCGAGCAACTAAATTTTCTGTATTTTCATTAAATTCTGAAAAAGTATATACAGCCAGAATAACTTTTGGGCAATCAACATCAACATTTGATTCTGAAGGAGTTATAGTTGAAACAAAAAAAATCCCTGTATTAAGTCATGAAGATATTGAAAATTCATTAAATAAATATATTGGTGATATAGATCAAACACCTCCAATTTTTAGTGCAATTAAAATAAAAGGTAAACCTTCTTATTACTATGCAAGAAAAAAAATTAAGATGGAATTGAAGTCAAAGAAAGTTTACGTGAAATCAATAGATATATTGAATTGGGATGGAAGAAATTTAGAACTCAAAATTGTTTCAGGCAAAGGATTTTATGTTCGTTCATTTGCCGACGATATAGGAAGAGAATTTAACACAGTATCATTTTTGAACAATTTGAGAAGAATTAGATCAGGCGCATTTTCAGAATCAGATTTAATTTCTCTAGAGAAGTTGATTGAAATAAACAATCTTGAATTAATTGATGACAATATACTTAAAACTCCTGATTTTTTATTAAACAATTGTGAATCTACAACATTGTCCAAAATAAATTTAAATTTATTTTATGATAAAACTCCAATTTTTATTAATTTAAAAAATATTTCTGCAAGATATAAAATTTATGATGATACAGGTGATTTTATTGGGACTGCTTTGTATGATTATAAGAATAAATGCATTATTCGAGAAAAAATATTTAAGCTTAGGATCTTATAACAACATTGGCTATAATTTCATTGACTTCTTCTTATATAGACATATAAAATATCTCTTCGTGGTGAAAAAATGAATAATTATGTAATAGTCAAATATAAATCAAAACAATTTAAAGTGGGTGTTGGAGATATCATTGATGTTGATAAAATAGATTCCGACATAGGTGATTTTATCAAACTTGATGATGTATTGTTTTTATTTAAAGATGGTAAATCTAAAATAGGTAGCCCTATTATCAAGAGTGAGTTTGTGTCTGCTAAAATTGTTGAACATTTTAGAACTTCTAAACGAATTTCAGGAAAGTACAAAAATAAAACTCGTAATAGAAAAAGATTTGGGCATAGAAAATCATTAACTAAAATTCAGATTGTTGAAATACCAGGTTTGATGACTACAAAATCAAAAACAACTGAATCTAAAAGTGCGAAACCTGTTAAGACTATCAAGCCTAGAGCTAAAAAAGTCACTAAAACAATTAAATCAAAAAAATAAATAAAAGGAATTTCTGATGGCACATAAAAAAGGTGGCGGAAGTACAAAAAACACCCCTAATAGAGGTAATGCAAAACGTCTTGGAATTAAGGTGTATGATAGTGAATCTGTAAAAGCAGGAGCTATACTTGTTAGGCAAAGAGGTTCAAAAATTATTCCTGGAACAAGTGTAGGAATGGGTAGGGATCACACTTTATTTTCTTTAATTGACGGTGTGGTTAAATTTGAAAATTCTACGAAAGACAAAAAGAAAGCTAGTGTTTATCATAAATAAGGGGAATATGATATGAAATCAGATATACATCCTGAATATTTTAATGAATCAAAGATTGTATGTTCTTGCGGTACAACTTATACAACTGGTTCAACAAAAGAAATGATGAGAATTGAACTTTGTGGTACCTGTCATCCATTTTATACAGGCGAGCAAAAAATAGTTGATACTGAAGGTAGAGTTGAGAGACTCAAGAGAAGATATAATTTAAGTTAATATTTATCGAGATAATAACTTGGATTTAAGTAAAACTATTAGATTGGGTGGGCAAGCTTTACCAGAAGGAATTCTTATTAAAGGTCCCAAATATACTGTTATTGCGTATAGAGATAAATCAAATGAAATAGACTTTGTATCTTTGGAATGGAGTTTTAAGTTTTTTGATTATTTAAGAAAAATACCTCTGATCAGAGGATTAATAACTATTTTTGAAACATTTAGTTTATCTATAAAATCAATTTTTATGATGGCAGAAATTTCTGATGATGAGATTGATTTGGACTCTATTTATTTTAAATTATTTATTGGTTTGATGTTTGTTATTGTTATTTTTTTAACTCTTGGGATAATAATATTTGTTCCAAAATTAACATCTGGTTTGATTACAAATTATTTTTTATCTAGTACAGTTTTTAAGGTTTGGATTGAATTGTTCTTAAGGTTTTCTATATTTTTTTTCTATATATTTTTATATCGATTTTTTGCAATTGGGAAAAAAATGTTTCAATACCACGCAGCTGAGCATATGTCTATACATGCATATGAAAATCAGGAATTATTAACAAAAGGTAATCTTCGTAAATTTAATAAAGAACATCCAAGATGTGGGACAGCATTTTTAGCATTTGTATTTATTTATGCAAATATTATTTTTCATACAATAGATTTTAATTTAGGATTTGTATTTTTATTTTTAATAAGATTGTTTATTTCCCTTTTGATAATTTCTTTTACATATGAGACATTATTATTAGGTTGGAAATCTAATAAAATGATTTTCGGTAAAATCATTAATTTCCCAGGATATATATTGCAAAAAATAACTACTATGAATCCAGGTGATGATGATTTGGAATTAGCAATAGTTGCTACAAATAAATGTGTGGAATTACATAAATAAATTGTTGTTATGTAATTTTAGCTTATGATAAATAACCATTTTTTTTATCCCATTCAAGAGAATTTTTATCCCGTTTATTAGGATCACCATAACCACCACCCCCAGATGAAAGAGCAATTATTCTGTCGCCAGGCAATACAGTAACTTCTGTTTCTTTAGATTTTAGTACTCTTTCAGTACCGTTGGATATAAGGCTATATCTATGAGGAAGTGCTTCTGAACCCCCAAATAAGCCAAAAGGAGGGACTATCATTCCATCTCCAGCAGTATTCATAGTACCTTTATCTTTCCCTTCATAAATTATCTCACATACAGCTCCAAGTCCACCTCGCCATTGTCCATTACCAGCAGAATCTGGACGTAGTTCATGGTTTACAACAAAAAGTGGAAATCTTTCTTCTGTTATTTCCACGCTAGGAGCTCTAATACCCCCAGCTACATTAACTTCTCCCACGCATGTCCACCCATCATTACCAGATGACGCACCTCCTCCGCCTCGTCCCATAAAATAATGCCATATAAAATATTTTCCTGTACGTGGATCTGTACCTGTGATAGCATATCTCATTCTTCGAGAAAATCCTGAATTAACAGCTAAAGGTACAGCATTTGCTAAAGCTTTAAATACTGATTCTATTATCTCTTCTCCGCAATGATTGGTACTCATACAAACAGGAGCTGGTGGGTTCGCGTTTACAATTAATCCCTTTGGAGCAATAACACTTAAAGGCCCCATCGATCCTTCATTTTTTGCTAAGTCATAAGGAGCTAGATACATTATTGCAGCATGAGCTACTGATCGTGTATTTGCAAAAGCGCTATTTATAAATCCTGTTACTTGGGGGGATGATTTGCTTAAATCAATATTCATAGTATCATCCTTAATTGTGACTTTTGCATGAATAGGGATCATTTTTGAATCAAAGCCATCATCATCAAGATGGGTTTCTCCTTCGTACACACCATCAGGCCACTCTGATATGAATTGGCGAACTTTATATTCAGTTGCAGATAATATGCTATCTATAATCATTAGTAATGTGGTTTCATCATAATTATTAAGTAATTCAAGCATGCGACGCTCTGCAGTTGAAACAGAACCTATTTGCGCGTTGAGATCTCCTAAAAAATTTTCAGGCAATCTTACATTAGCAGAAAGCATTTGCAGTAAATCTTCTCTTGGTTTTCCTTTATCGTGAATTCTTAACGGAGGTATGCGTAGGCCTTCATGGTAAATTTCGCTAGCAGAAGGATTGTAACCACCGTGAGTAGCTCCTCCAACATCGCTGTGATGAGCACGATTCACGGTTAAAAAAAGTAACTTCTCATCTTTGAAAACAGGTTTAATTACAGTTATGTCAGGTAAATGGCTGCCTCCATTATATGGATCATTTAATGCAAACATATCTCCTGGGTGAATATCATTTTGAAAAGTATTTAAAATAGCTTCTCCTGCAATTGGGAGCGCGCTTACATGTACCGGTATTCCTTCTCCTTGTGCAATAAGCCTACATTTGTTATCTAAAATTGCAGTGGAGAAATCTCGACTTGAATTTAAAATTTGTGACATTGAAGTACGTATCATTACATCCATCATTTCGATAGCAATAGATTCCAATCTGTTTTCCACAACAGCAAGAGTTACCGGATCGACTGCTTTTAATTTAGATGGTTTTTTTTCAATTGATTTGATATCTCTCAACTTGATGGATAACATTTCCTCTGAGTTTTTTGTAAGTGTTTCATTCTGACTCAGAACAACAGTAGTAAATTCTGATTCTATGATTGCCGGGCCATTTATATTGTGTTTGCTGGAAAGATCTGATTCTTGAAAAATGGGCACATCTCCCCATTCTGTCATATGGACTTGCCTTGTTGATGTTTTTGAAAATTCATAATTACCAGGTGATTTTATATTTTTTTTTATATTTGAGATTTTGGGTATTGGTGCTAATATTGTTGCTCTTAGTGTCACTAGTCTAATTTCTTGTTCAGATTGTCTGTAGGAATAGAGTTCTTCAAACCTGATGTGGAAATTGTGAGCCCATTTTTCTTTAAGTTCCTGATCATTAAAATTCAGATCAGGAATAGGTACTGTTACTTCATATATTTGATCCAAATACCTCATGTCAGCTTTAAATTCCACAATTATTTCTTTATCTGGCACACCGTTTTCTTTGAGTCGATTTCTTCCTTTTTTCTCCATGGCCTGAAGTTGGGAACGAATTTCATTTAGATCTACTATTTCTAATCCGGAAGGATAAGACTGTGAAAAATCATATTGAATGTTAGATGTCAGCATTCCAAAAGCTGATAATACTGGTGCTGTATATGGAATAAGTATTTTTTGGATCCCAACTTCTCTTGCTACCTTGGTTGCTAACATTCCTGCAGCTCCCCCGAAAGCCACCATTGAAAAACTTCGTGGGTCGAGACCTTTTCGAATAGAAGCCAAGCGTATTCCTTCTGCTATGGAGTTTGTTACGACTCTCATAATACCATTTGCTGCTTCTATGATGGTTAATCCTAGAGGGTCAGCTATTTTATTTTTTATAGCTTGTTTTGCTAAATTGTCATTTAGAGTTACTCGACCTCCAAGGAAAGAATTTTTATTTAATAGTCCTAGAACTAGAGCAGCGTCAGTTACAGTTGGATTTTCTCCACCCAAGTCATAACAAGTAGGACCTGGATCTGCTCCGGCACTTTCAGGACCTACTCTTAAGACGCCACTTATGTCTACACGAGCTATACTCCCACCTCCAGCTCCTAGTGTGTGAACATCTATCATTGGTACTGCTATTTTCCATCCAGCTTCAAATCTTTCGTTGGCAATATGAGGTTTTCCATTTTCAATGATTGAGATATCAGTACTAGTTCCACCCATATCTAATGCAATAATATTTTTTTCATTTATTTCAGAAGCAACATTTGCTGCGCCCTGGGCCCCACCTGCTGGACCAGACAGTATAGAGCGGACTGCAAATTTAATAGAATCTTTAATTGGAGCAGAACCTCCATTAGATTGTATTATTAAAACTTTACTTTCATCCCCATGTTTATTTAGGCGGTTTTGGAAACTACTTAGATATTTACCAAGCTCAGGTCCAACGTATGCGTTAACAGCAGTTGTACTAATTCGGTCAAATTCTTTGATTTGTGGCAGCACTTCGTGAGACAGAGATATGAAAGCATCAGGAAATATGTTTTTAATTTCCTTTGCTGCTTGTAATTCATGCTTGGAATTCATAAATGAAAATAGGAAACACACTGCTAGTGAATTTACCCCTTCGGTTTTTAATTTATTTAAATTTTTTTTGAGATTTTTTATATTTAAGGGTATATGAACACTTCCATCATATTTAATTCTTTCTTGGACTCCTAAACGTAAATACCTTGGTACTAGTGGCTCAACTGAAGCCATTCGGAGATTATATCGATCTTCTTTGAGCCCTTCACGGATTTCAAGTAAATCTCTAAAACCATCAGTCGTTATAATACCAACATTAGCTCCTTTTTTTTCAATTAAGGTATTAGTTGCAACTGTAGTACCATGTACAATTAATTCTACCTTTGCAAGTAATTCGTTTAATGTGATTTTATGCGAATTGGCAATTTCTGTTAAACCTTTCAGTACACCTATTGAAGGATCTTTAGGCGTTGAATGTGTTTTGAATTGTTTAATAGGTTGGTTGTTTTGAGCAACAACTAAGTCAGTAAATGTTCCTCCAACGTCTATTCCAATTCTCAAATCATTTCCTTTATTTAAGGCAAAGTATTATTTGTTTTGTTAATTTGATTTTAGATTATAATAAATTATTTTTTCCGAGATTCAAGTTCATCCCAGATATTTTCAATATCGATATTAGCTTTTTTTAACAAAACTAGCATATGAAATAGCAAATCAGAAAACTCATATATTATTTGGTAGTTATTTTTGTCTGTTAAACTTGCAATTGATAATTCCCCTGCTTCTTCCACGATTTTTTGTGCTATTTTAGGCATTCCTTCATTTAATAGTTTTGACGTATAGCTATCTGGATTTTTATTTTTATTTCTCTCATTAATAATTGAGATAATAGAGTTAAGAGTATTTTCTACAGGTTTATTTTCTTCGCCAAAACATGAAGTATTCCCCTTATGACAAGTCGGCCCATTAGGGATAGCTTTGATTAAAATTGTATCTTTATCACAATCTAAGGCTAAATTAATCACTTTTAAATAATTACCAGATTTTTCCCCTTTTTCCCATAATTTTTTTCGACTTCTACTATAAAACCAAACATGACCAGAATTCATTGTCATATTTATTGATTCTTGATTCATATAACCTAGCATTAATATTTCATTTGTATTGTGATTTTGGATTATTGCAGGGATCAGATCTGATTTATTAAATTTTATATTTTCATTCATATCTTATTTGTATTCCTTTTTTAGATAAAATTTCTTTAACATTATTTATAGTATACTCTTGGAAATGGAAAACACTTGCAGCCAATACTGCGTCTGCATTTCCTTTTGTTAATGCTTCATACATATGATCAGGTGTGCCTGCTCCACCGCTAGCTATTATGGGAATATTTACATTTGTAGAAATTTTGTATAGCAAATCTATATCATAACCAGAAGTATTTCCATCTTTGTCCATGCTTGTTACAAGTAATTCTCCAACTCCTAATTTATTTAATTCTTTTGCCCATTTTATTGCATCTAACCCTGTTTTTTTTCTTCCACCATGACTATAAATTTCCCAATTATTATTATTTTGTTTTGCATCTATTGCTCCTACAATTGCTTGTGATCCAAAATAATTTGATGCTTTGTAGAACAACTCTTTATCTAAAATTCCAGCTGTATTAATTGAAACTTTATCAGCTCCGTGGTTCAGTAATCCTTTGATATCATTTATAGTTTTCACACCTCCTCCTATAGTCAGAGGGATGAAAACTTGCTTTGAAACCTTTTCGACAATATTTAATATTGTTTTTCTGTTTTCAATACTTGCTGTAATATCTAAAAATACTAGTTCGTCTGCTCCGTCTTCATAATATTTTTTGGCTAATTTAACAGGGTCTCCTGCATTAACAAGATTTACAAAACTTTTTCCTTTTACAACTTGACCTTTATCTACATCAAGACAAGGGATTATACGTTTTGTTAGCATTTCAGTGCCTAAATATAATTAAAATCTAAAATTATAAAGTTTGTGTTGTTCGTCAACAAAAATTTCTGAATCTTTTTTAAATCCTAATTTAGATATTTTGCTTTCCGGTATAGATTGAGAATTGTCATTTGAATCTATTAAAATTGCAAGCCAAGAATTTTTTTTCAGAGCTTTTGTAAATAATTCAAGGCTAACATTATATAAATCCCAGTTAGAAATAAAAGCACCATCTACTGATTCAGGAGATATTTTCAATTCTTTTGTAAATTCTTTGAGCTCAACATTGCCAAGATTAATTTTCTTTAGCATTTTTTTTGTTTTATCTATATTTGACTTGTTTTTATCAAAAGCTACAACTTCCCCATCAAAAACATATTTGCCAAATAGTATTGGGAATAAGCCTTCTTCAGCACCCAGGCATACGATGGTTTGGTATGGCATAATTGGGAGAGTGGCAATTATTTTATGTGTATCAATTTTTAATATAGTTTGATTATTTTTTACCATTAATTAACCTTTATATTTTTTGAATATTGTGTTTGGATTTAGCTTGTTTTCATATAAAGCTTTTCCAATTATAACATTTTCTATTCCCAATTCATCTAATGATTGAAGGTCAGATTCTGAAGAAATTCCACCGGCTATTGTGAGATTAATATTGAATTTATTATAAATTTTTTTTATATCGTTTATTGATATTCCTTGAAATGTCCCATCTTTTTCAATATCAGTATATATAAAATTTTTAACACCTTTTTTCATTAAAGCATGTATTAAATTTTCAGGAGTGGAATTTGTTTTTTTTGTCCATCCTTGAGTTTTAACTTTACCTTTTGAGGTATCTAATGAAACAGCTATTTTTTCAAATCCGTATTTTTTTATTGCTGTACTGACAAAATTATTTTCATCTTTTATTGCAGCGGTCCCAAGGATGACTTTTTTTATTCCAAAAGATAAATAATAGCCAATCGTATCTAAGGTTCTTATCCCTCCTCCAATTTGTATTTTTACATTGGAATTATCAATCATTTTTTCAATCACATTTTTAGAAATAGTTTTACCCAATTTCGCGCCTTCTAGATCAACAATATGTATTAATTTCGCTCCTAGGAATTCCCAGTTTTGCATAACTTCTATTGGATTTTCAGAATATATTGTGGATTGCTTATAATCTCCTTTGTATAATCTGATACATTTATTTTTATATATATCTATGGCTGGTATTACTAACATAAGTATAGTTACATTATTTTTGTTATAAAGTTTTTATATATCTCTAATCCAATTTCACCGCTTCTTTCAGGATGAAACTGCAATCCAACATAGTTTTTATTTGCAAAGGCAGAACAAAAAGTGATTCCATAATTTGTGTTGGCAATGATGTTACTTTTATCATTGGGTATTGCATAATAGCTGTGAACAAAATAGAAATATGAGTCATTTGGAATATTGTTAAAAATAGGATGATTATTATTGAAATTTACTTTATTCCATCCTATATGTGGGACTTTAACAGAGTTTGGGATTTTAGCAACATTTCCTTTGAATATATTTAGTCCTTGACTATTACCTTCTTCAGATTTTGTGAATACCAATTGCAATCCTAAGCATATTCCTAGAAATGGTATTTCTTTATTTATCATTTCAAAGAGAGTTTGTTTTATACCGCTATGACATAATTTTTTCATAGCATTAGGAAATGATCCTTGCCCTGGGAATATAATAGCTTTAGCTTTTAATAATTCTTTTGGATCTTTTGTTACAACTGCATCACATCCAATTTTAGTTAATGCATTTTTAATACTTTTAATATTACCTGCATCATAATCTATGATATGAATTTTTAAATTATTTTTCATTTTTATCAGATTCAAAATATACTCTTTCATCTTCATTTTCTTGTGTTCTGGCTAGACAGAATAGCAAGTCTGATAATCTGTTGATATATTTTGGTATATTTTGATTTATTAATTTTTCTTTTTTATTTAAATTAGTTAATGCTCTTTCTGCAGAACGTAATTCTGTACGAGATATATCTATACTTGATGATTTTATATTACTGCCAGGGATAATAAATTTTGGTTTCAGATTTATCTTTTTGTCAAAAGAATCAATTAAAGATTCGATTTTGATTATTGATTCTTCATTTATCAGATTTAAATTCCATTTGGATTGAGTTAGTTTGTGATGATTTTTGTTTGATACTGATATTTCAGTGCTAATTACAAAAAGATCATTTTGTATATCAAGGATTATTGAATTTATATTTTGATCATTAATAACTGCTCTAGCCATACCTAAGTAGCTGTTAACTGTATCTAAAAACCCGTATACTTCGCATCTTATATTGTCTTTTGATACTTTTTCTCCAAATAATAGATGAGTTTTGCCATTATCACCCATTCGGGTATAAATTTTCACTATAAATCCTTTATATTAGTATTATGTAAGAAGTACATTAAAATTATACTATTATTTTATAGGTTTTAGGAGATATATATGTCTGAGCAATCTGTGATTAAAGCAAAAGTAATGATTGATATGGTTAACAAAAACCCTATTGAAGATGGAGCTGTCATTTTTGAAGATGGGTTAATAACTTTGTCAGGTAATTACGAAAAGATTAAGGATAAAATTAGATCTGATGCAACAATTTATGACTATAAAGATTCAGTGTTAATTCCAGGTATGGTTGATTGCCATACTCACCACAATGGTTTTGGAGATGGGAGAAGTGGAGATTCTATTGGAGAAATAGAAGATGATATATTGACCATCAAATCTGCTAAAAATGCAAAAACTAGCCTGTATTCCGGAGTTACTACAATAAGGGAAAATGGTCCAAAGAATACAACTATGATGAAGCTAAGAGATGCAGTAAATCAAGGATTGGCGATTGCTCCAAGAATGGTTTTGTGTGGTAGGCCAATAGCTATTATAGGAGGGCATATGGGATATTTTGGAGGTGAAGTTACAGGGCCTGTAGAAAGTTTAGCACTTTCTAGGCAACTTATTAAAGAAGGGGTAGATTATTTTAAAATTACTGCAACCGGGGGATCCACTGCAACCTCTTTTCCTTTGAGACCAAGCTTTTCTCAAAAAGAATTGGATGCAGTTACTAATGAAGCGAAAAATTATGGTTTATTAACGGCTACTCATTGTTTGTCCATGGAAGGGATTGATAATTCTTTAAATGCTGGTGTTGATATGATTATTCATTGTAATTTTGATAACAATAAAGGAGAGTCTAAATTTAATGAGAAATTAGCTGAAAAAATTGCCAAAAAAGGTGCGTATGTAAATCCTACTCTTCATGTAGGACGTGCTAGATTATGGAGTTTGATAATGGGTGAAAATCCATCTTTAGGTGGCTGGGAGAATAAAAGAGTTTCAATAAGTAGTGATAGAAAAAATGTTTTGGAAGCTAGATTGGATGCAGCAAAATTATCTCTTGAAACTAAATTAGATCATTGTAGAAAAATGATTGATATGGGATTGAAAGTTATAACAGGCTCAGATTCATCATGGGGTGATTATGCTTTGGGAAATACTTTTCATGAAACTGAATTATTAGTTGAATCTGGATATTCCAATTATGAAGGTGTGAAATCAGTAACTATAAATGCTGCGATGGCTTTGGGGTTGGGGGATACAGTTGGAAGTATTGAAAAAGGTAAATCAGCAGATTTTGCGATTTTAAAAAATAATCCTTTGGATGATATTAAAAACTTGTCTACTGTTAAAGAAGTATTTTTGATGGGGCAACATATTCAAAGAGGATCTGATGAATCTAACAAAACTTATTCACAGATAAAACCTGAACAATTATAAGGAGGAAACGATGACAAATGAAAGTAATCAATTATTAGTTATTAAGGCAGGACAACTTATTGATGGAAAAAGTAAGAATGTGAAAAAAGATATTAGTATTGTAATTAATGATAATCAGATTGTAGATGTAAAACCTTCCGGGGAATTGGATATGCCTGAAGATTTGAATTATAAACTTTTGGATTATTCAGATAAAACTTTATTGCCGGGTTTAGTAGATTCGCATGTGCACTTAACGGGAATAGGTGATGGTAGAGCTGGAGATGATTTAGCAACTTTACCTGATGAAATATTGTCTATTAACATGGCTAATAATGCCAGAGTTCATTTACAGTCAGGAGTGACAACTATCAGGGATTGTGGCGCTAAAAATAATACCGCATTTCATTTAAGAAAAGCTGCTGAAATGGGCATTGTTGAATCACCTAGATTAGTTTTAAGCGGCAGACCTCTTGCTATAATTGGCGGACATTTAGGATATTTTGGAGAAGAGATTACTGGTGAAGATCAATGTAGAGCATCTGTCAGATATCTGATTAAGCAAGGAGCAGATTTTATTAAAGTAACAGCAACAGGCGGAAGTACTAGAACTTCATTCCCTTTAAGGCCCAGTTTTTCTCAGCATGAATTAAATGTTATTGCTGAAGAAGCCCATAAATTTGGCAAACATGTTGCTGCTCATTGTCATAGTTCAGAAGCTATGAAAAGAGCTCTTAATGCTGGTGTTGACACTATTATCCATGGCGTATTTAAGGATGTGGATGGCACAAATAACTATCGTGAAGATGTAGCAGACTTAATGCTTGAAAAAGGAGCTTTTGTTAATCCGACTTTAGGCCCTGGATTAATGAGAGCAATTATATTGGAAAATAAAAAAGAAAATGGGGATTTTAACGAACAAGATCAGGAAGATTTGGATTTAGTTTATAGAGAAAATGAACATAGATTAGAATGTTTTAATAAATTAATTAGTTTAGGTGTTCCGATGTCAGCTGGATCTGATTCTGCCTGGGGCGGTTATAAGATGGGGAATTATTTCTTGGATATTGAAGGCCATGTAAAAGGAGGTCAAAGTCCAATAGAAGCCATTATGTCAGCTACCGATATCGCAGCACAATCTTGTTGGATAGATGATAATTTGGGATCTATTGAAACTGGTAAATTGGCAGATATATTAGTTGTAGAGGAAGATCCTAGTAAGCAGATAGAAAACTTAAGAACTGTTGTTGATGTTATCAAAGATGGACAATTGATTGATAGGCAAAGTTTACTGTAGTTAATAGAAATTAATTAATTCCACAAAAAGCGTCATAATCTATTAATTTATTAATTGTGGGCTTAGTTCCGCATAAAACACAGTTTTTGTTTCTTTTTAATTTTATTGTTCTGAAATCCATATTTAATGCATCAACTAAAAGTAATTTACCCTGAAGGGTTTCACCTATGTTTAAAATTAATTTTGTCGCTTCTGTTGCCTGTATACTTCCTACTATGCCTGGCAGCATACCTAATACTCCTGCTTCAGCGCAACTTGGAACTTCCCCAGGCTTTGGAGGTTCAGGAAATAAACATCTGTAGCATCCTTTTTTAGGGATATATGTACTTAATTGACCTTCAAATAATAAAATACTTCCATCTACTAAAGGTTTGTTGGTTAAATAAGCTGCGTCACATGCAAGATATCTTGCTGGAAAATTGTCTGCTCCATTAATAATAATATCGAATTGAGAGAAAATATTCATAGCGTTGCTTGAATCTAAAGGTTTATCATAAGTTATAAGATTTAAATCTTTATTGTATGAAAGTAATGTTTCTTTCGCAGAATCTGTTTTTCTCTCTCCGATATTATTTTCTTGATGCAATATTTGTCTTTGTAGATTCGATATATCTACAACATCCATGTCTATAATCCCAATAGTTCCAACTCCCGCAAGAGTTAAATATATACTTATTGGAGAACCAAGTCCTCCCGCTCCAATAATCAGTACTTTAGAGTTAAGTAATTTCCTTTGCCCTATACTGCCAATTTGAGGCATAATTATATGGCGACTATATTTTTGAATTTGGTTCGGTGTTAGTTTATAATTCAAATTTTGCTTATCAGATTTAATATTCATTTATATTATTAACCTATTAGATTTATTATTTTGTTTTATGTTCAAAAATAAATATACAGCTATTATATTAATTATGACAATTGTTATTTCATTGTCAATTTTTTATTCTGCTAATCGCAAATATCAAGATTCACTTTTAATATTCACTGCAGTTAGCCTGTCTGAACCTATGACAGAAGTTAAAAGCTTATTTGAAAATAAATATGGAATTAAAATTTTACTGAATTTAAATGGATCTCAAACTTTAGCGTCACAAATATCTAGGGGTGCTAAATCTGATATTTTTATTTCTGCAGGTAATACACCATATGATTTTTTACTGTCCAAACAAATAGATATACATAAAAAAAATATATTAGTATTAAATACTTTGGTTATTGTTACTGAAATCGAGTCAAATAATTGGGACCAGAATGAATTAAAAAAAATTATTCTAGATCCAAAGTTCAAAAGAATATCTATGGCAGATCCTGAATTAGCGCCTGCAGGAGAATATTCTATGCAAGCTATAAATAATTCAACGGGCTATAAGAATGTCGAAAATAAAATCATAAAAACTAAAAATGTAAGAGATGCAGTTAATCATTTAAGATTAGGGTTATCAGAAGCAGTTTTTGCTTATATAACAGATTTTAATACATATCCAAATAAAGTATATAAAAAGAATATTTCTCCAAGTCTGCATGAGAAGATTGAGTATCCGATAATATATTTTAATTCAAATGATAATGTAAAAAAATTTGAGGAATATTTGTATACTGATGAAGCGAAAAATATTTTTATAAATTATGGATTTAAAATTCCTCAGGATTGATTTTGGTTACTGAAGCTTTAATATTAACTATACAAGTATCGATTTATGCTACTTTATTAAATATTCCACTAGCAATATTATTTAGCTTGATCATCACTAGATATAAATCGAGAAGTATAAATTTAATTTTAGATGTTTTAATATCTCTTCCGCTCGTTCTTCCGCCAGTATTGTCAGGATATTTCTTATTGATTATTTTTAGCCCTACAGGCATTGTGGGAGTTTTTCTTAATAACGTATTAGGTATTGAAGTGGTATTTACTAAAATGGCAGCTGTTTTGGCATGTTCTGTAGTTTCTTTTCCTTTGATGGCAAGAGCTGTGATTATAGCTTTTGATTCTGTAAATAGAGATTTAGAAAAAATAGCAAGATCTTTAGGGGCTGGTTATATAAGGATGTTTTTTAGTGTTACTTTAAGAGAAAGTAAATATGGGGTTATGGCAGGTATTCTACTTGGGTTTGCACGTTCTTTAGGTGAATTTGGAGCTACAATTATTTTTGCAGGTAATATACAAGGAATTTCAAGGACTATTCCATTAGCAATTTTTCAGTCAATACAAACAGGCAATGATAATGATTTAGGCTTATTGATATTTTGCTCTGTAGGCTTAGGATTTTTAGCAGTTTTAATTAATTATTTTTTAATTCATAAATCAATTAGAAATAATAGAGAGTAAATATGAGTTTTATTAATATTGATATTACAAAAAAATATCCGGACTTTGTATTGAAATGTAGTTTGAATTTTAATAATAAAATCAATGGTATATTTGGCCCTTCTGGCTCAGGAAAGTCAACTATTTTAAATTGTATTGCGGGATTTATTTCTCCTGATATTGGAAAAATTAAAATAAATGATAAAATCCTTTATGAAATTTCAAGTTCTTATTCTTTAAATAATAAAAATATTTCAATAAATACAGAACACAGAGATATAGGATATGTCACTCAGAAACCTAATTTATTTCCTAGTATGAATGTTGATGAAAATATTCGTTATGGATATAAAGATGATAATGCAATTAAAGTAGAAGAAATTATAGATATTATGAATGTTAAAAATTTAATTCATAGATATCCTAGTCAGCTATCTGGCGGAGAGGCGCAGAAAATATCTATTGCAAGAGCATTGGCTAGATTCCCATCAGTTCTTTTGATGGACGAACCTGTATCAGAATTAGATCTTAAATCTAAATTAATGGTTCTAGGATATTTGAAAAAAATAAATAAAAGATTTTCTATCCCCATAATTTATGTTTCTCATGATATATCTGAAATTGTATCCATTTGTGATAAAGTTGCGATGATAGAAAATGGTCAAATTAAAGATGTGAAAAATTCTCAATCATTGACATATACTTCTAATAACGATACAGAATTTGAAAATATTTATGTACTTAATGAATCTATATCAAATAATTCGATATCTATTAATAATGTGAAAATCAATACTTTAAATAGATTGGAGTCTAAAAGTACAGTAATTTTAATATCATCAAATTCAGTGATACTATCAAAGTATAAGCTTAATAATATTGATGCTGAAAATATTCTTTTAGGAAAGATAGATAATATAAAATTGATTGGATCTAAAGTCAGGGTTTTTTGTAATGTTGGTTTTGATATTGTTTCTGATATTTCTGAGTATTCATTTAAGAAAATGAATTTAAATATTAATGATGAGATTTATGTTATATTTAAATCGGAAAATGTAAAAATTTCGTATACATAATTTGGATTTAAAATTGAAATTTAAGCAAAAATTAACAAATATAATCAGGAAAAATAATTCAGTCTTATCTATTGGATTAGATCCTGATAAAAATAAAATGCCAATAGAAAATATTTTTGAATTTAATAAAAGAATTATAGATTCAACATTTGATTTAGTATGTGCTTATAAACCTAATTTCGCTTTTTATGAAAAAGAGGGATTACAAGGCATGCAAGCTTTATATAAAACCATAGATTATATTAAATCTGTAGATTCGGATATTGTAATAATTGCTGATGCAAAACGAGGAGATATAGGGAATACAAGTGAAGCTTATGCTTATTCGGTGTTCAAAACTATGGATTGTGATGCTGCAACAATAAATGTATACGGAGGAGAAGATTCGGTAACCCCTTTTGTTGAATATGAATCCAAAGGTGTTTTAATATGGTGCAGGGCTTCTAATCCTAGTTCTGACGAATTACAAAATGTAATACTAGCAGAGTCTAATATTACTCTATATGAATACTTAGGTACTTTGATTTCCAAATGGAATGATAAAAATAATAATATTGGATTAGTTGCTGGTGCAACAAATATTGATGATATAAAAAAATTGAAAAAAATATGTCCTAATATCCCATTTTTAGTTCCAGGAATAGGTAGCCAGGGAGGAGATTTGAAATCTGTGATTAATGTTTTAAAACAAGGGAATATTGATACTTCTCCTTATATTATTAATTCTTCACGTTCAATATTGTATGCATCTAATAAATTGGAATTTGAATCTGCAGCCAGGATTGAAGCTGATAAATTTGTTAATTTAGTTAAACCTTTGATTTTTTAATTATTGAAAAAAGAATTTAAACTTAATACAAATATAAAATTTAAAAAATCACATGTGTGTGGTTCTGAAGTATGGGAAATAAAGAAAATAGGAGAAGATTCCAAGATAAAAATATATCCTTATTCTAATTTGTCAGATTATGAGTTGCAGTGTGTAAAATGCAAAAGAAATATTCAGATGAAATATCAAGAAATATTAAAAAAAATAAAATAATTTTTATTTTTATTATTTTCATTGACATGCAATATTGTAAAAATTAGAATTAAATTATAATTATTGTATCAACAGAGAGAATCACAATGTTTGAAATGGTTATTGATAGTATTAGAGTCAGTTTGATGAATTATCAGCGTGTTGTGATTTTGAAAGAAAAACATTCAAAACGATATCTACCTATGTGGATTGGCACAAATGAAGCTGAAGCGATTGCTTTAAAACTTGAGGATGTAGATGTCCCCAGGCCTATGACACATGATTTGTTGTGCAATTCATTTGAATCTTTAGGAGCTAAAATAGATTATGTAGTTGTTTGGGATGTTAATCATGAAGATACTTTTATGGCTAAAATAGTTGTAGATTTCAAAGGTGACTTGATAGAAATAGATTCAAGACCAAGTGATGCTTTAGCTCTTGCAGTCAGAACAGGTTCGCCAATATATGCTGAAGATAAAGTTTTGGACAAAGCAGGAATGGAATTAGACCAAAACAATGATGATTTGAAAAATGTCGATAGTTTATTACCTAATAAAAAACAAAAAAAATCTTCAGATTCTAAGGAATTAAAGTTATCTGCTTTCGATGATTTTATGGATGAGTTAGATTTAGAAGATTTTTAATCTTAATTGATTTGACCATATTATTAAGTATATGATAGGATTTTTATAGCTATAGGAGAGTGATTTGGGTTCCAGGAAACTAGCTTTAGTCTTCCAGCTTGTAGGCATAGGGTGGTTTATTGCTGTATGTTTGATTGGAGGAGCTTTTTTAGGTTCTTGGGTTGCAAATTTTTTCACATTTTCTAATGCTGATGGTTTTTTTATAGTATTTGGTACTTTATTAGGGTTATTGTGTGCCGGGGTAGGTGTTGTTAAATTAGTTAATCTTATATTAAAAACAGATTAAATTGTAAATTGTTATATATTATTTGATGAGTAAATTATTTTCATACATTACCAAAATCATCCTTAATCCTATTGCCCTTGGAATACTATTTATTGTTTCAGTTCTTGGTGGTGGATTAGGTAGTGCTTTAGGTTTAGGCTTTATAAGCGCACCTTTTGCTTATATTTCCATTCCTTCGGAAACATTATATGTTTTTGAAGGGTCAAAAGATAATTTTTTAATTAATTTTTTAAATAGTGCCATAACTAATACCTTGCTTATGTCATTATTAACAATCGTAATATTATTAGTTGTTTCTATTAAAGCTACTAGTAAGATGAAAATTATTCCTTCAGGAATTCAAAATTTAATAGAATTTGCTATTGAAGCAATGTATAACACTTGTAAAAAGATTGCTGGTGAAGAAAAAGGGAAGATATTTTTTCCTTTGGTAATGACTATTTTCTTGTTTGTTGTTATCTCCAATTGGATTGGAGTTTTGCCAGGCACTGGTACGATTGGTAGGATTGAATCTGCAGAAGAATATTGTCATCATCAGGAGAAAAAAGATAATTTAGGACATGATGTAAAGTTCAATATATATAAAAAGAATGGCAACTTATCATCTACTTTATTTGGATTTGGATCTTCTAAGTATAAGATAAATTCTTCTGATTCATCTTTGTTTAAGCATTTAGATTCGAAAGATAAGCATAGCGACTATCATGGAAATGAGATTTGTTCTCATGATTGGTTACATCATGAATTTGAAGATGCAAAAAGTCTGAAAGCTAAGGAATTAGGTGTAGATAATTTTGATAATAATTATCAGGCTGGAATATTAGTACCATTTTTCAGAGGATCAAATTCAGATATTAATACTACTTTAGCTTTGGCATTATGCGCCATGATTACGATTCATTGGTGGGGTATCAAGTATTTGGGATTGTCTGGTCATTTTGGAAAATTTATTAATTTTAAAAATGGCCCTATAAATTTCTTTGTCGGGATATTGGAGCTGGTTGGAGAATTTGCAAAGGTTATAAGTTTTACTTTTAGGTTGTTTGGTAATATTTTTGCCGGTGAAGTTTTATTATTTGCTATGGCATTTTTATTACCATTAATAGGGATTATTCCATTTATAGGACTTGAATTATTCGTAGGATTAATTCAGGGACTGATATTTTCAATGTTAACTTTAGTATTTGCAGCTATTGCTACAGTTAGTCATAATTCTGATGAACATTGATATAATTTATGATAAATTTAATAAACAAAATTAAGTTCTTAAAAAAAGGAGTTAAATTATGGATGGAGATATTTTAAATATTGGGGCTGGATTGGCTATAGGATTGGGTGCTATTGGCCCAGGTATAGGAATAGGATTGTTAGGATCAAAAGCTATGGAAGCTATTGGTAGAAATCCAGAAGCCGCAGGTCCAATACAGACAAATATGATTTTAGCTATTGCATTTGCTGAAGCAATTGCTATTTATGCTCTAGTTGTAGCTATTTTAATTAAATTCGTTTAACTAAGAATAATTTAGGAGTTTTTTATGGATGCAGTAGGCATAAATTGGCCTGGACTGTTAACTCAGTTTATAAGTTTTCTTATTCTATTTCTTTTGTTAAAAAAGTTTTTGTATTCTCCTATTGTTAAAATGCTAGAGGATAGAGCTGAAAAAATTAAATTTAGCTTAGAGACTGCTGAACGTGTTAAGGAAGAGGCAGAACAAACAACAGCTGCAAATGAAACTCTAATGATAAAAGCAAGAGAGGAATCTCAGGCTTTTATATCGGAGGCAAGAGACCAGGCAAAGAAGATAAAAGAATCTGAATTAGAAAAAAGTAAATCACAAATTGAAAGTGAAAGGAAAAGAGCTCTTGATGAAATCAGATCTGAACAAGATAAAATAATTAATAATATAAGATCTGAATTTTCTAGTTTAGCTATTTCAGCGGCTGAGAAAATTGTTGAACGAGAAGTAAATGCGAATAATCATAAAGAGATTATTCAATCATTTCTTGAAAAAGCAAAAAATATAAAAAGTGAATAGTAAATATTTATGATAAAAGATACAAAAATAGCGAAAAGATATGCAAGAGCATTATTTGATATTGCCTCTGAAGATCAGAGTTATAATGACTGGTTGGATAAACTGAAATTGATTTCTGATACTGAGACTGATAAAGATTTTGCTAATGTATTAAATTCAACAAAAATATCTTTATCAAAAAAAATGAACACAATTGATGAGGTCTTTAAAAGTAAATTAAATACATTACAATTGAATTTCTTAAAACTATTAACTAAGAATCAATCTTTTTCTATTATTCAAGATATTCATAAACAGTTTGTGGGTCAAGTTGAAAAATTAAATAATATTATTAGAGTTTCGGTTACATCCCCATATAAAATTAGTGATGACCTTAAAGATCAAATTTCAAATTTAGTTAATGAGATATCAGGAGCTGAATCTGTTATAGAAGAAAAAATTGATATTGAACTGATTGGGGGAGTAGTAATCAGATTAGGAGATACTGTTATTGACGGTAGTATTAAAAATAAAGTTAAACAATTAAGAAGAGAATTAGTATAAGAGAGGAAAGTTATGGCGAATGAAGATATTGCATCAATAATAAAAGAACAAATTAAAAAATTTGGTGATGAATTAAAAGTTGAGCAGACAGGCATAGTAACTGAAGCTGGTGATGGGGTAGCAAGAGTTCAAGGATTATCGAATGTGAAAGCAAATGAAATAGTACAGTTCCAAAATGATATTTTTGGATTAGCTTTAAATTTGGAAGAAGATACCGTTGGAGTTGTTATTTTAGGTGATTATCTAGGGATCAAGGAAGGTGATGAAGTGAAAAGTACTGGCAGGATTGTTGAAGTTCCAGCAGGAAATGATATGATTGGCCGTGTATTAAACCCGTTAGGGCAACCAATAGATGGTAAAGGCAGTATTGCTTCAACTGAAACTATTGAAGTTGAAAAAATCGCTCCCGGTGTAGTTGAAAGGCAATCTGTCAGCGAGCCAGTTCAGTTTGGTGTAAAAGTTGTAGATGGATTAGTCCCTATTGGAAGAGGTCAGAGAGAACTTGTTATTGGTGATAGAGGTACTGGGAAAACGGCTGTTTGTATCGATGCTATTATCAATCAAAAAGATGGTGATTTGATATGCATATATGTTTCTATTGGTCAAAAGGCATCGAAAGTTGCGAATATAGTTAACCAATTAGAAACTAATGGAGCCATGGAACATACTATAGTGGTAACTGCAAATGCTTCTGAGTCAGCTGCACTTCAGTATTTGGCACCTTATTCGGGTTGTGCTATAGGTGAGTATTTTATGTCCCAGGGTAAAGATGTATTAATTGTATATGATGATCTTACAAAACATGCGTGGGCTTATCGTCAAATGTCATTGTTACTTAGAAGACCTCCCGGAAGAGAAGCATATCCTGGTGATGTTTTTTATTTGCATTCAAGATTACTTGAAAGAGCTGCAAAATTGAACGCGGACTATGGCGGAGTATCAATGACAGCTTTGCCAGTAATTGAAACTCAAGCAGGAGATGTATCTGCTTATATTCCAACAAATGTAATTTCAATTACTGATGGGCAACTATACCTAGAGCCAGATCTTTTTAATTCTGGAATAAGACCTGCAGTGAATTTAGGACTTTCTGTTACTAGAGTTGGTAGTGCTGCGCAGACAAAAGCTATGAAATCAGTAGCTGGTAGTTTAAAAATTCAAATGGCACAATTCAGAGAATTGGAAACATTTGCTCAGTTCGGTACTTCTGATTTGGATGATGCTACAAAGAAGCAATTAGATAGAGGTCAAAGAATACTTGAATTACTTAAACAAAATGAGGCTTCGCCAGTTGCAATGGAACAACAGGTGTGCATGTTTCATATGGCTAATGAAGGTATTTTGGATGATATTCCTGTGGAAAAAGTGAAAGAGTTTGAATTAGGGTGGTATGACTATGCAGAATCAAATTTGAGTGAAGTTTTAAATACTATAAAATCTTCAGGAGATTTGGATGATGATTCTAAAAAGACTATATCTGAAATCAGCTCGAAATATAAAAAATCAATGGGTTTTTAATTAATGGCAAGTACTAAAGAACTACGTACAAGAATTAAATCGATTACGAATACAGCTAAAGTTACAGGTGCTATGCAGATGATTGCGGCTTCTAAATTACGAAAGGCTCAAGATGCTGCTGAGAATTATAATATATATTCAACAAATTATGAAAATATAAAAAATAGTATATTAAATTCTGCAGACTTTGATCTTTTAGCTGAATATAGTGATTTATTTAAATCACATGAAAATTCTGATGAAAATGTATTATATTTAGTAATTTCTTCCAATCGAGGTTTGTCTGGGCCATTATTTGGAAATTTAGTTAAAACTTTAGAAGAAAACACCAAACAAGTTAATAAAAAGAGTTTTGTTTCATTAGGGAAAAAAATAGATAAATATATTAATTCTAGAAATTTGAATTTACTAAATACTTTTGAAATGAAAGATGAATTTACATCAGAAGATGTTGAATTGATTAGTGATTATATTGTTGATGAGTTTATTGAAAATCAATACACATCTGTTAAATTAGTTTATTCTCACTTTAATAGTGTAGCTAATCAAAAAGCTGAAATTATTGACCTTTTACCATTTAAACAAAGTAAGAATAGCCAAAATGTTAGTAATCATATTTTTGAACCTAATCAATTAGATTTAATATTTGATTTTGCTCCAAAATATGTATTTATTATGATTTTCAGATCTATTCTAGATTCATTGGCTAGCGAGCATGCAGCTAGGATGGTTGCAATGCAAAATGCTACTGATAATGCCAATGAATTAGTTGATGATCTCACTTTAGATTTGAATAAAGCAAGACAAGAAACAATTACATCAGAATTGTTGGATTTGGTTGGTGGAATGTCTGCAATTGAAAATTAATATTTATTTTTAAATTAGGAGTATTGAAATGTCAAAAGGAAATATTGTTCAAGTTATTGGTACAGTAGTGGATGTGGAATTCCCTCCTGATAAATTACCTAATATTTACAACGCTTTAGAAACAGATTTAGCTGGAGAAAAATTAGTTTTAGAAGTAGAACAGTTAGTTGGTAATAATTGGGCACGATGTCTTGCTTTAGGCTCTACAGATGGTTTGTCCAGAGGACAGGAAGTCTTGGATACCGGAGCGGCAGTTCAAGTACCTGTTGGCGATCCTTCTCTTGGAAGATTATTTAACGTTTTAGGGGATGCTATTGATGATGGTGATCCAATTCCTAAAGATGTTGAAAGATGGCCAATTCATAGACCAGCTCCTGCTTTTGATCAGCAAAGGAGTACAACTGAAATTTTGGAAACTGGGATTAAAGTTATAGATTTAATGACTCCTTTTGCGAAAGGTGGTAAAGTTGGCGCATATGGTGGTGCAGGAGTAGGGAAAACTGTAATTATAACTGAATTAATTAGAAATATAGCTCAGGAACATTCTGGGGTATCAGTATTCGCAGGTGTTGGGGAAAGATCAAGGGAAGGCAATGATTTATGGAATGAAATGAAAGAATATGGAGTTTTAGATTCTACGGCATTAGTATTTGGCCAAATGAATGAACCTCCAGGAACTAGAGCAAGAATTGCATTAACTGGGTTAACCATGGCGGAATATTTCAGAGATGTACGTAAACAAGATGTTTTACTTTTCGTTGATAATGTATACAGATATATATTGGCCGGAATGGAGGTATCAGCCTTATTGGGAAGAATGCCTTCGGCAGTAGGTTATCAGCCAACATTAAGCACCGAAATAGGAGATTTGGAAGAAAGAATCACTTCTACAAATGATGGATCAATTACATCTTTTCAGGCTGTTTATGTTCCTGCTGATGATTATACTGATCCGGGAATTGTAACAACTTTTGGTCACTTAGATGCAAATATAGCTTTAGAAAGAGCTTTAGCCGAACAAGCATTATTTCCTGCAGTAGATCCACTTGCATCAAATTCAAGAATTCTTGAACCAGCTGTTGTTGGAGAAGATCATTACAGAGCTGCACAAGGTGTAAAACAAATATTACAAAGATATAAAGACTTACAGGACGTTATAGCTATATTGGGTATTGAAGAATTATCTGAAGAAGATCAAGTTATAGTAGGTAGAGCAAGAAGAATTCAAAGATTTTTAACTCAACCATTTTTTGTTGGAGAAGTTTTTACTGGAATTCCAGGTAAATATGTTTCTATTGAAGAAAATGTTAGAGGATTTCTAGAAATCTTAGAAGGGAAACATGATGATTTGCCTGAACAGGCTTTTTACATGCAAGGAACTATTGATGAAGTAGTGGAAAATGCAAAACCAAAACAAAAGCAATAGAGGTTGTCATGTCTTTTGAAATAGATATAATTTCTCAAAATGGTTTAGATTTTACTGGTAATGTTGATTCTGTGACTCTGCCAGGCAAGGATGGTTATATTACAGTATTACAAAATCATGCTAGTTTAGTTACAACTTTAAAATCTGGAAAATTAATTACTAGATCTACTAAAGAAAAAGAAAAGACTATTGAAATAACTGGTGGTTTTTCAGAGATTAAAAATAATAAATTAATTGTATTAATAGATTAATAAACTTATTTGTTTAAATAATAAGACATTGACTGAAGAGACAAGATAGGGTCAATGTTTCTGCAAACTATTGCTTTTGGGAGTACAGGTTTCATAGGCGCATAGTTTAAAATTGCTTTTATACCACTTTCTACCAATCTGTCTATTACCCCCTGAGCATCTGGGGCAGGTACAGTTACTATTCCAATTTTAATATTTAATTTTTTTATTGTACTTTTCATTTCAGATATTGGTTTTATAACTATATCTTTGTTAGCAATATTAGAAGGGATAGAAATATCAAAAGCTGCTTTGATTATATAACCTTCATTTTCAAAACCATGATAATTAATTACAGCCTGACCCAAATTTCCAATACCTACAACACAGGTATTCCATTTTTGATTTAAATTAAGTATTTGTCTTAACTCATCTAAGAGATAGTCTATATTGTATCCTCTCCCTTGTTTTCCAAATTTACCAAAATGACTAAAATCTTTTCTTATTTGAGCAGGAGTAGTTTGTAATAAATTTCCCAAGTGTTGTGAACTGACAGTTATTTGGTTTAATAATTTTAACTCACTGAGAGTTCTTACATATAAAGGCAATCTTATGATTACTATCTCAGGAATTTCATGTTCATGTTCATTCATATTTATTAAATATAAAAATAGTGTAAAAACTTGATTTTAATATTTAATATACCTGAAGTCAAATCAATATAAATTATGGTATCATTATAATAAATGTATATCTCTGATATTTATTATAATTTAATGAAAAGAAAATGAACGAATCAAACGATATTAAAATCCATAGGGGATTGAAGGAAATATATCTTGATAGAACAAAATCAAGTTATATTGACGGTAAAAATGGAAAATTATATTATCGAGGATTTAATATTAATGAATTGGCAAATAATTCTACTTTTGAAGAAGTTAGTTACTTATTGATTCATGGAACACTCCCAAACAAATCACAACTTGATGAAATAACGACTTGGATGGCAAATAACAGGGAAATTCCAAATGAAGTTATCAAATTGATAGATTCAATTAAACATCTTCATCCAATGGATGTTTTAAGAACCACTATTTCAACTTTAGCTGCATTTGATGAATCTTTGGAGGATGATTCCAATGAGTCAAATGTAAAAAAAGGATTGTCAATTACTGCAAAAGCACCAACTATTGTAACTACACATATTAGACTTAGAGATGGTAAGGATTCTATTTCTCCTGATAAATCATTGTCACATGCAGCAAATTTTTTATATATGCTTTTTGGAGTTATCCCAGATGAATTAGATGCAAAATTAATTGATAAAGATTTAATTTTACACGCAGAGCACGGGTTAAATGCTTCTTCATTTGCAGCAAGAGTGGTAGCTTCAACTCAATCAGATGTGTATTCTGCTATTACAGCTGGTATAGCTTGCTTGAAAGGACCGGCTCATGGAGGTGCAGCTGAAGGTGTGATGAAACAAGCTCAAGAAATTGGAGATGAGAAGAATACGGTAAATTATGTTAAGAATTTATTATCTTCTGGCGGTAGAATAATGGGGTTTGGTCATAGAGTTTATAAAACCGCTGATCCTCGAGCTTTGATTTTAAAAATAGATGCAAAAAATTTAAGTGAAAGAAAAGGTAATCCTAAATGGTTTGCTATTCTTCAATCTTTGGCAGATTGCATGGAACCATATGAGAAAAAAGGTATTTGTGAAAATGTTGATTTCTGGACTGGTGCTATTTATAATCTATTAGATATACCTGATGATATTTTCGTATCAATATTTGCTTTAGCTAGAATCCCTGGATGGACTGCTCAAATAACTGAGCAATTTTCTAATAATATTTTGATAAGACCGTTATTGGCATATGTTGGCGAACTTGAAAAACCATATATAAAAATTGAAGATAGAAAATAATTATTAAATCATTTTTGTATTAATAATTCATTTTATGCAAAAGAAATTACATCACAAATTCCATACTAAATTAATTTCATATGATCAATTTATGGAATACAAATTATATGATAAAAACGACGGATATTATTCTGCAAAAAATCAAGAATTGTGGGGGACTGATTATGTAACTTCTCCCATAACTCATTCTGCTTTTGGTTTTCTGATTGCAAAATATATATATGCAGTTTGGATTTCTATGAATTCACCTAATACTTTTTCATTAATAGAAATAGGAGGAGGTAATTTAAATTTTATAAATAATATATTTGACGGAATTCGTGATCTGTCACCTAAATTTGCTGATTTATTAAATATAGTTGTTATTGATCGTAATTTTAAAAACAATTTGGAAAGACATAAAAATATACAATTAATTAATAGTGATAGTTTTAATTTAAAAAATATTACTGGTGTTATTATTTCAAATGAATTATTTGATGCCTTGCCATTTAAAAGATTGATAAATAAAAAAGATAAATTCTATGAAATATTTGCAAATTATTGTAATGATTTTGAAGAACAAGAATTAGAAATTAAATATAATCCTTTTTATAAATATTCTGAAGACATATATTCAATACCTGGAAAAGTTTTTGCTTATTCCCCGTTGCAAAAACAAATCATAAAAGATATTGGTGATGGAATGGAAAGTGGTGTAGTTTTGTCTATAGATTATGGATATTTTTTTAATGATTTAAAAAAGAATAAAAATTTGATCACTGATGCAAGGATAATTAAAAAACAAAATATAGTTAATAATATCTATTCTGAAGATTTAGTAGATATAAGTTCGTTTGTAAATTTTAATTTGTTAATCGATTGGTTTACAGAATTTGGTTTTGATTTTATGTTTTCAGATAAACAATCAAAATTTTTACAGGATTTAGATATTGTGAATTTTACAAAATCTTATTTGAAAAATTCTGTAAATATGGCTGAAGCATTAAAATACATAAGAACATTGGAAGATTTGATTGATGATAATATTTTTGGGGATTATATTGTTTTAGGAGTATCAAAAGGATTAAATAATTTTAATCATAATTCATTATTAAATAAATTAATTTATTAATTTGATTCTTCTATTGTATTTCTCCAATTTAATTTTGGATTTCTAGCAGCAAGAGCTTCATTTAATCTTGTGTTAGGGGTGTTATGTGGTGCATTGTGTAATAAATCTGGGTTAGTCTTGGCTTCTTCGCATATGACTTTGATAACTTCTATGAATTCATCAAGTGTTTCTTTTGATTCAGTTTCAGTAGGTTCTACTAGTAAAGCTTCATCTACTGTTAAAGGAAAATACATGGTAGGTGGGTGGATGTCATAATCAATTAATCTTTTTGCTATATCAAGGGCGTTTACCCCATATTTTTCTTTTATAGTTTTAGCAGAAAAAACTACTTCATGACTACATATTCGGTCGTAAGGTAAGTCTAATGTGTCTTTTAATTTGATTCTTAAATAGTTAGCATTAATAACAGCGTCTTCGCTAATATTATTTATACCTTCTTTACCTAAGGTTCTAATATAAGAATAAGCTCGTACTAAAGCGCCAAAATTACCATGAAAAGCCCCCATTTTTCCTATAGATTTTTGAGGTTTAGAAAGATCAAATTTATTAGTTTTATTTTTTGTAACAATTGGGTCGGGAAGGAAATCGACTAATTTATCATTTACCATTACAGCC
>MDTC01180778.1_pt1 | contig 31014 bp, 20 predicted proteins | sample 811181 | NCBI WGS metagenome assembly MDTC01 (sample SAMN05326644, study PRJNA326480) | marine metagenome | isolation source: seawater | place: Pacific Ocean: North | collected 2011
CCTGGCCATTGCCAGCCGCATGACAGCCCAGATCCGTGGTCTGGCAATGGCTGTTAAAAACTCGAACGACTCTATGTCACTCGCTCAAACTGCTGAGGGTGCCATGGAGGAAGTCACCAACATGCTTCAGCGTATTCGTGAACTGGCTGTTCAGTCAGCTAATGGTACTATGAACACCAGTGACCGTTCCTCTCTTGACGCGGAAGTTCAGGCCCTAAAGGCTGAAATCGATCGCGTTGCCAACACCACACAGTTTAACAGCCAGAACCTTCTGGATGGCTCATACAAGGCCACCTTCCAGATTGGTGATAAGGCCGGTCAAACAGTTGGCCTTGAAATTGGATCTGTTCAGACCAAAGATCTCGGCATGGGTGCTAGTGCAGCCGGCGGTGCAGCCATTGTTGGCGCTCGCATAAACACAACCGCCGCAACAGAGGCAGGCGACATCAAGATCAACGGCCAAGAAGTTGGAGCCATTGCTGCCTCTGCAGACATGGAAGCAGTGCTCAACGCTATCAACAACAATGTTGATAATGTCGAGGCGACCGCTTTCAACGTCGTTACTGCGAAAACTAAAGGTAATGGTGTTCTCACCGACGGTGACCTGAGAATTAAGATTGCTGAGCTTGGTGTGGGTACTGCTACAACCTACGAAATCTCTGCATCGAGTTCCGTTGAAGAGATGGTTAGCAACATCAACAATGAAACTGGTGGTGTGGTAGTGGCGAGCCTTAATGATGAAGGTAAGCTTGTGCTGTCCAACTCAACCGGTGCGACCATTAACGTTGAAGATAACGGCGCTACAGCCGGTGCTTATGATGGTGGTTCGGGCTTCTTTGGAGACTCTAACTTCTCCGAAACTGCTGCTGGCGAAACTCAGTACCACGGCTTCGTTAAGTTGACATCTCTTGACGGCACCCCAGTTCGTATTGAACAGGGCAACATGGCGCTTTCCACTGCTGGAACAGTCGCAGCTGTGTCTGCAGGTGAGGCTGACCTTGCAACCATTGGTTTCCGTGAAACTGCTGGTGGAGTAACACTTGATGATGTTCGTCTTGACGATTCATACTCCGTCACTGGCGCCAGATTGACTGCTGCTGGTGCTGCAGCTCAATGGGGCAAGGGTGATATTGTCATCAATGGTGTTGAAATTTATGACTCTACCGTCCTCACTAATACGGCAGCCAAAAAGGTAGAAGCGATTAACAATTACTCCAGCGAGACTGGGGTTACTGCTAGCCTCTCGCACCGCCTTGTGTTCGATATGAGCTCAGCTTACTCAACAAACACAGCTACTGATGTGTTTATGATCAACGGCACATCTGCTGCTGTTGGTGCAAGCCTTGGCGCTCTTGTGTCAAACCTCAACGTTGACACCGCTACTACAGGCGTCACAGCCGAAGAACTGGGTACAAACCTGATCCTCCATGCGAGCGGCATCTCACAACTTGTGATTGCTGAGGAGAACGCTGGTAATTCCTCCACCGTCACTGAATCTAAGCTTACTGACGCAACCTACCAAGCTTCTATTCGTCTTGACTCGACTGAAAACCAGCCGATTTCGATTGAGCTGGGCGACAATTCCACCGTTGCAGAGCATGGTTTCCTTGAGGCTAACGTTGGAGCAGCCGACTTTGATGTGAACGATGCAACAATGGGTGGTGGAGCAGGTGCTTCTATGGAAGGCCTCTCAATTGCCTCCGCAAACGGGGCCACATCCGCAATCACGACGCTTGATAATGCAATCAATCGAGTGAACGAAATCCGTGGTGACCTAGGTGCTATCCAAAACCGTCTTGAGTATACGATCAACAACTTGTCGTCGATCTCAAACGCAACCGCTGGATCGCGCGGCCGTATCCTGGACGCTGACTTTGCAAAAGAAACTTCTGAGCTTACTAAGCATCAGATTCTGACGCAGGCAGCCACCAGCATGCTGGCCCAAGCCAACCAGTCAAAGCAAGGTATCCTGGCACTACTGCAGGGCTAAGCATTGTAAATGCAAGAAAAGGGCCTCAGGTTTCTCTGGGGCCCTTTTTTTAGTATTGCCCCTTTAGAGATTGCAGTGAAGATCCCCAATCACCCAATGAAGACTGCCAGTGTAAATTCAAAGAACCGTACCAATAGCTGGATTTTTCTCCCGTTAAACCCCATCGCCAATCAGCGCTGTACGGCAATAAGACGTGGCATTTTTTATTCAAGGCTCCCGCAAAGTGCACGGTGGAGTTATCGACAGACACAATCTCGTCACAAGACTTAATCAGAGCCACAAATGTATCGATATCATTCCAAATGTCGACATTTCCAAAGCTGGCAATGCCTCTTTTTAGCTGTTGTTCGACTGCTTGCATGTCGTTAGCAATTTCACCGTACTGCAAATTGACTAGGAAAAAATCTTTAGGCAATGCCGAGACCAACTCTACCAGGCTAATGCTGCGCTTTTTGCCTACCGTGGCATTCTTGCTGAACCAGCTTAAACCCACGATTTTTTTACCGTTGGCGTACTTTTCTAATTCGTCACGCAATATTTTGACTTTGGATTTATCAGCCATGATGTAAGCAGACTTTTGAGACTGAAATCTTTCAACGTTTTGCCTTAGATGCCCAAGCGCTGTTAGCACGGGTACCTGAAAGTCAAATTCGTCATCGGCTAAAGGCAAATGTCGATCAATGAATTTAATGTTTTTGGGGAAACTACGCTGCATTATGGGCAGAAGCCGGCCACTGACAGATATAGTCAATTGTCTACAAGACTTCGCTAGTTCATTATAACAACCGGCAAACATAATCTCGTCGCCAACACCTTGCTCAGACCAAACAAACAAGCGATCAACAGGCTCGCCATTCCATTGAGGTTTTGTAGATGCCAGTTTGGGCTCTTGTTCTGGACTGTCTCTCCACCAACGCATTTCTCGTTGAGCCCAGCCATCAGCAAACTCTTTTTTCCTGAGCTTTATGCCCCCTAAATTGTATTTTGCTGTTGCGTAATTACCATCCAGCTCAACAGCTTTTGCAAAATACTTCTCCGCCTCATCGAAGCGGCCAATATCTTCCAAAAGAGTGCCTAAGTTGTTGGAAGTTCTAGGTTCCGTTGGCTTCAACTCAATTGATTTCTTTTGAACTTCAACAGCCTCATCGAACTTTTCCAAGTCTTTCAGCACATTTCCCAAATTGCTATAAGCTGCAAAAAAATTGGGGTCCAGTTCGATGGCGCGCCGGTGAGCAGCTTCCGAAAGCAGAGGCAACCCCTTTGCCCTTTGAGCAATTCCTAGGAAGTTCCAAACAAGAGGCGAGCTCTCATCGTGTTCAATCAATTCTAAACAACGCTGAATTAGGCTTATCCATTGATTAGAATTAGTCAGAAACTCAAGCTCATCTATGGTCTTCCGGTCAGGTCTCATAGATAAAGCAATCTGCTTGGGTGACTTTTGTTCTATTCTAACTGCTAATGCCTTAGCGCGGGGGTTCCCCGGATATTTCACTAGCAGCTCGCCCACAACCGATTGAGCAGCCGCCAAATCACCAAATTTCGCAAATTTTTCTGCTTTCTTTATTGATTTATCGATCAAATTTGACATTGGTTTTTCGCTCACAATACATGGCTGTTTCGCTGACAGAATAAGGAGCAACTTCCATGCCAGTAGCGAACAAGAAGGCTTTATGTGAGCTTATTTGTCGAAAAAAGGGCCAGATTTGACAGACAACTGCCCCAATCCTCTAAGACGGTCTGTCGATTTATTCGTACATTTTTATACCAATAGGAACTGGTTTCATCCTTCCCCCCCCAGCGCCAATCTGACCCAAGCGGTAGCAAAAGATTACACTTTTTACCTATTGCCCCCGCAAAATGAACGATGGAATTGTCAATCGTGACAACTTCATCACACGCATCGATCAAACTCGTCAGGTCATCTATATCCATCCATTTATCGATATCTTTGAAGCTTAAGGCCACGTGGCCTAACTCGGACGCCAAATTTTCAAAGGCAGGTTCAAAGTTTCCATACTGTAGGTCGACCAAAACAACTCCCTTCGGCAAGGCCGACATTAAATGATGAAGAGAGGTAGACCTATAAAAACCATTCCTATCTGATTTGCTGAACCAACTTATGCCTATGATTGGTCTGCTATCAGCTACAGCAAGGGCTTGCTCCCTAAATTCAGCAGTTCTGTCTTTATCTGTTACCAACGGGACATTTTTCATCTGGATATTTTTGAATGATTTAGCATCAGGTCGCATTAACCCCAGCGCCGTCATGCCAGGTGCATGAGCATCAAATTTGCCGTCAGGAGGAGCCGTCAGCTTACTGATGAAATCTATTTTTTTTGAAAAGCTGCGCTTAAATATAGGCAACAGCCTGTCCGAACCTGAAATTGTCAACTTTTCGCATCTTGAGGCCAACTCCTCAAAACAGGTCGAGATCATAATTTCATCGCCAATGCCTTGTTCCGCCCAAACAAAAAGGTGGCCAGTCTTTTCACCTTCCCAGAGCGGCCTTTGAGTTTTGAAAAAAGGTTCAGTGGGCTGCCTAGTTTTCCAATATTGTTGCCTTAATTCCCAGCCAATTTGAAACTGTTGTTCCCGTAAACGTATATATCCCAAGTTCACTTTGAGTTCTGGACTACTCGGATTAAAATTTAGACCGATTTCTACTTGATGCTTTGCCTCAGAAAAAGCGCCCACATCCTCAAGAAAAGTTATGTAATTCGTTCGGAATTCTGCATTTTTTGGCTCAATTTCAACGGCCCTTTTGTAGGAAAACTCGGCGTCAACATGTTGTCCCAGGCTCTTGAATAGATTTGCGATGTTGAATTGATAAATGGCAACTTCAGGTTCCAGTTTCACAGCGTTCATCAAATGGACTACCGCATCCCCAGGCTTTCCAATCTTTATAAGTAAGTTGCCGAGGTTATTTTGAAATTGAGGATTGTGTGGCTCAAGGCCAATGCAGGCCTTATAAGAAGCAGCGGCCTCTTCATAAGCTCCTAGCCCCCTAAAAACATTAGCCAAATTAAAGTGAGCTGGTGCAAAATCGGCTTTCAAGCCAATCGCTTCTGTAAAAGCCATCTTTGCACCGGAAAAATTACCAACACGCATGTGGCCCAAACCAAAAATATTCCAGAGAATTGGAGAATTTGGATGTTGAGGAAGTAGATTGGAACACTCGTTGATAACTGAATGCCAGTCTTTGTTATCAACTTGTGATTGCAGGTCCTGCAAAATGCTTAGTGCTGGATTCATAACGACTTCAGAGCAAATTAGGTTGCATCGAGAAGAGCAATTTGCGTGCCAGTCAATAGAGTAACGAGCAACTTCAGCCTAAGCCAGAAAAGCTGAGAAGGACCAAGGATGAATACCAACGCTAAAACTTGTCTGAGCACAAATCAGTGGGCCAAAAATTTGAGAAGGGAAACTTTTGTTTCTTTGGCTTATCCTTTTGTGCGATCAGCCACTCAACCCGCAATATCTATGCCAACCTCAAAGAGGCGAGGTAACCTGGCCATCAAAAGCCTACTGGTAGACTAAGGGGTTCAGTGCGGAGAAAATAGCTACGCCATTTGGGTTTATCTCAAATCCAGGCCCAAAATCTCATCTAACAAACTTCGAAGTAGCATGGCCAGGTTGGACTAATTTGCGGCAGTCGACGCAATTTTAGCTTGCCAAGATCAAATTCTTCCATCAGCGCAATGGTTTCGCCTGGAATAGTCGCGCAATTAATTTCATCAACAATAATTATCGAGCCACTGAACAAGCGTGGTTTGATTTTTTGCAAAACAGCTTTTGTTGGTTCGTATAGATTCAAATCTAAATGAACCAATGAAAATATCTCGTGTTTATTTTCTTCAAGGTATTGGTCTAGTGAGTGCCTCACGTCACCAGGAATTAATTCAAACTTCTTGTATTGAGGTAAAGGACTTAGTGCTTCACGTGTCAAAAGCACATTTTCAAGAAAGTCTCGGTACCCGTCACTGACAGACAGATTTCCATCTGCCATTTGTTTGGACTGACCGTCCTTTTTGGATAGACCTTCATAGCCAGCGAATGTATCGAAGCCCACAAGTCTCCGACTATGATTAAATGGTTCGAAAATGGTACGGTAACTCTCCAAAAGAGCTAATTCGCGCCCCCACCTGACGCCGAATTGAGCGATAGTCCCGGGCTTATCCAGTATCAACTTATAAACTTCATATAAAAACAGTTCCCTTCGGCGCTCTTGGGGCGTGATAAACAAACCAAGATTTGTCATAGCTTCGTCACAACTGTTCACAAATTGCGAGAACTGCTCCTGAAGACCTGCCAGCGCAGCAGTATACTCCACTGAATGTCTTGAGTCTTTTTTGCTGAAGTGAGACATGGCCAGTCGATTACATCTCTTTATAAAGTGTAACTAGCCCACTGTATCTGCCGGCAGGGTTGCGCTGTACGAATGGTCGATGCAAATCTACTTCGTTTACACCATGGATCGTATTGACATTGTAGATAGCGATGTCTCCAAAGGCACAAAAATCCTCATATTCGACTAATTGGTCATCAATTACAGCGACACCACCACCCTTTTCATAATCTTCAAATTTCTTGGACATCACCAAAATTGGCTGAAAATAATCATATCTAGCTTCATCTAACAGTTGAGGGGCTAGTGTGTCCTTGTGAGGCACCATGTGGCCACCGCCTATAGGGAAATGGTGAACCCTAGCAGCAGTCCAGAAACCTTCTTGAGCTTCATCAACTGCGAAGTCCAAATCTTTCGACATGAGCAAATTTCGTACCCGAGCAACATCTTTGAAAATGCCTACAAGCTTGAACTTATCTTTCTTATCAAGGGGCAGATAGACAGTCCTCATAAACCGACCTCGATTAATATCGTGGCCGCTATGGTTACCCTGTCCAATTGACATCTTCATAAAATAGTCACGAACTTCGTCCGGCCTCTCACCAGTGCAAGCCCTGTCATCTGTCTCCTCAACATAAGCATGAAGTAAGGACATGCCTTTTTGGAGTTCACTCGGCTTAACCAAGCCCCTGATTATGCAGAACTGGTGCTCATCTAATTTTGACAAGATTTCGGCTTTATTAAGCCCCGGGACGGTTTCACACTGAACAATGTAATCGTCTAATTTCATGACCTCACACTCCGTACAATATGTTCTTAAATGTTTCCCAAGGACTTTTAGACATCTCGTGTCTAAGGAGCACTTTGCACTTTTCGCCTATTTTTTCATTGTATGCCTTATCAATGAATAAACGTTCTAATCTGTGGAAAAGTTGCCCGCTATTACTGTAGTCAGCTTCCAAAAGCGGGACTTCAATCGCTTTGTTTGGTGAACACTTTTGGCTTTCTGAAAAGGCAGCGACTAATTTCTGAATAGTTGAAACAGGAGTATTGTTTGCCGCTTTTGGGTAAATTAATGGGATGCCTGCAGCCACCGCTTCTCGCGCCATATTTCCATGGCCAAGGCCAACAGGATCGAGCAAGAAAGACATGCCACATAATTGAACTTCAGGATTCTTAAGCCAGCCAAGAAAATTTATGCGTCGATTTAGATCTTTACCCTCGGGCACCCATTTTTCATGAACTGAAGATCTTCCGGCGTAGTGAAACTCAGTCTCAGGAAATTTGTCCAAGATTTGTGTAACGATTGACCAATATTCGCTGTTATCAATCAATTCCTCCCTTGTGAAGCAGCCAAATTTACAGGATCTCACGGGCCAATCCATTTTGCTGTCTCTGAGCAAATTTTGGACCTTTACTGGAGCAACAAAATGTTTCCAACTATTTTCATTAAGACAAAAGTCAGTGTATCCACCAACACTTCCGATGTATTTGTTGAGGCCTTTTATTCCAGGATGAAACTTCACGGACCACCAACTGAGATCTGTGATCATTTGTGCTGCTAGACTTAGAAAAATTGGCGTGCACTGCCAAATCACATGGCGAAATTGTTTTGCCCACCTCAGTTTTTCGATTTCTAGAATTTTCTGTGTTGTAGAACCGATTTGATCTGCTGAATAAACAGCAACTCCAATATCTTCAAAAGTGCTCTTAAATTCTTCACTCACAACCCCTGTAAGGACGACTAGAGCAACATTTTCTTCGCGATTATTTTTTTCGCCATTGAGTTCCAACATGTGATGGAGTGGGTTGATATGCGCTAGCATTATCGGCGTGTGTACGACGAATAAATAACCGCTAGGCACAGTCACTGACGGCATACGGCTAATATTTTCGACCTTGCTGTAGGGCTGACTAATTTTGTCGAAAAATTGGTGGTAATCTGCTTCTGTTTCCAAGGTCTTCAGATAATATGAATATAGTAAGTGTTCGACATCTAAAGCGATGTCTGAATGACCCTCTGCAAGACAACCTTCTACAAATGTTGAGAGGAAATTCAGCACCTTAGTCCGACCCGAAGTGTCCAGTACAGACGAGGCTGCAACCAAGGCACCGAAACTACCAAAATTGGATGCCTTTATAGCCAAAGTCATTTCGGATATGAGGCGATCATCGCAGATATCATGTTTAATGATTTGATTCCGCAGATCATCAACAACACTTGAAACCGATTGTGCTGTGTTGGTTGATGGCAAGGCCATTACCGAGTTCATCAGGTCATTCCTCAATACAGTTCCCAACCAACGTGCAAAATCCTTGCCAAAACCACTCCAAGTCTTCGGCAATCCGGACGAGTGGTAAGGTAAGGACTGGCATGAAAAATGCATCTTTCGCCGGTCGATGCGTCACGGTTTCTATTCAAGTTTGGAATTAACTAGTGTTGCGCATCAGAAAAAATTTAGTTGGAAAGGAAACGAGCATGACTGCATCCATTCATCTAGTACGCAACGGCTCTGCCTCAGAATTTGTCAATGCACTGATACAAGAGGTAAATGCGCATCCAGCTCTGAACCATGAGTATTTAAAAAGATTATCGTTGGGTGACATGCCAAATGTTGACGCAGCGCTCCGCGATTATGCATTCAATTATTCGTTCTACTCCAACAGGTTCGTGTCCTACCTTGACGCCGTGATTGATGGCATGAAGGACGAAGGTCACAAAGAACTGATTCGAGAAAATCTGCTTGAAGAGGAAGGTGACCCAATGGCTGTTGAACTTAAAGACAAGCCACACGTTGAAATCTTCGCAGATTTTAAAGCGCGCATTGGGGTCAACGACCAATATTTGGCGTCAAATGAAGTGTGCGACACTGTGCAGTTTTGGTCTGAAACGTTTCTGAGCTGTTGCGAAAACGAGAGGAATGGCTGTGGTCTTGGAGCAATTGGTATCGCCACTGAGTTCATTGTTCCTGAAATTTACCAACATTTCATTAATGCCATCGAGCAGCACAGTACCTTCGATAACAACGCTAGCCTGTTTTTCCGCTTACATGTGGATTGTGATGATGGCCATGGAGATGATCTAGTGAATGTCATCAAAGATGTCGCTGCTGAGCCCTCCGAGCGAGAGGCAATTCGATTTGGCGCATTACTCGCTCTGAATTTGAGAAGCGCATTTTGGGACGCAATGTTAGCGCGCGCGCTTGCTATGGAGACACAGCAGCAGCTTGCTCCTGCGGCCTAGAAAAAATGGAATTGGGAACCAAAGCCCGTTATGACGCAGCTTCTGCAAATTGGGTAAGAAAAAATCCTGTTTCACTCTCTGATTTTACCGGGAGACCCTTCCTATTCGAAGAATGTGGCGACGTCGAAGGGTCTGCCATTTTGGACTTAGGGTGTGGCGAGGGCTATTGTGCTCGGTATTTTGCGGCAAGAGGCGCTTCGCTTATCGACGGAATAGATATAAGCCCTAAAATGATTGAGGCAGCTAAACAGGCAGACTACTACAACACCAATGTTTCCTTCGAAGTTGGAAACATAGCTTCCTTGTCACCTGTTGGGGCCAAATATGACAAGGTCGTTGGATGCTTTGTGTATAATTACCTCTCAGTCGAAGAAACATACAAAAGTATGGCGGAAGTCCACCGAGTGCTCAAAAATGGAGGTAAATTTATCTTTTGTGTGCCTCACCCAGCTTTCCCCTTTATAAAAAGAAAAAAGACCCGCCCATTTTTTTTCGATTTTGAGGGTTTGGGATATTTTTCAGGTCGAGACACTAGAAGCTATGGGAAAATTTGGAGACGAGATGGCTTAGAATTGCCAGTTGAGATGCACCATAAGTTAATTTCGGACTATTTTGACGCCCTGAAGCTGGCCGGTTTTAATTTGATCCCCCAAATCAGAGAACTTGGGGTTACCGCTGAAATTTTGAAAATTGACGAAAAGTTTTTCAGTCCTTTATCCGATGTGCCCTTGCACATGCTTTTTTCGGTGACCAAAGCTAGTTGAAGACGAATGCAATTAAGCAAGACATTAAAATGCTCGGTAAAGCAAACCATCTCCAACCTAAGCAGCAGCAAGCCACCAATCGTTGCCATCCGCGCTAACGATTTATGTTTCATGGGTATTCTACGCACTATCGAACATGCTGGATTTGACCCCATATGCGTCCATTTTACTTGGAAAGGCGCTGGTCCTTGGCTTAGTGATAAAAGTAGGCATTGGAAAAACACCGTAGAAATCACAAATCCAGCTGAGAGCCCAGCCAAAGCAGCCACGGAGCTTGCATTCCTTGGCAACGCGATATTAGAAAACTCAAACCAAAAATCGCTTTTGGTTCCTTCAAGCGACACAGCTCAAAAATTACTATTCGAGTATGAGGATGAGCTACGCCCATATTTCAACATATATGGAGAGCCAAACTTTAATAGCTTTCGTTATGAAGTTACCCATAAAGGTAAATTTTTCACATCCTTAAATGATCATCTGCCAGATCTTTGTCCGGAAACAATTCTTATCCAAAAGGATGACAGCTTCGCTAATTTAGACGAGCTGACAAAATACCCCTACGTAATTAAACCAGCTGCAAAAGACTTCACGCAGTCGTTCTACAGGTTAAATAATGGGAAAAAGGCTATAACGGTCTCTAATGTTAATCAGGCCAAAACAACATTAAATTTCCTTTTGAAGACACAAACTGAATTGATTGTACAAGAAAAAATACCCTTTGATTCAGTCGATCATGAAGTGCCTGTTTACTGTTATTTTGATCGGAGTAGCAAACTGCGGATGATCGCGACTGGCCGCAAGAACCTCATCTATCCGTCTGAGTTTGGTACTGCGATCGTTTTAGAATTAACCAAGTCAGAATTTCTAAGAGAACACACACAGCGCGTGGGCAAACTACTACGCTGGTCTGGCCCGCTTATGATTGAGTTCATCAGGGATGCTAGGTCTAAAAAATTTAAAATAATTGAAGTAAACACTAGGCCTTGGTTATTCCATGATTTCTATCGCCAACACGGCTTAGACTTCATTGGCTCTGCGTTTCGCGAACATTGTGACTTCCAAAATGGAACGAAGCTCTTTGCTTCTTGGCTCGATGGGAGGGTCATAGTTGAGCCAGATGAAGCTGTTTTGCAGGATAATAAAGTAGTGCACCTTGATATAATTAGCTACGTTGAGCATCTCGCTACAAGCGCTGGAATCGAGCACCTTACATCTGAAAAAATTATAGGTTCGATAAAACGTTTGGGCAGCGACATCACGTTTGCCCAAGGCTCTAAGGATGATTTTGGTCCCTATCAGGCAGGAATTAGATTTTTATCCGATCGGTATAATTTAGACCCAGAGCCTTTGATTGAATTAGTGCGCTAACTTAGGTTAGCAGAGGCTTTTGGCATTCAGCTTGCATCCAACTAACAAATTAAATGTTGGTAACGGAGCATAGCATGAAAGGAATTATCCTCGCTGGTGGGACGGGATCCCGACTATATCCATTGACTAGCACCGTTAACAAGCAACTGTTACCCGTCCATGACAAGCCTTTAATTTACTATCCGCTCACCACGCTTATTTCGAGCGGAATAAAAGATATTTGCATCGTCGCCAAAGGCTCGGATTTAGCGCACTACAGGCAGTTACTTGGGTTAGGCCAAAACTTTGGGATTAATCTGAGCTATTTTGTTCAAGACAAACCTACAGGCATTCCACAAGCCTTCCCCATTTGCCGAGATTTCATCGGAAATGATAATGTTACCCTAATTCTTGGGGACAATATATTCGTAGACAGCGGAGAAATCCGAAGAACGATCCAAAGCTTCAAAACTGGCTCTACAATTTTTAGCTATCAAGTGAAGAACCCATCCAGATTTGGGGTGGTCGAATTTGACGGCGATGGTTTGCCTCAAAAATTAGTTGAAAAACCAACAAACACCAAAAGTCGGTCTGCAATTCCAGGGCTATATATTTACGATCCAAAAGTGATTTTTCTGGCTTCGTCACTAAAGTCATCATTCAGAGGTGAAACAGAGATCACAGATTTGAATAATCTCTATCTCTCTAGGAATGAATTGACCGTGAACGCTTTGAGCCGAGGGACGACCTGGATTGATGCTGGCACCCCAAGCGCTTTATCTAGGGCAACAAACTATATCTTCACCATTGAAACTAACCATGGATTGAAAATTGGATGTCCTGAAGAGGCCGCCCTCATAAGAGGTCTGATTGACGAAACCAAACTTGAGGCGCTTATTTCAAACATGCACGAGTGCGAATATAAGCAATACCTAACTGATCTAGTATTTTGCCGAAGAAATCGCGCCAGCCTTGGTAATGGAGAACAATTTTTTGTCCAACAGCGCTAGGTTAATCTCCTCGGAAGAGATCAACATACCGTTCTCTAAGCCAACAAATTTAGGCAATGCTTTCTGCTACCCTCAAGGCCGTCAAACATCGGACACAGCTTCGATTTTAGAAAACAATCTTCAAGACGCAAGGTGTCGACTATTGGAAGTGACAGGAGCGGATCACTTACACTTGGTGCATTCGTGCACAGCAGCATTAGAAATTGCAATACTGGCACTGGATCTGGGCCCTGGAGATGAAGTGATCATGCCATCATTCACTTTCTCCTCAACCGCAAACGCCGTTGCCTTGAGGGGCGCCGTTCCTGTTTTTGTAGAAATTTCTTGTGAAGATTTAAATATAAAGCCTGACTGCATAGCGGAGGCAATCACTGCCAGAACCAAAGCAGTATTAGTCGTCCACTACGCAGGATGCGCAGCCGACCTGTCATCAATAAAAGAAATTACAAAAGCCAACGGCTTGATTTTGATTGAAGACAGTGCGCAATGCATAGGATCCACCTACTATGGTGAACATTTAGGAACCTTTGGTTCTTTTGGAGCAATTAGCTTTCACAATACGAAAAACTTAAATTGCGGTCACGGTGGCGCACTGTTGTTGAAAGGTGACAAGCATAGTGAAAGAGTCTCCTTCATTGCCAATAAGGGAACAAATAGAGATGCTTTTCTTCACAAGAAAGTTAGTAAATATGATTGGGTGGAGATTGGATCTTCCTATTTGTTAAGCGAATTGAACGCTACTTTTTTAGTGCCGCAAATCAAGGCTCTTAATGAGATAACGAGCGCACGCCTTGATAGTTGGCATCATTATTTCAACGAGATCGGGCGTTTGAATTGTGAAAAAGTACGGCTGCCCAATCCCAGGACTGGTGCTTCGCACAATGGTCACATTTTCTATATCTTAGTCAACGACCCAGAAAAAAGAGAAAAAGTCATTGAACAGCTAGCGCTTAGGGGAATAGGGGCAACTAGTCATTTCCAACCACTACATTCATCAAAGGCTGGAGAGAAATACGGTAGAGCGCACGGAAATCTGGCAGAGACCACCAGATGTGCAAACAGTATTGTCAGACTCCCACTTTGGCACGGAATTTCTTTAAAAGAACAAGACCGAGTGATTGATAGTCTGAGTAAAATCCTATCATCGATGTGAATGTGTTAATTTTAGTGACCTGATTTGACGATGATTTGGGCTGAATTAACCATTCCAGACCGTGAGATTGTTTGATTTAAGTATGGAAAGCCCAAACATCAACAAGCGTCATTGATCCATTTCGTTCGCTTTGGTTTTTTTAGCTAGATACCACTCGATGGTACGTGAAAGCGCATCATTAAATTGATGTTTGGGGCGCCAACCCCAGTCACAGTTAATCTTCTGGTAATTGATTGCATACCTAAAATCGTGACCCAACCTATCCGTAACTGACACTATAAGATCATCGTAGTAGGAAGGATCTTTCATTTCCCGCTCAGCCATAATTCCACAAATTAGCCGTGCGAGGTTTATGTTCTCTAACTCTTTGTCACCACCTATATTGTAAATCGATCCTGGTTTGGCCTGCTGTAATAAAGTCATTAAGGCTTCAACATGATCTGCAACGTAAATCCAGTCCCTCACCTGATTGCCATCACCATAAATCGGTATTTCTTTACCGGAAGCAATTGAATTGATTATGGTCGGGATAAATTTCTCCTGATGCTGATATTTGCCAAAATTATTTGAGCACCGAGAAATTATAACCGGCAAACCATAGGTCTTGTAATATGACCTTGAAATCAAATCTGAGCTAGCTTTGCTTGCGCTGTATGGACTGCTTGGATCGATGCTGGATTGCTCTGTAAATGGAAGATCATTTTTCTGCAAACTACCGTAAACTTCATCGGTTGATATGTTGATAAATTTGAAGAGAGATTTTTGCCTATCGTCTAATTGCGAAAAGTAATCCTTTGATGCTTCAAGAAGCGAAAACGTCCCCGCAACATTGGTTTCAACAAAATTTGATGGTTTGTCGATCGATCTATCCACGTGGCTTTCCGCTGCAAAGTGAATTACAGCACGTGGTTTATGTTCCCGAAATAAAGACTTTATTTTTTCCGTCTGGTTGATATCCAACTTCACAAATTCATAATTTGTATTGATGATTTTTGCGGTCTCTTGGACCGCCGCATAAGATAACTTATCAACATTAATAAGCTTTTCATTCATTGAGAGGAGCCAATTCCTGACAAAATTTGTGCCGATAAAGCCGCAGCCGCCAGTTATCACAACAGTCATTATTTTCCCTCAAACTTTGGTGATCGCCGCTTCTTAGAATTTAAGCTTGCGTATTTGTCAGTCGTTGCCGCTTTGTAGCACTTTAAATCAGATGATTTCGAGGATAATAAGGCCCAAAATTTTGGGCCAAAATTAGCTCAATTTACCCGTTTTAAAATTTCAATGCAGTTAACGGGACCTCCTTAGTTTAAGGGGGCACACCAACATTTGAAGCTTCACAAGTCTTTGTTAAAATTTACGCCATGAAAATACACAGTTAGCTTAAAATTAACCGTCGATTTTATTTCATAAAAATACAATGTATGCAGACAAATTTTGATTTCTTGATCACCTAAATCAATCATTCCCTTAAGTTAACCCTTCTGGGTGCGACCAAGTTTATTGTCGGCCACTTTGACTGCTCGCCTTTATGAGAGGTGACCTGAGGTAGTCTTCACAAAACAAACAGACAAGTACGCACCAACACCGATGATCCACTTGAATCGACCGTTCTTTACTTCACGTTGAGTGGCCTAAAGCCATTGCAAGGTCAATTTGAATCGTTTGCGTACAATTTGCATTTCAGATCAGTAGCTTACAATACCCAAGTAGATATCAATCTACACAACGGATGTAATCTGGAAACACATGTCATCCTGTAAAATAACGTAAAGCTTCATGTGATCAGAATTGAAGCTGAAGAGTTCACGTCGCTATTTATTCCATTAGCAACGACCGTGGCTAAGTTTCAAAAATCCGAATGCTGGGCTGGATATCGAGTTATCTAAGCCTACAAACCACCTGTTTTGTAAATAATGAGATTGCCACAACGTCATATTTGAATCCGTATATTTCACAAAACTCATTTAGGGCCTTGAATTCATCCTGCTCCCAATTGTTATTCACTATAAATTCATCGAAAACTAAGGTTGTGTTTTTATCGATAACCGGCCGTGCATTTGTTAATGCAGTTATAGTTGAAGAATAGAGGTCAGCATCAAAATTGATCAATCCAGCCATTGGCTGATTATCAGCAAAAAACGCGGGCAGTGTGTTTGCAAACTCACCAACAATGAATTTCGAATTTTCAATATCAGGAACACGACCACGGCTTGAATACGTGCCACGTGGAACAACACCCCAGTCTTCAGGAAGTCCCTGGAAGCTGTCGAAGCCAAAACCTGTGGCAAAGCTAGGGACGATGTAACTGAATGAATCACCCATCCATACACCAAACTCATAAAAAGCCCTTTGGCTATCCGAGAGTGCAATAGCACGATCATATATCGACCACCGATTGAAATGAATTTCTGGCATTTTTGGCAAAGACAACACCCACTCGATCGATCGCACTAGCGGCTCATTACTAAAACCATATTCCAATAATTCATTGAAAGCTCGCTCGTCACCACTGCAGGCTCTAAGCCCGGCTAATGTAAAAATAGCGATTTCATCAGTTGGTGACTTTGATATGCACGCTTCAATAATAGATTGAGCTTCGCTCATCTCATTTGACGTTGCGTGCAGGTTCCAATAAGCGATGTGGTCTTCTGGATTGATCTCGATTGCACGCATAAAGCAGTGCCTTGCTTCAGGTAAACGTGCCTTATCGTTCAGCAAATTTCCGTAATTGTTGTAGGCTGCCGCAAATTGATCATCTAGCGCTAACGCTTGCTTGAACTCGATTTCAGCCTGGTCGAGGAACCCAAGTGTCTTTAAAGACACTGCAAGGTTGTTATAGACAGTTGCAAGATTGTCTTGCTTGAACTTCAAATCGCAGGCGATTGGCTCTATCTCAAGAAAACGGCGGCAATGGTAGACAGCCTTATTATTGTCTCCAATTTTAGAGAACGCCGTCCCAAGCGCATAATGAGGGTAGACCGAATTTGGTGCATCCTGTAGCAGCTCATCAGCCATCGAAATAGCGGCGTCGAAATTTGATTTAGACAGTAGCGCTTTGACAAGCAGCTTCATTATTAACAGTTTCACGCTGACGCTGAGCTCTTGCCCGTTGACATCAGCCCGCCTGGGGACATCGTTAACGACATCAACCTGATTTTCGAGATAGTCGATGTCGAATGCCATCGTTGAGCACGTTAACGAAGCAGACAAATCCGATGTATGTTGGTGTCGAAATCCACGCATAACAAACCCCTTCACGTTCTTTAACGACGAAGGGGTCAAAGGTTTAGAAAAAAACTACTCTGCGATTAGCGGAGGTAATTAAATAGGTTGTCTTGCGCTATTTTTACAAACGCCTGCTGCGCAGCATTGCGACTTACGAGTTTAGCCTGCAAATCAGTTACTAATTTTGCCAAGTCAGCATCCTCGAGGTTAGAAATGTCTTCATTCATCAACAATAGTCTTTTGTCATTGATTTCACGCTGCAGGTTTGCCCGATTCATTTGCGAGCCTAGCTTTGTTTGTTGAAGGCTGAAATGTTCCATCATCCCTCCAAGCCTATCTATGTGCGCGTCATCCATTTCACCCTCATCAAGTTGCTCAATGAAAGCATCTATCGTTGAAAAGACATCAACAACACCTTCTTCTTGAGGGATTCGGAGAAACACATCCGCTCCATCCAATGATGTGGAAATCCGTTGATTATCTGAAATCTGCAACGTATGAACACCGCGATCTCCAAAGTGCTGGATTACACCGTCTTGATCTTGGACGAATGGCTTTGTTTCAACTTTGTAACCAGCGAAAATATACTGCCCATTTGTGTCCCGGCTATTTGCTAGACTTAATATTTGGTCACGCAAGTTTTTAACTTCCATAGCAATAGCGGCCCTATCTCCATCATTATAGGTGTCATTCCTTGCTTGGATTGAGAGTTCATGAATTCGCTGCAACACATGCACGCTAGAACCAATCGCACTCTCCGCGAGAGAAAGTCGATTCATCGAGCGGTCTATATTTACATTATATCTTTCCATCAAGATTTTCTGATCTTTTGTAAAAGAAATTTTTGCACCAACAGCAGGATTATCTGAAGTCTTCAGAATGTTGCGCCCTGTTGCAATGCGGGATTGAATGCCCTGTATGTCACCTGTAATGCGATTGAGAGTGGACATCGCTTGATCGTTATAAACCTTCGTACTTATCGGCATGATACTACCTCTAAACCACCCTAATCAAAGCATCGAACAGCTCACGAGCAGTGGACAAAATCCGTGCTGAAGCCTGGTATGCTTGTTGTTGTTGGATCAAATTTGCAGCTTCCGTATCAAGGTTTACACCTGAATAAGCAGACTCAGCTTCAATACTAGCTTCCTTCAAAGCCGTGGCGGCCTCTGCAGCGATTTTACCTGATTGAACAATAGCGCCTAACCGAGAAACTTCTTTATTGTAAACTTTTTGGAAGCCCCCCACGGAGGTGTCGCTATAATTTACAGCCTGTAAGTCAAGAATGTTTTGTAGGTTTCTATTGTCACCCTTCCCATCGGCATTGCCTGAGATGTGGAACCTATCCTCCTCATCAAAAATACCGTTGAACATTAGGTCAAAACCTAAAGCATGAGTTTCACCATCGGAATTTAGGGTACGGGTTGCAATTGAAGTTCCAGTTTCTTCATCGAAAACTTCAATAATGTTTTCGGCGGCGTTTTTTACCCTTATCTCAAGATTACGTTGAATCTCAGCTCCTATATTGGGCGCCTCATCAAACTGAAGGGCCACCCTCCGAGCACCAGACTCACCGAGGAACACAATCAATTCCTCAGACGGCAAGTCAGACAGGATTAATCTTTGGCTGGCAAGGCTAGTCCCTGTATTAGATAATGTAGGTTGAGTAGCCCCTGAAGCTAAAATTTGATCGCCGCTCTCGCCAAATACATGATTTATCGAGCTAGAATCTATGCCAAAGGAAATATCAGCATCACCATAATTCAGATCATCAGCAATAGTTAAAGTTCCTGCTACAGACTCTGAATCCAAAGTTGTTGCCGCGCTGCCTTTGAAAAGAATATCTGCATCGCGCAGAGCGTCCCTAAGGCCGCGCATTACACCTTGGGCATTATCACCGGTCTGAGCCTTATAACTGACTGTAGTAGCACCTATGCTAGAGCTGCCTGCAGCTAATGATAATTCGTATGTTCTGCCAACAACTACATCATTAGCGTGCAAAACCACGTTGACATTGGCAGAAGCTGTGCTCCCTGCACTAATGCTGCGCGTTGTAGCTGCATTGAAGTTCGCTTCAATTTCAGATCTGGTCTTATAGCCAATCGATACTTCTTCGAGCGTCTTCCCAAAAAGAGTGACTACATCGCCCTCGGCATGTGCTCTGAGGCCGATGCTCGAGCTAGCGTCATTTATCTTTTCAACCAAGTTCGAAACAGTTGCAGCTGTCAATGTGACATCAACACCTGCGATTTCTATCGTATCGCCAACCATCAGCTCATCGGAGTCAATTGAAAACGACTTGCTTTTGAAAGTTGAAGAGTCTGCGATAATCTGACCACCTTGCCGCACAAGCTCAAAACCAGGACCAGGCGCAACATAAGCGTCATCAAGTTTTTTGGGGTCTAGGCCCGCTGTAACCGCATTTATTGTTACTGTCCCATCCCCGCTGGATATTTCCGAACCATTACGAAAAATCTCAACGCTTTTGCCGTCTCTTACCGAGAGGGTAACCACTTTGCCAACATAGGAAGCGACGGCAACGCCTGAGCTAATATCGCTACCCCCTGCGGATTGATTCCCAGCAATCGCATTATTGATAGCATTTGCAATGGCTGATGCGTCACCACTGACCGAACCTGAGACGGTTATTTCTTTATCAGTACTAGCAGTCGTTCCGCTGTTTGGATGATCATCAAAAACAATTTTCAAGTTGTAAGCATCGTCTTCACTGAAAGTGAGTGTAATGATGTTCGCGCCAACGTCACTTGTCACAACTGCACCAGTGCCAGCTACGAACAGACTTTCATCAGAAAAACGAGTTTCCGTTTGAGAGAGGCTGCTAAGGAATCCTAATCGCGTTGCAACATCCTCATTTTCTGGAAGATCATTGTCTAAAAGAACATTGATTTCGGATTTGCCGATTGTTCCAGATTTTGAAACGACATGTAAGCGATCAGAACTATCAAAAAAGGCTTTAAGTCTCCCCGGCTCGCCACCAGAAACGATTGCCTCGCCACCCTCAAAGCTCACTGTGTAGTTCAATCCTTCGAAGGTAAGAAGTAGTTCGTCACCTTTGTTTGGCGTTGCAGCAACTCCGACCTTGTAGGCGATTGGTGCGTCTGCCCTGAGTTTTTCGATCATGGATGAAGCAACAGCCTCAGGACTTGGCTCACTGATGTCAAAGCCAGACACGGATCCGCTTAACCCACCCACTGTCAATTGATAATCGATTGTTTGCGACACAGAAGAAAGCCCATTAACTGACGTTTCATTTGTGTCAACGCCCTCAAAGACGGAGAAAGTAGCGGTCGCTTTGGAGCCTGAACTGCCCAAGTCAACAAGCATGCCGGCCTGATCTAGGTTCTGGACTGTTATGCCAAGGTAACCATCTTCGCCCGAACCATTGAGGTAATCGCCGACATACTCTGCGCTTGAATTAAAGCCGTTGCTTTCTGTCATTGCTTCTGTGAAGCGTATAATCTCATTTGCGTCAGGAGCCGATCCAGCTATGTGGCGACCCTCACGTGTAAAAATATGAATGTCCGTAGCGTCAGGAACGCTCGCTGAAGTGACAGCCTCAACATTGTTACCGCTTGCTTTGGTCGCCTCAGCAGCTGTGTACTCAGCATCACTATGGCTAAAATTGAGGAATCCACCTGATCCAGAGGAAAATCCACCCGCTTCAGTAAGAGAGACCATTGTTGAAGGAGCGCTTGCAAATGAACCTTTAATAAATCCACGGTTCAGATAATCGACAATTTGGTCTGCATCTCGCCAATTACCTTCAAAACCTTTGACATTTTTAAATGTGACATCAAACGTCAACGTCTTGCTAACTGTATTCCCAGAATCATCAATCTGATTAAACTTTAGAACAATGTTGTTGAGTTCATTCAAATCACTCTCAGACAAACTAAACTGAGCTTGACTCTGTTTTCTAAGAGAAAGCAGATCAATTGTAGACACATTGGAAGGGATATAAGCAACTGAGCCACTGGCTATGAATTCCGTCGCAGCGACTGCTGATATGCCGTTGCTGAATGCATCTTCGATAGAAGGTATTTGTACATCGTTAGCGACGTTTGAGCGTTTTGCGTCTAAGATCACCTGATTTTTATTGTTTGCGTTCGAAGACGTGATTATGGACGAAGCGGCGGCGATATCTTCTGCTCGCCGAATGGCCAATGCAACACCGCCAGCACTGCCTGCCACTGGATTATACACGAACTGGTCGAATTGGGCCGCAGTGCCCCGAAAATCAAAGTCAATACCACCCAAGCGAATAGTTGTCCGTCCTTTTCCAAGTAAGGACCCATCCTCCGCAGTTGCGCGCCAGATGTTTTCGTTTGCATCGTAATTGAATAAGACTTTGTCTGGGGTTATGTCCTCTGGATTGATCACAGTGAGTTTAGCGGATGCTTCACCAGTGTTGGCTGGACTTGCCTCTAGATCCAATCTAAGGCTTTGGAAAAAATCACCACCTTTTTCTCCTTCAAGCGTTAAACCGGAATTGTGGATCGCATTGATGTCCCGGATCATTGTAAAAGCCAGACGATCGACTTCTTCCAAAACTTCTACAGCAGTCGCATAAGCTGACGCCAATCCATGCAAACTTCCACCGGTGACCTTGTTAGTAGTAATACCATCCGTCATTGGATTTATAAGAAAGTTGAGAGTGTTCCGATGTTTTTCCACCCCCAATTCAACTATTTTGGTGGGCGACAAGAGGACAGGCCCATTAGAACTGTCACCTAAAGTAACTTTTGCAGCACCACGTTCATTTAGGGTGACATGCACTTCAATGTATTCGTTTAATTTATCTATTAATTTGTCCCTTGCATCCAATAGAGAATTGTTTGCCTTCGAAGGACTTCCACTAGCAAGTTGACGGTTAACCTTATCAATCTCTTTTGTTAGAAGATTTGCTTCATCCAACATATGATTTGCCTGAACATTTAAGCCATCCTTCATCTCCTCCATTAAACTTGAGAGGTGAACAAATCCATCGGCTACTTGTTTGGCTTGCTCAATAGCAACGGTTCTTCCAACCAAGTCAGCCGGGTCACTTGCGACTTCCTGCAATCCCTCAAAAAACCTGCCTATCATGTTGCCAATGTTTGCTTCGCCTGGAAGAAGAATATCTTCAATTTGCGAAGTCGCATTGACGAATGTGGAAGTGGATTCGGCATAAGCTGTTGCGCTGCGTGCTTTATTCAACAGAAATTCATCAAAGGCACGTTTGATCACTCCAATGCGCACACCCATTCCAGTGCCTTGGCCAGCCTCCAAGGCAGAAGCTTTCGTGGCACTCATCTCCTCTAACTCTGCACCGCGCCGCTTATAGCCATCAGTATTGATATTGGCTATGTTTTGACCCGTAATAGCTAGAGACTGGCGGTAAGACTGCAGCCCTGATTTACCTATGTCGTATAGGTTTGACATTTATTTACTTGCCCTTATCACCGAATTGACGAACAAGGGCATCTGCAATTCCGAGGTTGACCTGCTTAGAAAGGTGGACGGACATCTCTCGGTCTAACATACCTTCATAGGTCTCTTTTGCAGAGTTACCAAAAATGTCTTCGGCCAACTTGGCCTTTCGGGCTTGTTTTAGAAGCTCATTCAAAAAAATTGCTTCAAATTGCTCAGCCACTTCCTGAAGATCACTATTGTGATCAGGTTTCGCGAAAGCACTTTGTTCTGCTGCAAAATTAGCCACAGACACATCAAAAGAAGCTTGCAGATCGATACCCATCTCACTCTCCTAAATGACAATAATTTCCGCGCGCAGAGCACCTGCTTCGCGAAGCGCTTCTAAAATTACGACTAAATCCGCTGGACTTGCCCCAACACCATTGATTGCGTCAACCACATCAGACAATTCGACGCCAGTATCAAAAACAAAAGCGCGTGCAGGCTCCTCCTCAATAATAATTTCAGTATCATCAGTAACTACAGGCTGGCCGGGAGTGGCCACTGTTCCTTGAGCGTTTTGGGCTAAATTAGCCGTTGGAGTAACCTGCTTATCCTCATTAATTCGCACAGTAAGTGACCCATGTGTAACAACAGAGGGGGTTACCCGCACATTGCCACCAATCACAATCGTGCCGGTGCGTGAATTGACAATTACTTTTGCGGCCGGTCGTGCCGGCTCGATTTCAATATTTTCAAGGAGGCTAATAAATGAAACCTTTTGTGAAGGATCTTTGGGAGCTCTAATCTTTACGGTTGACGCATCGAGGGGCGTTGCAACCTCAGGTCCAAAAACTTCATTTACCGCTTCAGCAAGACGCATTGCGGTGCTGAAATCACCTTGGTGTAGATTGAGGAGAACATTGTCTGTTGATTGAAATGGCGTCTCTACCATTCGTTCAATCGAAGCGCCTCTGGGTATCCGGCCGACCGTAGGTACGTTAACGATTACTGAAGACCCGTCATTACCCGTAACCCCAAGACCACCAACAACCAGGCTTCCCTGAGCAATAGCATATGTTTCCCCATCCGCACCCAAAAGCGGAGTCATCAAAAGCATTCCGCCGCGAAGTGATTTTGCGCCACCAACAGTTGAAACAGTTACGTCTAGTTTTTGGCCGGGTTTCATGAAGGGCGGCATCTCTGCTGTCACCATTACCGCCGCTGCATTCTTTGCCGTCAGATTGGCAGCATCAGTTACCAGCCCAAACTGTGATACCATTGATTGGAGTGACTGAAGTGTCAGCCCAGAAGATCCATCTCCTGTACCAGCCAAACCAACAACAACACCATAGCCAACTAATTGGTTAGTGCGCACACCTGCGATTGACGTAAGATCCTTCAACCTGTCTGCTAAGGCCTGCCCGCTCGCAATGCTGACCATAATCAATAAAAGGGCTATCAACCTTGTCATCGAAAATTTCATCAGATTAATACTCCAATTAGCATTACACGAGCTCTATCCACTAGAGTGGGGATATGGCTCGCATTGTGCGGCTTAGCCAACCTTGGCGTCCAGAGTCAGCAATTTCGCCGGCACCAACATAAACTATTTCAGCATCAGCAATTCGATTAGAAAGCACTAGGTTTGTGGCCGTTATGTCCTGTGGACGAACCAGTCCAGTTAGCCGGACATATTCATCGCCATTGTTCAGTCGTAACTTTTTCTGACCGGCAATTTCCATGTTTCCATTATCAAAGACCCGCGTGACCATAACGGTTAAAAAACCAGTCAAAGTGTTCGACTGCGCAGCGGCGCCTGCGCCAGCAAATGACTGGGCTGTTCCCATTTTAAAGGCGTCTGCTTGTTTGCTGAGCCCGCCTGTAAGTGCATTTGGCACGCCAATAGGTAAGTCAATATCAAAGCCGTCAGCCTTCGAAGAGGACGTGGCTTGTGATTTGGTGGCCGTGAAAGTTTCATTCAACGAAACTGTGAGAATATCGCCAACATTTCGAGCTCTGATATCACTTGCAAAAAGTCCATTGGAGTTTGCTTTATAAATACCACCCGTCGGCGCGCCATTGTCATTCCGCACATCAGCATGTGGATAAATGGGTTCAAATTCTAATGATGCTTGGTTCTCAACATAAGTGGCGCATCCACTAGCTGACGAAAGAAACAAAACAACGCAGGCAGCTCTGACTTGGGTTTTCATTAAATCGACCCCGAACTTAAATTAGAGATTCTGAGAGATAAAGCGCAGCATCTCATCGACAGTTGTGATGGATTTTGAGCTCACTTCGTAGGCGCGCTGCGTTTCAATCATTGAAACCAGTTCTGTTACGACATTCACGTTAGATGCCTCGAGTGCACCCTGGATAACCCTTCCCATACCTTCGGCTTGAGGGTTGGTTACAATAGGATCACCTGAAGTGTCAGTTTGGACGAAAAAGCTTTCACCAATAGGCTGTAATCCAGCACGATTAGTGAAATCTGCCATTTGCATCTGTCCAATTGCCTCTGCACCATTAGCGCCGGCAACCAGCACACTAATGATACCGTCACGAGAGATGTTAATTTGGGAGACACCATCTGGAATGGTGAGCTCGGGCTGAAGCACATAGCCGCTCGAAGTTGTTAAAACACCTTCTGAGTTGGTTGAGAATGCTCCGTTCCTTGTGTAGCCAATACGTCCATCAGGCAAAAGCACCTGGAAAAAGCCGCCCCCCTCAATCGCAAGATCTAGAGAGTTATCGGTAGTTACAAGGCTACCCTGGCTCATATTTTTCTGCGTATTTACAATTCTGGCACCAGTACCAACTGAGAACGAAGATGTTAGATTTGCTTCTGCGGTGACCTGATCACCAGCAACACGCCGAACCTGATAAAGCAAAGTTTCAAAATTTGCCCGGTCACGCTTAAATCCGTTCGTGCTCACATTAGCCAAATTGTTGGCAATGATTTGCATGCGCGTTTGCTGAGCGTTGAGACCAGTTTTAGCTACGTGCATTGAGCTTGTTGACATTGTTACCCTCCTAAGTGGGAATTAAATTCCTAAGAAGGAGTAGCAAGCATCATGCCATATGTGTGATTGTTACCTAATTAAACTCAACTTAACTTGGCATTCTCATCAATGCTGCACCACCTTCATCAATCTCACTGGCAGAAGAAATAAGCTTTATATTGATTTCATACTGTCTTTGATCTTCGATTGATTGAACTAGTTCTTCGGTAATGTTGACATTGCTCATTTCCAAATGGCCACTAACAAGCAGAATGTTCTCATCTATTTGTGGTAAAGAACCATCCTCTAGTCGAATTTCACCATCGCGAAATTTCTTTAACACAGCGTCCTTTGCTAAAGTCATGCCTAGAGTTCCAATAACTTGTTGTGTTCCTGGTTCAGAGCCTTGGGGCTCGATTATCACATCGCCTTCAGCGGTGACTTTCATTGCACGGTGCGGCGGCACCTGTATCGGCGCCTGATTTATGTCAAGCAACGCGTGGGACGACCCATTTTGTAATATTCCGTCGGGTGAAACTTTAAGATCACCTCGCCTACTTAGCGAAGCTGGTCCGGTACCTTTAACAAAAAAATAGCCATCGCCACGTATTGCGATATCAAGGTTACTGCCCGTTTGGTCCAAAGATCCAGCATCTGCTTCAAAATAATTTTGGTCATCGCGGACAGCTAAGCCACGCGTTTGCAACATGTTAAAATTATTGAGGAATGCGGTGCCGACAGATTTTGCTCCGAGATCCCGTCGATACCCCGGCACATTTACGTTAGCAAGGTTTTGCGACCGCACAGAATTGTTATCATGGATATTATTTACCGTGTTGAAAGCGGTGTAAATCAACTTATCCATTACAAATCCTCCAGATATAATCCTGTGCGGTCACCAACATCATTACATGCGGATATTGATGATGGTTTGGGTCAGGCCTGTGGTCGTTTCGATCGCTTTAGCTGACGCTTGGAAGTTTCGCTGGGCGGTAATCAAGTTCACCAGTTCTTCCGTAATATCAACGTTAGAACGCTCTAAAGAACCAGAGAGTATGTTACCAAAGCCCTCCGACCCGGCCTCTCCAACTTGCGGCGTACCAGAAACAGCTGTTTCCGTGTAAGTAGCGTTACCGATCTGTTTCAGGCCATTCTGGTTGTTGAAGTTCGCGACAACAATCTTGCCGAGCGGATTGTTCTGTCCGTTCGTATAGTTAGCGCGGATCGTTCCAGAAGAGTCAATTTCAATACCATCCAGTCGGCCGGATGTGAAACCATCCTGCTCCACTGTTAGGACCGAGAACGGCTGGGCCAGCTGTGTAGAGGTAGAGAAATCGATATCCAGTGCGATAGAGAAACCTTCTTCCTGCTTTTCATAGTGAACAAGGTTTTTCGGGCTGAGGAGCTTACCAGTTTTATCGAAGGTAAGTTCACCTTCATCAATGTACAAAGGATAGTAACCCTCAACAATCGGATCCGGTGCATTGGTCACAACCTCACCGTCCGCATCTACATAAAGTGCTGCGCCTTCGGCACTTGTCGCCTGAACAAGATTATAGATTTCGGGCACCGAGCCTACACCAAGTGGCACATCTGCAAGTCCAAGTCGCGCAGACCCCTTCACTTTAATAGTGGAGTCAGATCCAGTAGTGCCAGTGGAGAATTTGAAATTATTCGCCTCACTATTGTAGGTTACTCGAACACCACCAATTGTCTGACCTGTCGCTGAGTCAACTATTTGATTAATGCGTGTTTCCAGTGTTGCGGCTAACGTTGTTCCGACATAAGAAGTAGCCGGCACTTCGATAATACCGTTAATGCCATTCACAGAAACGTTGAAAACATTGTCGCCAGTCTGACTGGAAAGCTTAAAGACATTCGCCAGGGGCTCGTTTGCTGTGGCACCTACAGCCTCTGCAGAGGTTGCTTTTAGGCCGGTCCCAGCAGAAAAGAGAAAGTCATTTTTGGTTGCACCAACACCAAACAATGAATTGTCACCATTGCCAATAATTTCAGCATCAACATCGAATGGCTGCTCAGCCTTTACACCGTTTTCATTGAGTGCATAACGACCGATTTGGATATTGGAAGCTTTTTGATCTTGCGACACACCGATAGCACCATTTCCTGTAATAGCTTCGCCAGTGGTTCCGCTTGCAATAGTGAAGTTCTGCAACTCAGAATTATACTCCACCGATATTCCATACCGTTTGTCGTTTGGTTGAATTTCTTCACCAGTTGCTACAAAAGAATCGCCATGTAGAACTTCACCGCCACGAATTGGAACTTCAGGTGCATTATCAGCGTTTTGAAGGCCAAGTCCATTTGTACCAGTCTGATCGGAAGACCCATAAGCTGTGAATGAAGTAAAGTCAGCAGATGTGCCGCTTCCAAGAACAGTTCTATCGACTTGAAAACTCAGCCGCTGATTAACTGAATCATAGCCAATTGATACTGCCGGATCGAGTTCATCAACCCAATCCACTGATGAATTCTCTAAAACTGTTGTGGTTACAGCCGTTGTAGTAAGCGCATTAAAGGAAGTGGCATCCTCACCAGCAATACTGGCTCGAAAATTTTGGGCCGCTCCACCTTTGAGCTCAAAGTCCACGTTATCGTCACGAGAAATAATTACATCTGTTATGACGGTAGCACTACCAGTGAGAGCAGCAGTGATTCCGATTTCAGCTCTAGTGAAAATTGATTGGTTCTCATTTCGCCAATTATCGTTAGTGCTGTCATAAACCACATTGGAAGAGTCATCTAATTTGAATGCGCCTGTGCCAAATAGTGTTTCGCCTGCAGCATTCACGAATGTAAACGAGTATCCCCCCAAATCGGTGGATGACGCCTCAGCATATGTTTTTAGCGCATCCTTCAGCTTGGACAGCCCTAAACCAGTAGTGGTTGCTCCGATAGCGCCTGTGGTGACGGTGAGACTTTCTGTCGTCCCATTCGGGCCTGGTGTGACAGCTTTTAAATCAATGGTAAAATTGTCAGTCCCGGCCAAGCCTGCTGCTGGCTCCTTTAGAATTGCCGGCCGATGTAGCTTTTCCAAGCCCAAATATGCCAGGTTTTGGGCAAGTGTATTACTTCCTTCGGCTGTGTATGCTGTGGTGGTATTTTCGATATTCCAAGTCGAAGCGACAAAGCTTCCTTTGCTAGTGTCAGCGGCATTACCCTGCTTTTCCCTCAGAACAACTTTATTACTGTAAAATCGTTCTTTGGCGCCTGGATATATGGCAGACGATCCCTCAAAGAAAGCTTCAACCTGGGGTGGATTTGAGGACGGGCTGGTTAAGATGAAAAGGTCCGAAGCGTTCGTAATATCATCAATGCTGTCTCCGATAGTTAGACCGGATGTGCTCACATCAATATACTTCAGATCAGAAGTCTCTATGGAATCTAGAACCACAAAGCTGCGGCCATTAAGTTGGCTGTTAAATGCCGCATTGCCTGCCAACGTTATCGTGCTGTTCACCTCATAGTTATTCATATCAACTGTAGCCCAGTTAGAGGAACCACCGCTGGTATTGTGTGCAAGGTAGATTCTCAACCTGTCATTCGTTGCATCATATTCAACATTTAGATTTGATGAATTACCCTTAACTTCATCCATCACTGAGGCGACAGAAATCGAAGGAGCGCTATCGGCATAGGAATACACCAGAAAATGAGGATCACCAGTACTATCAGTTCTGTCCAAGGTTACCACTTGTGTGTATTCGTATGGCGAGGTCATAGCCTCACCCTTTGACTTAGCAAATTGAAGGTTCTTAATGCCCATTGCATCGCCTGTTTGTTCGCGACCATATGCATTTAAAGAGTCGTTAATACGAATTTGAGCGTGTGATAGGAACTCCTCTTTTGTGAAGTCAGGTGATGTACCCGTAATTGCAAAGTCTGCATCAGGATCAGCGGACATTTGTTCAGTCACAAAAGTATCAATGCCAAGTAATTCAACTTCTACCGGTTGGTCTAATTGCGCAGGCGTTCCATCAGCACCAACACGCTCAAAATTAAAGCTGATAGTATTATCTAGGTTCTGCTCAACCTGAAATTTGCGATCGTCACCGTAGCCAGCATTGATTGCACGCTCAACTTCTGTAGCAAGTTGTTGCGCGTTATATAGCCCAGGGTTTATATCAATACTAACTGGCTGGTCCGATTCATCTACATTCACAAGAAGGAAATCTTTACCCCAGTACATGTCACCAGCGGTGTTACCACCCTCTCTAGTTGAATCAAACCTCAGAGGATCTGTGACAATTTCCACAAGCTTGTCACCTTCCTCACCAAAGTCAAAAGAGCTTGCTTCGCCGCTGATTTTAGCTGGCTGTGAAGGCACCAACGTTTTTAAATCATCGAGCTTATAAAGTGGCGACCCCTTACCTTCGATAAAATAGTTATCATCTGGGATTGCTGTTGTTTGCTGGCCAAAACGGTCAACAAAAATTTGTTTACCAGCATCATCGACCGCGCTAACCAAGTCAGGATTAATTATTGTGTCGTTAATGACCAAGCGTGTGTCGAATTTATTCGTTGGGTCGTCTGCTGATGCTGCCTGGGTCTTTATAAAATATACCGTTGCAATAGTTGGGTTACCCAAATCATCGAAGATTGTGATCGATGTTGAGTTGGTAAATGTCTCAGGATCATTGGGGTCAAATGTATAACCATCCTGGAATTGAGGTCGGTCTGTAATAACCTCAGAACCAGCGTTAACGTTCACGCCAAGCTTGATGTTAGATGTTGCCTGAGGATCACCAGATGTCACTGGCAACTGGAGCGGAACTGCGCTGTCCAAATCCTTTGCCGTGACTGATCCATCCGTGTTGACTGGATAGGTAAGAAGAAACTGCCCGGCAGAATCTACAACATAACGGTCGTTGTTAACATTGAGCGAACCGTTTCGTGTGTAAACCGTCTGAGCCGATGTAAGAGATGGCTTCAGACCAAAGAAACCCTGCCCAGAAATTGCAAGATCAAGAGCATTTAGCGAGGCTGCAATGTTTCCCTGGGTAAACTGCTGTTTAATACCCTTTAGGATTGTACCCGAACCAATCGATGACGAAGCGTTCTGCAACGGCGATGTGGCGAAGATATCACCAAATTCGACACGGCTTCTCTTGAATCCGGTAGTACCAACGTTGGCAATGTTATTCGAAGTTGCTGAAATGTCTGCGGACGAACCGTTCAGTCCGGTTAGTGCGGTGTAGAATGACATTTTTTACTCTCCCTTAGCCACTTTGTGGCTGCTTGCGCTAAATCTGTGTTTTCTAGTTAGGTTTGCTATTATTTTCACTGGCGAAACTTCGTGATGTCGGCAGCCCGAACGGAGCCGTAATCACGAATATCGAGCATGACCCCAGTTTTTGGATCGCCTGTCGAGGCTGCGAGAATCTCTGCATAGACCGATGGTGTAAGGCTCTGCATGCCTTCCCCCATGTCTGCAAAAGCCTCAATCCGAATTGCGTCATCACTGTTAAGAATGTTGTCCGGGATATCTTCCCAGG
>MDTC01047811.1_pt1 | contig 31005 bp, 40 predicted proteins | sample 811181 | NCBI WGS metagenome assembly MDTC01 (sample SAMN05326644, study PRJNA326480) | marine metagenome | isolation source: seawater | place: Pacific Ocean: North | collected 2011
CCAAGAATCGTCAGAATTCTATTGATGATATTGACCCGTTTGTCCGTCAAGAGTTCCAGATCAAAATGCAAAAGCACTTTGCTGAAGGAATGAAACTCTACCAAGAGATGCTTGATGCATCGATTGCAAAGGAATGTGCTCGTTTTGTGCTTCCCCTCGCCGTACCCACAAAAATCTACATGTCGGGATCAGTCAGGTCATGGATTCATTATATCAATCTGAGATCTGCTAACGGCACTCAAAAAGAACACATGGACATTGCCAAAGAGTGTCAGTGTGTTTTCGCTGGTCAATTCCCCATTGTTGCTGAAGCACTGGGTTGGACCAAGCACAATAAATAATTTGTGAGGATATCAAGATGGCAACTTACCCTGTAAAAAACAGAGTCACTGGTGAGCAAAAGCAAGTCAGTATGAGCATTCACGAATGGGATCAGTGGAAAACTGACAATCCCGATTGGGATAGAGACTGGTCAGATCCTTCTACCTGTCCAATGGCAACAGACGTTGGCGAGTGGAAAGATAAACTAGTCGCCAAAAACCCAGGATGGAATGAAGTCCTTCAAAAAGCCTCACAAGCCCCAGGATCCAGAGTAAAGAAAATTTAGTATGCCAAGACGTTCTAGAAAAGACCCCCCTGATCTGAGTTCGATGACTGCAAAGCAAATGCGTCGAAAGAAACCAATCAACACTGACATGTTAGTGGATGTAGAACCGCTAACTGAGAATCAAAAACTTCTATTCAATTCTTATGCTGAAGGGAAGAACATTTATGCTTATGGATGTGCTGGAACGGGTAAAACGTTCATCACACTCTATAATGCCTTGAGAGACGTATTGGATGAAACAACTCCATATGAAAAAATCTATATTGTCAGGTCTCTGGTTGCTACACGGGAGATTGGTTTTCTTCCTGGAGACCATGAAGACAAGTCTGCACTTTACCAAATCCCATACAAGAACATGGTAAAGTATATGTTTGAGATGCCATCAGATGCAGATTTTGAGATGCTCTATGGTAACCTCAAGCAGCAAGAAACGATTAGTTTCTGGAGCACGTCGTTTATCCGTGGTACTACATTTGACAACTCCATCATCATCGTTGATGAATGTCAGAACCTGAACTTCCATGAACTAGATTCTATTATCACCCGTGTTGGTGAGAACTCTAAGATCATGTTCTGTGGTGATGCTATCCAAACAGATTTGGTGAAGACCAATGAGCGCAATGGTATCCATGACTTTATGAAAATCTTGAAAGTCATGACAGATGAATTCCAACTGGTTGAATTTGGTATTGATGATATTGTCCGTTCTGGACTTGTACGCAATTACATTATTAGTAAAACTGAACTTGGTTTATGATTTTCAACCACATTGATACACCTTCCTATGACCTAAATAGATTACAGGAAGGTGATGTACGTTATTACGTCACACCAGAAAATAATAAGTACCCTTCGATCACAACTGTCACCTCGTTCAAGAATCGTAAGATCTTTGCTGACTGGCGAAAAAGAGTAGGAAACGAGGAAGCCAATCGGAAAACCAATAGATCGACACGAAGGGGAACTGATACACACCTCCTAATCGAGCATTATCTAAAGAATGAGGACCTTCCTAAGGTTGGTCCTCTTCCTTCGTTTTTGTTCAAACAATCAAAACCAATTCTCGACAACATCAATAACATTCACCTTCTGGAAGGTTCTTTGTATAGTGACGAACTATGCCTTGCAGGTCAAGTTGACTGTATTGCTGAATACAATGGAGAGTTGGCAGTCATTGACTTCAAAACAGCAGAAAAGAAAAAACCCGAGAAGTGGATTGAACACTATTTCGTTCAGTGCATGGCATACGGGATGATGTATTTTGAACGCACCAATATCCCCATCAAAAAAGTTGTAATTATTATGACTTGTGAGGATGGTGACGTTGTTGTTTATGAAAAATATGATAAAATTAGATACATGAAACTATTGAAGGACTACGTAGAGGAATATGTTAATTTCCATAATGGCAAATGAAAAAGATCTAGAAAATCTAATTGAAAAGAAATTCATGACGCAGGAGAAGTTCAGTAAAGATATTGAACATCTTGTGCATACTGAAAAGGATTTCAACTATATTGACGCAGTGGTTTTCTACTGCGAAGAGAATGAGATTGAAATCGAAAAGGTTTCTAAATTGATTTCCAAACCACTCAAAGAAAAATTGAGATGTGAGGCACTTGACCTCAACTTTTTGAAAAAAACCTCCCGAGCAAAACTGCCACTATGAAAATGACTGGTTTTCAGTGCTTCCAAACTTATCTTGCACTCAAAAACCATTTTTCATCAGGACATTATGATTACTTCAAATACAACGGGAAGACATCAGTAAAAGAAGATTCTTTCAAAATGAGAAAGGACAGATACTTCTTTGAAGCAATGTCTAGAAAAAGGAATGACGATGAAATACGCGAATTCTTTGTTTCTAATTTCATTGCATCTGATGATCCCTCCAAACTTTGGATCCGTTCTATTGTGAAAGATGGTGAACAGAATTTTATTTCTTGGAGAAAGAGAAATAGAAATCTAACATATAACTTCTCTAATGAAGTAGAAGAAATTTTTGAAATTGGTGTGGATGAGGCACTCACATGCAAGAAAAACACTCATCCCATTATTCTTAGAAAGTACCTTTCGGGTAAAGTTTGTATTGAAACTTTAGTCATCCTAAACAAAATTTTCAGATTCAAAAAAGACTACGATAAAGTCCTCCAAGATCCCATATGGGAATCGGTCTCTACTAAGATTGAACGGTATGAACCATTTGTACAAGTGGAGATTGGCAAATTCGTACAAATAGTAAAAGGAAAGGTCACATGAGTTTTTTCGACTCAGACATCGTAAAAAACGAAATCAAAGCAGTCATGGAACTGCAACAGGAAATTTATCTAGCATCAGCAAATTATCTTCTTCTCTCCCAAAGTGAGAAAATTAGTCACATTGAGTTGATGCAAAAATTACTTGATAAACAAAGAATTCTTCACGCTAGAATCAAACTTAGCGATGATCCAGAGGCAAATCAAATGCTTGCTAAAATGAGAGCAACTGCAAGTGCCCTTGGTATTGATGACAAGGTAAGTTTTGAAGAACTCTTTGATAACATGGATCGAATTATCAAAAGTATGAAGAAACAGGTGGAGATCTCCTAATGGAAACTCCTGATGAAGAGTGGTGGTGCGAGATGAAAATGGGGATCAGAGAGGCACGTATGATGTATGATCATATCTGCTACTCCATTGAGGTCTGGCCAGGTGCTCCCAGACGCCCCTATGAGGAACAGGAGTACCTTCGGATACTCAAGATGCGCTTCTTCGCTATGATTCAGGAATACAACTACACCCACCTTGACACCGATAAATAACCATGCTACGATGATCCAGTAGCAACCCACACAACGAATCCTACGAATCCAAATGTCATTTTCAAATCTCAAGAAAAACAACAAATCCATTTTTGCTAAACTCTCTCAAGAACTTGAGAAGTCCCAGAACACACAAAGCGGAGGCGCTGATGAGCGCATCTGGAAACCTGAAATGGACGTGTCTGGTAATGGTTATGCTGTAATTCGTTTCCTCCCTGCCCCTGACGGTGAAGACATCCCTTGGGCAAAACTTTGGAGTCACGCATTCCAAGGTCCTGGTGGTTGGTACATCGAGAATTCTCTCACCACCATGAATCAGAAAGACCCTGTTTCTGAGTACAACCGTGAACTCTGGAACAGTGGCAGCGATAAAGATAAAGAAACTGTTCGTAAGCAGAAGCGTAAACTGTCTTACTACGCAAACATCTATGTTGTTCAGGATCCCAAGAATCCTGAGAACGAAGGTCGTGTCTTCCTCTACAAGTTCGGTAAGAAGATCTTCGACAAGATCACTGAAGCAATGGAACCTGCCTTTGCTGATGAGACTCCCGTCAATCCTTTCGACTTCTGGGAAGGTGCTGACTTCAAACTGAAACTCCGTAAGGTCGATGGTTACTGGAACTACGACAAGTCTGAGTTTGCTTCTCCCTCCCCCCTGATGGGTGGTGATGATGCTAAACTGGAAGCACTCTGGAAGTCTCAGTATTCTCTTGCTGACCTGACTTCTGCTGACAAGTTCAAGTCCTATGATCAACTCAAGGCACGTCTTGATCTTGTCCTTGGTAAGAAAAAGCAAGCACCTCGTATCGATGAAGAACTCGAAGATGAGAGCGAAGGTCGTGGTTCTTTCACCCCTAACTTCAATTCCCGTGACATCAATCCTGTCCCCCAGGCAATGAAAGAGGAACTGAATGCTCTTACTCCTCCCAGCAAGGTTGAAGAAGAGGATCTTGATGAGTCTCTCTCCTATTTCCAACGTTTGGCTGATGCTTGATGGCAAAGGCGCGAGTAAAAATCATTCATCGCGACTGTGATGAATCCAAGGGAGAAGACAAGTCTCTCCCTTATACTGCGTACATGGTTACATACCGAGAAGGGGGACAACTCAAGTATGACATTGCAACTGCTCCCAAACAAGTAGACATTTTTGACTACTATTGGGATGAGTACCGTCATGATTTTGTAACCATGGTGCAAACTGATGGCAGAGTCAATCCTAAACTCTGGAGTCCTCCTAAATAGTTCTGTCGCTTTTCGTGCGCGACACGCTACAAAAGGAATAACGCGATCTGAGGGGTTGACCACCCCTCTTTTTTATGGTATACTTACGAGGTAATCATCCTTCATTATGGACCACCGCTTTGCTCAGGGACCTATCTCTAATTTTCCTGCTGCCGTAAAAAAGAAAACTTCTAAACTTGGATGGCATTTGCTAAACAAAACAGGACAACAGCATGGCATTTTCATTCCAGGAGAAAAGCGTTCGTGCCCCAAAACTTGGTCTCTACATAAAATTATCAAAAGAACTGAAGATCAAAGAGTGAATCCTGAAACAGGAGAACTTGGATATTATTATTGGATTAACAACTATCAAAAGGGATATGGTCCTGACATCGAAACCGACTAAATTAGTAGTATTTTCTAACGAGATCGATAGCAGTTCTCTTAGTTCTTAGATCTTCCAAATCAGAGTTAGGTTCGTATGAGGTAATCTCCTCAAAGTCTGCAATGAATGCTTGCAGGAACTCTGGTTTGAGAAGGTCTATTTCTCTTTTTGCATCATTCAATCTCTCTTCATAGTCGTAGTTTGTCACTGCATAGGTATCAGTAGCAAACGTTAGAGTTCTCTTGACGACAGGACTTTGAGAATACAGATACTCATAAGTCCACCCAGGTTGAACCGTAAGACCTTCTCTTACTACTAGATTTCCTTCAGAGTCTGTTATTCTATTGGTTTCATTATGATGAACAGCATCTGGATTATCGTACTTAGAATAGACTAACTCTTCCAAAGACTGCTGATCTAATGGCCATTGTTCATAGATATCAGACATGTCATTGATAATCATGATGACCCAATGCAGGTTAGGATCATCATAAATTCTATTCGCTACTTGCTCTGGGGTTTCTCCTTCTGGAACTAGATACTTATAAAATTGCAGAGCAGCACGTCGAGCATTGTCGCTCAACTTATACTTTCGGAAAAGATTTTTGACCTTGACAAAATCACCAGATCCTGCTTTGGTGATTTTTGTAGTATAAAGTAAGTCTGGTAATTTTGAGAAATACATTAGAAACCTGCTCCTGTGGATTCGATAATATCGTCTGCGTAAAGCAGTTTGAGTTCTTTGAATGTAAGTGTCAACATAGTTGCAACTGGTGAAGTATTGGCATAAGTTGCATAGACATTATCTGGCGTATACTCAACACTCATGTTTTCGAGAACCATGGGTTTGAATTTATTGATAAATTCGTGCTCTTCAGATCCATGCATAAACTTCAACTGGAATGCCATTGGATACTGCACAAATCTTCCGCCAACGCTCTGTGCCCCTCCACCTGGAGACTTGGATGGGTGCATTGAAATCTTGAACGCTCTTACAATAGCGCGAACAGTCTCTGTTTCTGCTTCACTTCTAGGACTCATGAGGATTCTAAAGTTTGCAGATCTTTGTCCACCATGACCAGACCAGAACAATTCGATTGTAGTGTTGACCCCAACACCTTGAGTCAAACCAAGTAAGTTATTAGTATCAAAACCAGAGACGCCAGGAAGACTATTCAATCCACCAGCAAGAACTGAAGCAGCAAATGTTGTTTCTGCACCTTGAAGTGCCTTTTGAATATAAGAAGAAACTTGTTCTGAAGAACCAGTATTGATTGCCATCTTGGTGGCATTGACTGCCATTCTCGCACCTGGAGTCAATGGTAGGGCACCCCAGTTTTGACCATATGATGTGCCAAGATTATTTGGCATGTAGAACATTATATTTCCTAAAGATGGTCCTTGAATACCAGTTTCTCCAGAAAACGCTGGTTGATGTTCATGGATATCAATCATCATATAATCTGTAGTCTGATCGAATAGATCATTAGGATATTTCAAAGCACCACCAGCAAAAAGACCGCCTAATGCATCTTTTACTGCATTGGACTTCTCAATCTTTGGGGCTGGAGTCTCTTTAGTTTCACCTCCACCATTTTCTTTTGAAGATTTTGGTGCATTGTCGCTATTTTGAGGAGGTCCATTTGCTGCTGCTTTTGTTCCTTGAATAAGAGCACCAGTTTCACTGTCAAACTCTCCTACCCCAGGTTGTTCGTATGAAGATGGTTTAGGAATAGGACGACCTGTCGCATAATCATAGTACGATCCATCACCACCCTTATAATAGGATGGTGTATTTGTACCGCCAGGTCTTGAGGTTCCTATCTTTCTTTGTGTTGCTGCTTCTGCGGCATTGCGCCTTTGAGCAGCTGCGTTTTGTGCTCTTCTGTTTGACATTTAGTTATACTCCAAGTTCGGTTTCAGTGAGAATTTTGAACTTCCATCTTCTATCTAAACAATATTCTTCTGCAGCTTTCCACTTTGCTTGATTTACTGCATAAGTTTTCACTTCGTTGATATATGTCTTGGTCTTTCTTTTCCCTGGTTTGGGTCCGTTCACTTGATACTTTGGTTTGATCTCAATAATGTACTTGTCAATCTTTCCAAGTTTGTTTTTCACTTTGATGTAGAAGTCTGGAAAATATCTGTGTCTCCTACTGTCAATGGGAGAGATATATGGGATCACAATCTCTTCGGACCCCCACTCAAGGACACCTGCATTCTTATCACACCAAACCATAAACTTTCTTTCCCACAGTGACCTGTAGATAATATTTGTAGGATCACCTTTATATTTTTTAGTATTAGATGGGGAGTATTTTCCTTTGTATGCCAAGATAAATAATGATAACACCCTAAGTATTATTTAGATGCTATACGATCAGGTAAAAAAATTATTAGCAAAGGGTCCTGCGTCTACACATAGTTATACTGCATTTTTTAGTGGCGGTGGTGCTGGAAGTTTGGGATGGGCAGAAGGTCTAACCGATCAACTGAGGATTTTGAATGAACATTCAAATGTGTTGATATCGAATATTCAGTTTCCTGGCAGATCATTTGCTACTGGGGAGATGCGTGGTGACATGGCGATCGGGCATACTAGAAAGTATGTTCATAGTATGTTATTCAATGAATTTGCGATGACATATACGTTGACTGGAGATTTAGCAAGTCATAAGATTTTCAATATGTGGTTGGAAAAACTAGCTCCTAGAGTTGGTGATAATCCCTTGACAAGAAGGGATGTAAGAGTGGCATATTACAATACTTATATTGACCCTAAGATTATTTTGAAAAAAATGGAAAGAGATGGAACAGTATCTCTGACCACAAATGTTTATAATGCTTTCCCATTGAATGTATCTGACCTTAGTATGTCTGCTTCAGGTACTAACAGCACACTTGAATTTACAGTAAATTTTGCATATGAATCATTTGAAAACTTCTATGACGGAGTATCTGATGAGCAAAGAACTGGTGGCACACAGGCAAGTCAGGGAACTACTCCAGATACTGCATGGGGTGATGTAGACTTTGGTCTTGATACTGGTGCTTTCAAGTTTGATCCTGGTGTAAACATGTTTGCTCCAGAGAATCAGATTGAAACAAACTGGGAGCAGGCATTTGGAGCAGATCAGGCTGAGATTGACTATGCATCAGTGATGAAACTTCAGACTGGTCAATCAAATGATGCAACGAAGAAAATTGTTGCTGAAGAAAAAGCTCTTGCAAACAAAGGTAAGTCTGAGTCACCACAAAGAACTAGTAGCACTAGTTTTGATCTAGGTGATGGTGCCACATTTGAATTTTAGATTGATCCCGTGCTATAATAAATACATATACCAGATTATTTTTTTGAATCATCATGCCATTACCCAAGATTACTGCTCCTTCGTATGAAGTGAGTTTGCCATCAAGTGGAAAGACTATCAAGTATAGACCGTTTCTTGTCAAGGAAGAGAAGGTTTTGATGCTGGCATCAGAATCTAATAATCCAAAAGATATTGCAAACGCAATCAAATCTATCTTATCTGCTTGTATTGTCTCTAGAATCAAAGTTGAAGAACTTTCTTCTTTTGACATTGAATATCTCTTCTTGAATGTACGAGCAAAGTCTGTTGGTGAGGTTTTAGAAATTACAGCACCTCTTCCTTCTGATCCAAACTCTACTGTCAAATTAGAAGTCAACCTTCAGGACGTGGCAGTTCAATTCCCAGAAGGTCATGAAAAAGAGGTTGAAGTCACTGATGATCTTACAGTGGTGATGAAGTATCCAAACATGGATATGTTCATTGATATGAATTTTACTGATAAAGAAGTTGATCCTTTTGATGTAATTGGCAAGTGTATTGATCAGATTATTCAAGGTGATGAAATTTGGGAAGGATCTGAATGTTCTAAGAAAGAACTGACTGAGTTTATTGAGTCAATGACATCAGAGCAGTTTGCAAAGGTCAATAAGTTCTTTGAAACTATGCCTAAACTTGAGCATACAGTTTCTGTTCCCAATCCAGAAACTGGAGAATCGGAAGAAATTACTTTGTCAGGTATTGGCGATTTTTTCGGTTAGCCATGGGGTACATATCCCTCGAAGTATATTATGAAACCAATTTCGCAATGATGCATCACCATAAGTGGTCTCTAACTGAGATTGAAAACATGATGCCTTGGGAAAGGGATGTGTACGCTTCCATGCTTTCCGAACATTTGAAAGAACAACAAAGACAAATGGAACAACAGAAAGGATTCTAAATGGCTAATACCATCGATGTCAAAGGTGCGATTGTAAATATCACACCAACAAAAGCTGTAAAATTTGATAAGATGATGGGGTCTACTGGCGGTGCTGGTGGACAAGGTAAGTCAGCTAAATTCTCTGATAAGGGAGAATACAAGAATCTCGGTAAGTTTGTTGTCCTCATGGGGCAAAGTTTGAAGAAGATGAATGTGAATCTTCTTCAAACTAAGAAAGAAGTCACAGGTCTTAGAAAAGAAAATAGTGAGAAACTAACTGCGATTGCAACTGCGATTGGTGCTCAGAGAGCAGAACTAAAATCGTTTGCAAAGTCACAGAAGAAAGCAAATAAGACACTCAAAGATCTTGCAGGTAAGGTAGGAACTTCTTTAGAGTTAGATAAGATCCGAAATAAAGGTGCTGATGAGGACAGAAAGGAAAGAAGAAGAGATAGAGCAGAAAGAAGAAGGGCAGAGAGGGAAAGTGCTTTAGAGAGAAGCAGAAAAGTAATTGGTGGTGTAGGAAAGGGTTTAGGAAAACTTGCTAAGGGTGGCAAGAACTTCCTTGAGACTATCATGGATTTCCTTGGAATCGGGGGATTCATTGCATCTGTTGTAACTGCATTTGCTGGTTATCAGATTCTAAAGAAAGCACTCAACTCCAACTTTGTCAAGAACACTGTCAAAGGGTTCATGGAGGGAATGCAGAACCTGATTGCAGGTATTCAAGCAATTCCTGAAGGTGCATTCGACAAGATTGGTAATGCTATTGGTGCTATTGCAAAATTTATCGGCACTGCTCTTGGTAAAACTATTGAGAGTGTTGGTAAGTTTATTGATGGTATTCCACAAGAGACTATCGATAAGTTTGGTAAGTTCTTTGGTAACGTCTTCAAGTTTGTCGGTGCCTTTGTTGGAGATAGATTCAAAGAAATCTTTCAAGGTCTAGATAAACTCATTGATAAAGATGGCAATCTGAAGTTTGACTTAGGTGGTATTGTCAATCTGATCACTGGTATTGGTGGTCTTGCTTTAGCATATCGATATATCAAGAACCCAACAAAGATTATTGATGATGTTGGTAAGGTTTTAGGATTCTTTGGTGGACTTGTTGGTCGAGTTGGCGGACGTATTCCTGGTCCTCTTGGTAGAGTTTTAGGATCATTTGGTAAACTTGGGTCAAACCCAGGCAACCCAATGTATGTCAAGGTTGTTGGTGGTGGACTTGGTGGTGGACTTGATGACATGCTTGGTGGTCCTCGCGGTCCTGGCATCCGTCCAAAAGGTAGATTTACTGCACCTAGAGGTAGTGGACTGAATACTGGTGGTAGTCGTCTCTCTAGACTTATGCGATCCCCTGGTAATCTGGGGATGGCACGTCCTGGTAACATTATCAATCAGACCACTGGTGCAGCAACTAGAATGCTCGGTGGAAACAAGGCAGTTGATGTTGCAAAACAACTGAAGGATGCTGGGGCAAGTAAAGGCATTAGAAAAGCTGTATTGTCTGGTCAAATGACAACACAGCAAGGATTAGATATTGCTGCTAAAGGTGGTCCTGGTTTCGTACAAAATGCCAGAGGATTCTTTGCACAAGCAGGTAATCTGGGTAGAGGATTGTTTGCTAGAGCAAAAGACTTCGGCGGAGGTCTTTTGTCAAAAGCCATGGCATTACCTGGAAATGCTATCAACATGGCAAAAGGTGTTGGTGGAAAACTAAAGGATCTTGGTGGTTCTGCTGTCAGCGGCATGAAGAGTCAGTGGGATAAAATGGGTCAAGGTTTGGCAAATCTAAACCCAGCACAGGTACTCAAAAAAATTCAGAATGGTGTTGGATCAAAGATTGATGACCTTATGAAGGCAGAACCTTTGATTGCAGCATTCAAAGGACTCAAAGATCCTAAGAACATCAAATCCCTTGTACAAAAAGTTGCAACCAAGGTAAAACCTGCACTAGGTGCTGCCAAGGAAGCAAAGAAAGCACTGGGTCCATTCAAAATTCCTGGAATTGATGCTTTGATTGGTACACTTGCTGCTGTTGTAGAAATTGCAACTGGTGGACACGCTGGTAATGCTGTTTTAGGTTCTCTTGGTGGTGTTCTTGGAGCTGCAGCTGGTACATCAATCGGTGCCTTTGGTGGTCCTCCTGGAGTTTTCATTGGTTCTCTTGCTGGTGGTGTTCTTGGAGAAGTTGCTGGTCGTGCTCTTGCTAGAGGTCTTGGTGCTATTCTTCCCCCAGAAGTTTCTGGGTTTACTGGTATCAACGGAACTCCATTGTTCTATACTGGCACTGAGAAAGAAGAAGGAGAAGAACCAGTCAAGAAGGCAAGGGGTGGTAAGATCTTTGGTGGCAAACCAACTGGTGATAGTGTCCCTGCTTATCTTGAGCGTGGTGAGTATGTTCTCAACAGAAAAGCAGTATCTGCTATTGGACCATCAAATCTAGATGCGATGAACTTTGGAATGTATCCAAGATTCCAAAGTGGTGGTCAAGTATCGAGACAAGAAGGATGGGATAAGTTTACTGAGTGGGGTAAGGAGAAGGGTGCAAAGTACCCTCAACTTGTTAGTGCTCAGTGGGCACTAGAATCTGGATGGGGATCTGCTCTGTCTGGTAAAAATAACTTCTTTGGAATCAAAGCAACCAGCAGCGAATCTTCAACCAATCATAGAACTAGAGAAGTTGTCAATGGTAAAGACATTTATATCAATGCTAACTTCAAGAACTTTGACACACCTCAAGATGCTGTTGATCATCTTGTGACTCAGTGGTATAAGAATTATAAGTCATATAAGGGTGTCAACAATGCTGGTAGTCCTAATGAAGCAGCAGCGATGCTGAAGTCTGAAGGTTATGCTACAGATCCTAGCTACCCTCAGAAGTTGATCGAATTGATGCAATCGAAAGGTGTCAGCAGTGGTCCTGCATATATTAGTGGGGATGCAAATTCCAAATCTGGATCTTCTGCTGAACCAAACAGAAGTGGTGGTTTCATGAGCAATCTCGTAGGATTCATGCAGGAAGGTGGTTCAGTAGATAAAAAGCATCCACTCTTGAAAAAACTGAGTGATGGTAAGATCAAGAAAGTTGGCGCACCAATGGGATATTGTGTCACTGGATCTCTTGATACGATGAAAGCAAGTGGTGTTCCAGAACCTGCTGCTACTGGAAATGATGTTGGTAATAATCCAAGAGGTGCAATTTCGCAGTTGATGCAAGCACCTTTCAACTGGAAGAGTATGGGTGGATCATCAATCAAACTAGATAGTCCATATGGAAAAGTCAATGCAGGAACTTACACAAGAGATCAATATAAGAGTTTGGTAGAAAGCGGAAAGGTTCCTTCAGGTGCATTGGTATTCCAATCTAGACATAGTAATTGGAATGGAACTTCTCCTGGATCCAGTGGTTATGACATGGCGATTGCACAGCAGGGTGGTAAGAAACATTGGAATGGACAACCAATGCCAATGTTTGTTTATGGCAACAACACCAAGAAAGTTATCGTTCTCACCCCAGACGGTAAACAAGGTGATGGAAGTGATGTTCAAATAACAGGTACAGATAATTCATACTCCACTACTGGAACAGACAGTAGCAGTAACCCACAACCAGCAACTGCTGAAAATAATTATGGATTCTTGGGACAACAAGAGGTAATTGCAAGTGGAGGTATCACAAGTCAAGCAAATGTTGCTGCAATGACAAAAGGCATCATGGCATTGGCAGGTAATGTATCTAAATCAGGTGGTGGAGGTATGTTTGGTGGTCCTATGGGTGGTGCAATTCAACCAGCAGCACCTGCTGGAGCTAATCCTGCTCCAAATCCAGTATCTACGGCACAAGGAGCTACTAATCCTACAAGTGGTGGTGGTCTCTCCTTGTTCTCTAATTCAACAACAAATAGAGTAAACGAAGCAAAAGGTGACATGAGGTAAATATGAAAGCATTAGGCGCAGGAGATTACGAACTAATTCTAAAGGTCACCGATAAAGACGGTGAAGAAATGCTCATTAGTGGAGACAAACTTTCTGGTCTTGTCTATAGAGAGGGTATTCAGTGCCCTACTATTGAATGTGACTTTGCACTAGTTGATACTAGTGATGCAAACTATATGGAAAAAATTCTCGTTGGGGAAAAAGTTAGTCTAACTTTTAGAACCAAGGAATCTGCAGATGTGACTGTAAAACTTGTGATTTATAGTATAATGGCAGGTGGTAGAGAGAATGATAAAGTTGCAAATATTTTCAGATGTATGAGTGACGAAGCATTTAGATCACTTTATACTAGAATAGAAAAGTTATACAAGGAAACAACGCCAACAGAGATTATTACAGATATCCTTACTACATTTGTTGCTTCAAGTAAAGAAGTTGATACTGGAATAGAAGCAGAACCTCTTACAATAGCAGCAATGCGTGATAAACCATTTGATTTTATCCAAAGTGTATGTAAGAGATCTATTCCTTCAGAAACAAGTCAAAAAGGAGCAGGTAAGGGGACTGCTGGATTTACTTTTTACGAGACATCCGCTGGGTTTCACTTCAAATCTATGGATGAACTTTTAGGTGCAGAAAGTGATGGTGGTGCATATGCTCCCACTACATCTAAAATCAAAGGGGAAAAGGAAGTTGAAACTTATTATGTAAACGTTGCACCTAATGCTGATGGCACTAGTGATGAAGATGAAACTAGAGTTGTTCAAAACTACTCAATAAAAGATAATAATGACTTGGAAGATCAACTATATAGAGGAACCCAGGCAAACTTGGTAGGATTTTTTGATCCAAACTCCTTACGATATACAGAAGAAATATATGTTCTAAAAGGTGAAAACTTTGATGCAATGGGTCATCTTGCCAAGGGAACGGGAGAGAATCCAAACATCGATGCTTGGAGAGAAACTCCTTCTAGAGTTATGACAAAGGTTTTCAACAATGAAATGTATGAGTTGAAATCCGAACGTGCTGAAGAGGAAAAGTATGATAAAATTAAGCAGTACCTCGCTCAACAACTCGTAAGGAACAATCTAGGAAAAAACCAAAAAGTAGAGATAAATATTCCTGGTAACTCTACATTACATGCAGGTGATAAAATCATCTTGCAGGTGTATAAATCGGTAAGTAACGTAGATTCTAGTAAAAAGGACAGGGTTGACAAAAAGATGAGCGGGTACTATCTTATATCTAAGGTGGCACACAAATTTGATTCTGGTATGGCAACTACCACCTGTTTACTAATTAGAGACCAAAACAACGAAACCTAAAATGGAAAACATCGAAGCACACATTGCAAAGGACAAGGAGATTCTTCACGATCCAACAGTATCCCCACAAATGCGTCGTCACATTGAGGGCGAATTGCATGATTTAGAAGACTGGGTAGAGAATCACAAAGAAGAAATTGCTGCTGGTGATCATCACGATCCCACACCATTGGAACTCTTTTGTGATCAAAACCCATCAGAACCAGAGTGTTTAGTATACGACGATTGATACATGCTTGATTCAACGCTATCAACTCCACATTTCATCGGTAGAGATAAATTTGTATGGTGGATTGGACAGGTAGAGAAGTCTGTAGATACTGCTAAGAATTCTAACCGAGTCAAGGTTAGAATTATTGGTTATCATTCAGACAGAACTGCTGTTCCTTCTGAGGAATTGCCATGGGCACATATCCTCATGCCACCTACAAATGCTCAAAGTGGTGGAACGGGGAAGAAAGCAATGCTCACTCCTGGACAGTGGGTAGTTGGTTTCTTCCTGGATGGCGATGAAGCACAGGTTCCTTGTATCTGGGGTTGTCTTGGTGGAACCATTGGAACAGACACTGATCCAACAGTTCCTCAATCTGCATTTCAGAGTCCTGAAAACTTGTGGAGTAAACCAGAAATGGTCAAACCCACAAATGTGGCAAAGAAGGCATCTAATCCATCATCCGATTCAACCAATCAGATGCCACACATGGCAGGTACAAATAAACCTGATGGGGATGAGGATGAATTTGAAAAGGTAGACTCTAGTGAAAGTAAACCCAAGGTATTGACTGAAGATCCTCTTGCATCTACTGGTCAAGTTGCAAAGGAACAAGAACAGACTTATGAAGTAGCAGTAGCAGATGGTGTCTGTGGTGCTAACTCTGTCATGGATCAGATGAGTTCTAAATTGACAGAATTTGTTGAAGATATTTCCAGTGCTACAAAAGTAGGGGAACTTTGGATCAATACTCAGACTGGTGCAGTCATGAATATGACTCAGAAGATCCAGAGTTACTCTACACTCATTGGAAATATGTTGCAGGCACCAATGTCTTCTATCATGAGATTTGCTGAAGCAGAAGCAAAAAAACTATTTCCTGCACTCTTTGCAGCAGCAGCGAAACCAGATCCATTTGGACTCTCGGGCGTAAAAGAGACAGTAGATAAAGTTTTGTCAGCAATCAAATGTGCTTTCAACAGTGACATTTTGAGTGGTCTTGGTGATTTAGTTAGTGGTATTCTTGGAGATCTTGTAGGTGGTGTTGGTGATCTAGTAAGTGGATTGTTTACAAAAGCAGTCAACGCTGCTGATTGTCTTATCAAGGGAGCACTTGAAAAGACCATGGGATCTATTATGTCTGGTCTCAGCACTGTCATGGATGGAGTAAGTGGTGCCATTGCAAGTATTGGTGGAACTATTCAGCAGATCACTGGAGTTGTTAGTTCCGTTATGGGATTTGCACAACAGATTCTGGGTATTCTTGATTGTGTCAACCCTGACAGCAAGAAATGTGCTAGAACTAAAGTTTACTCTACTAAGGAAGGATCGAAGAGACCAAAACCATTCTTCAATATGGAGAATCCTGACCTTGACAAAGCACTTTCTGACCTGGCAGGTGGTCCCGTACCTATCTGTGAAGATGCACAGAAACCAACATCTAATAGTCAAGAAGTTTTCGCATCTGCTGTTGGACCAACAGTTTCCCAAACAATTACTGGACTTGGTGGTGGTGTAGGAACTGTTCTTACTGCTTTCGGTGGCAATAATTTGGGAGGCACAGGTGCTGGACAAAGACCAGTTCAAACAAGTGCTGTAGAAGAAGTTGGAGAATTCTTTGAGGGATACATTCCTATTGAAGCAATTCAAGCGTTCCAAGATGGTAATCTTGATATTAGCGTTGCTTTAGCAGCAACAGGTATTCAAGATGAGACAAGAGCTCTTGCGTTTACAACAAGTGTTCAGTCAGCAGTATCTACAGGATTTGGTGATCCAGATCAAGCATATCAGGCAGCACAAGCATTAGGAACGACAGGTGTTCTTGGTCAATTTACTGAAAGTAATGGTGTTGGTCCAGCATATGGTATCTTTGGTAAATTAGTTGGTTATAATCCTGATATTGGAGCGTATATAATTGAAGGGTTAGATGCTCCACTTATCCCAGGCACTTGGATGAGATCAGCATCAGGTCATTGCGTTCAAATTGCAGGGTCTAGTGTTTATAAACCAAAAGCACCTGGAAAAGGTAGAGGTGCTAGAGTTATTCTTCCTGTTGACGCGGATGGATGTCCTCAAACTGATGCTATTGTTCTTGATGGTGGATCAGGATATGGTAATGGTAAGAATGGAAATAATGCTCCAGATGCATTCGTAGTCACAGAGATGTATGACCATGATACTGGTCAACCTGTTGAAGGATACTATCTCAAGGGAACTGTATTTGTTGATGACAATGGATCTATCACAGCAGTTACATTCAATAATGAATTCAATTATTGCTTTAGAGACATTCCTCAGGTTTCTATCAATGGAGACGGTGGAGATCTTGGAGACCCAACAGAGAATGATGCTGTCAAAGATCCAAATACACTTACTAACCAGACAAACACTACACTTGTCCTCAATACTGCCAATACCGCTATCAATGGTATCATTCAAGACTTCCACATCACAAATGTAGGGTTTGGATATAAAAACCCAACCATCACTATTACAGGTGGTGGTGGATCTGGTGCTACAGCAGAGGTGGTTGACTACTATGGTAGAATAGTAGGTATCAAGATTACTAACTCTGGATCTGGATACACATCAACACCAAATATTCTGATCAAGGATGAACCAGTTCTTGGAGAGGATCCAAATTCTTTCCGTGGCACTGGTGCTAGAGTATATCCTATTGTAAGATACTTGTCTTCCTCTAACCCAAGTCTTGTCAAGAAACTTGCTGGTGAGGAGACTGTCGAAGTCGTCGATTGCCCCTAAGAAACTATGTCAACTACAATTAGAGACGAAAAGGGGAAGTTTTCCCACATTCTTGGAGAATCATTTCATGATGGTTCTCAGTTCGTCATCAATACAACACCAGAAGAGGAGACAGTCTCCTTCCGACATAAAAGTGGCAGCAGTATCACATTTACTGCTGATGGCGATATTTCAATCGTTGCAAAGAGAAACTTTCACTTGCTAGCAGGTGCAAAGCAAGAAGGAACACAACACTCTATTCGATTTGGTGGTGGTCCTCTTCACTTTGAGCAAGAGAAAAAGTTTGACATGATTGTTGAAGATGTCATGGACTTGCAGGTGACAAAAGCTTTTAGATCTGAAATGCTGACTGCAACAATGACTGTCGAAGAGTCATGGGTCAATAAGTGTGAAGCATGGACTCTAGATGTAACTAATAGGGTGTATACTAAGTGTAATGCTTTTGATACTGAAACTGACTCACACTCTGACACAGTTGCTGGAATCTATCTAATCGAGAGTGCAACTGGTGTGGGTATCAAGAACACCAATCCAAAGGGTGGTATTCACATCGAGACTCTAGGATTTATGACAGTTCTGTCAACACAAGCATACAATACCACAGTTCTTTTAGGGGACATGAACACAGATGTTTCTGTAGGAATGTACTCGGTCCAAGTCGCAGCAAACCAGATCGACATGGATGCACTGAAAATTTATCTGAACTAGGGGTTGACATCCCCACAGATCCGTACTATAATGGTAAGACACCAGAGGACCACCATGGAGAACGATTGCCTCAGCAAGGTTGTTGTAGATGTTCAATCGAGAAAGTTTTATTTGTATTCTGACAACGGAGACGAGAAGGTTCTAGATTGTGAGTCTCCTCAACAATTCATGGATGTCCTTGAGGTGTGTAGAAAACTCTTGGATGAGAGGATTCTCAAATACGCGAGTGTAGTTTAGGGGTAAAACTCCTGCCTTCCAAGCAGATGTCACGGGTTCGATTCCCGTCACTCGCTTGTATTGGGAGTGTGGTGGAATAGGTAGACACACCAGACTTAAAATCTGTTGACCCTGACAGGTCGTGCGAGTTCAAGTCTCGCCACTCCTATTATAGAGTATAAATATGCATATAGGATCAGTATGTCTATAAGCATGTCACTCACCCGTTTATCAAACCTCATTAGTTCAACTGAAGGCAGATTTTTATACGTTGACCCTAATGAGTTCAACGCTTCAGACCTGATTAGTAACAGAGGTAACTCACCAACTAGACCTTTCAAGACGATCCAGAGAGCACTTCTGGAAGTTGCTAGGTTTTCATATGTTGCTGGACCTGACCGTGGCAACGATAAGTATGATCAATATAGTATCTTACTATCGCCTGGAGACCACTGGTTAGATAATAGGCCAGGATATTTTGTTGACTGGGATGTTACTGCAAACTACTGGAATACTGATCAGAACATTGGTAACACCCAAGTCCCCATCATTCCACAACTGACAGATCAGTCAAACTTTGACATCTTTGATGATAATAATGATCTGTTCAAGTTCAACTCTACGGATGGTGGTGTAATCATCCCTAGAGGTACATCTATTGTTGGTAGTGACCTGCGTAAAACTAGGATCAGACCTAGGTATGTTCCTGACCCAATGTATGCAGAGTATCTTGACTCTGACAACCCAGGATACGCTACCTCTGACTACAAAGTTCCTGGTTCATATGTAGAAGAAGGATATACACAAACTCTTGGAAGAGCATCGTTCTTCAGAGTTACTGGTGCTTGCTATTTCTGGCAGTTCTCTATCTTTGATGCTATCCCAACTAACACTGGTGGTATCTATAGATATGCAACTAATGATGCAAATGACACCATCAAGTTTACTAAGTATACACAAAACTATGAGTGGAACCTGACACAGCAACCACTCACAACTAATGCCACAACTGGTCTTGGTTCACACCACAAAGTTACTGGTTTTGAGTATGCTAATGGTATGTCAGTTGCTGACCTGACAACCACAACTGTAACTGCTGACACTGATACTGAAATCTTCCTGAATAAGATCAACAGTGGTTCACAAGCAAGACTCTATATGGGTGACTTGCTGTTGATTGACAATGGTGTAGATGCAAACAAAGAGGTTGTCAAGGTCAAGAAAGTCTACACAGACCTGAGTAAGATTGAGGTTTACAGAAGTCAACTAGGTACAACTGCACCTGCAACACATCCAGCAAACGTTTCAGTTATCAAACTGAATGACCTTGGATTATATTATGCAAAGGTTGCTAGAGGTTTCTCTGCACAATCAATCGATGACGCTATCACTGACTCACAGGGTGAGATTGAAGCAAGACAGCAAGAGAATAGAATTGTTGGTCCTCTGAACGTTGACAACAAGATTGCTAGTATCTCTATCTCTCAGATTGTCAATAACAAGTACAAGATTACAATCACCACCAGAGGTTCACACGGTCTGTTCAAGAACCAGATTGTTTCTCTGAAGGATCTGGATGTAACTGAGACCACACAAGGTACTGGTTTCACAGGACAAATCAACGGTACAGTATTTGTTGGTACTGTTCTGAACGCAAATACTATTGAAGTACAAAAGGATCTGTCTGGATCTACTATTGCTCAGACATATACCTTCAACCAAAATGCAGCAGCAACACTGGTTGCTGACATTGATACTGTTGACTCTGCATCACCATATATCTTCAACTGTTCAATTCGTTCAGTTTTTGGTATCTGCGGCATGTTGACTGATGGATCTAAGGCAACTGGATTCAAGTCAATGGTTGTTGCACAGTACACGGGTGTTTCGCTTCAGAAGGATGATAGAGCATTTATTCGTTATGTCTATCAGAACCAGAATAGAACAGATGATAACAACAACCCACTGCTGGATCCTGCGTTCCTGAAAGAAGGTGATGTTGGTTATCTGTTACCTTCTGACCAAAATACATCAACAATGTCAACACTGCACAGTGTTGGTGATGCATACTATCAGGATAACTGGAGAACGTTCCACGTTCGTATTATCAATGAGAGTTTGATTCAGGCAGTTTCTGTCTTCGCTGTTGGATTCTGTGATCACTTCGTCATTGAAGATGGTGGTGACATTTCTATTACGAACTCAAACTCTAACTTTGGTAACACAGCTCTGAGAGCGATTGGTTTCCGTGAGAAATCATTCCCACAGGATAAGTATGGTAAGATTACACACATCGTACCACCACAATCACTTGATCCTGATGACATTGACCAGTTCTCTTGGTATCCATTTGATGTTGCAAAGACTCAAGAAGCAAATACTACCACAAGTAGAACTAGATTATATTTGTTCAATGCTGTAACTCCAGCATCAACACCACAGTATGTCTTTGACAATAAGTACGTTCTTGGTGGCAAACCTGATGAAAAGGTATTTGCTGACATGACGATTGGTGCTCTTGTTAGTAAGAAAGAGGCAAGTCTTGCAACTAACACTGAGAGCTCTGGATTGTATGAGGCAGTACAAGAGAAAGCATTTACCATCAACCCTAACAATGATGTATGTACTCTTGCAAATAATGATACTCACCAGTGGAGAACTGGTACTCCAGTAAGACTTGAGTCTGAAACTGGATATATGCCTGATGGTTTAGAACCAGACACTATCTACTACATCATTACTGAGAATGGTGGTAGATGGATTTCTAACAACTGGAGTGGTGATACTGGTGTAATCTCAAATAGAAGTGCTCAGTTCAAACTTGCTAAGACACTTGAAGAAGCAAAGGCAGGTACTGCACTTGATCTGAGAACTGACAACCCACCAAAGACAGTCAACCCTGTAACTGGAGCAATCACCACTAATGGTGAGATGAAGATCTTCCAGAAGACATTTGATGTAAAACCAATCCCTGCAAATTTTGAATTTATTACCAGTGGTTCTACTGATGAATTTATTACTGTCAATGATGCTGAAGCAACAGGTGGTAACTATACTGAAATTCCTCACGGTCTTGATAGAGGTCAACCCATCTTCTTTGCTAAGAGTAAAGCAACTGATACAATGCCAAGTCTTTCGACTGGTGCCCTGGATGTAACTCAGTTCTACTATGCTTATCCTACCAGCAAAACTAGATTCAAGATTGTTGCTACTCAGGATGATGCGGATAATGATAGAAACCTTCTTACTCTTGGTCCTATCAGTGCTTCTGGTGCTGTAAAAGTTTATGCTAACTCTGGTCAGTGGAGTGTATCTCCATGGATCACAAGAAATCCACTTCAGTATGATCCTTCTCGCAGAAATAATGCTCCTATCAATTCTGAGACGGGCACATATGGTAACTGGATTGTTACTACAAAATCCACAAGTAACGAAATTGTTGCTACTCTGAAAGAAGAAGCAGACTACTCTGGCAATGAAGCACCTAAAACAACGTCACCATCATATATTGAGAGACTGAAGGACGTTAGACAGAACTACGACAGAACTTATAGATTCCGTTATGTTCTGCCTAAGGAGAATCGTGACGCAAGACCACCATTCCTTGGATATGTTCTCAAACTGAGAACTAATTCTGATGGTTATGTGATGGAAACCTGGGATGGTGGAAACTCTTCTGACTATACTCAGTATGAAAGAACTTTCTACATCTATGACATCACTGAGATTCAAGACTATATTCCACAGGTACAAGATGGTGTTTACTATTTGACACTGCTGCTTGCAGATATTGAGATTGACCATGATAGAATGGTTCGTGGTGATGGTGGAACAATCACACAAAACTGGTTCAAGAAGTTCAAGTTTAGTCAGAACACTGCTGAACTTTATCCTGCACTTGAGGGAGATAATCCTAATCAAAACCCTGTTGCTGCTAAATCAGTTGCAGACCATAAGGTACATGGTTTCGTTTACTCTAACTCACGTCTGAAGTCCATCACCAGAGAAGCAGCAGAAGCGTTCCTGGATGATAACAACTACGGACAGACAGAGATCACTAACCTCTGTGTCTCCAATGAAGGTGATGCAAGAAGAGGAAGAGAGGATCAATCTAGACTCAAACCTATCGGTTATTTGAGAGGTGGTTCAACAAATAGGACCGAAGATGTTGGTATCGAGATTGAACTTCGTAGACCATCCTTGGTTAGATCTGGTAACCATACATTTGAATATGTTGGTTACGGTCCTGGTAACTACTCAACTGCTTTCCCTGCTAAACAACAACGCGAACTGACAGATCGTGAGGTTGTTGTATCACAGGCTAAGAAAGAAGATGCAGGTGTTGTATTCTATTCTGGTCTGAACTCACAAGGTGACTTGTTTGTTGGTAACCAAAAGATCAACGCTGTTACTGGTGCAATCGAGATTATTGATGAATCAATTCTTGAGATCTCTGCACTTCCACCAGAAGAACAAGAGGAAGAAACAACCACAGGTGATAGAAGTCCGAACTTCTTCGATGTAACTGTTCGTGGTACTCTGACAGTTGAGAACTCTAATGAAGATACAAATGCTAGATTGAAAGGATCAAATAGAGGTCCAACTAGATTCTTTGGCGGTGTTCAATACTCAACACCAAGAGAAGCAGATGGTGCAGCACAGAAAGTAACTTTCTATGGTGCTCCTAACGGATTCCAACCTGCAGCTAGTGGTGATTATAGAGGTGTTCATGACCTGTTCTCTACAAACAGTGTAAACTTCAGAGCGATTGAAATTGAACAGAGTGCAGGTAATGTACAAAAAGTCAAGACAATCGCTTCTAATGCTGACTTTAGAAAGTCTGTAGTTCTTTGGGGAAGTACAACTAGACCTGGATCATATCCTTCTGGTGGTGGTGAAACTATTGACAACTTGGTTTCTACCACTTTGACAGAGATTCAAGCAACTTGGTCTCTCGGTAGATCATATGGTGACATTGCACATAAACCACAAGCGTCATTCTCACAATCAACTAACAAGCACAACACCTCATGGGTGTTCTTGCCTGATACTGAGGGATCTAATACTGGTCACTGGTATCAACATGGTCTGACACAAACTGGTGGTTTGTATCCATATGAGGATCAAAATGGTGGCACTACTGGACGTTTAGGTATCAATGGTTATTATAGAACTACATCTAAGGCAGCAAACCTGTATGTCAAGGGTGGTTCTCAGAGACTGACTGATGCTCTTCTGGGTATTGATAGAGTCTCAAGTACAAACACTGGAGTATTGTGGATCGAAAATGATGGTGGTGGAACAACTGATACTGCAACTATTTGCTTCTTCCAAGATACACCAACTTCACGAATTGGTGAACTTGGTGGTGTTGCACCTGGAACAAGTAATCCATCTATCTATTCGTTTGATGTTGCATCAGGACATACCTCTAGATTCGGTGATGATGTAGTCTTCAGCACTGATGTTTATATTGAGGATGATTGTTTCTTCCGTGGAACAACTAGTGGAATCTCGATTCCTAACACCCATGGTGCTTCAATCTCTAGAACAACTGACAACGATTCTTACTTCTTTAGAATCAAGAATCCTGGTACTGCAAATAATGTTTTCAAGAACTTTAGTTCTACCAATGGATTTAGTTCCAGTGCAGCAACATTATTCTCGCCAGAGATTCGTGATGATATTATGAACAATGCTCTACCACCTGGAGCAATCATTATGTGGAATGGCACCTCAAGTAACATTCCAAATGGATATGTTCTGTGTAATGGTAGTCAATACACTGATAGAAATGGTAACAATATTACCTCACCAAACATGACAGATAAGTTTGTGAAAGGTGTGGCAGCTGTTGGTACTACTGGTGGTAATCATTCAATATCGAGAACGGTTGAGATCTCTGGTCATGAACTGTCAAGAGCAGAAATTCCATCTCACACACACGGGATGAACGCAAACTTCTTTAGACACACTCACAACTTGGAACAGATTATTCCATGGGCACCTGCTGCTGGTGACGTAGATAGAGGTGGATTTGAATCTAGATTCAGTCTTGATGATTTCGTAAATGGTACAACTGGAACAGTTCGTTATGCTGGTGGTTCTGATTTCCCTGGTGATTGGCTAAATGGTGGTGGTTTCTTTGACCTTGCTGGTAATAAAACCTGTAGAACTGGTCCTGGTTCTGGTGGAGATGATCGTGGAGATACCACCGCTGGAAGACACGTTGGAGACGGTACTAGAGATGACAGAAGACCACTTACTGCGAGTTCTAGTAACACTCTCGGCAGAGGTGATGGTAACACTAATGCCTTCCATCACCATCACCCAATCAAGATTAGTGGTACGGGACAGAGTGACTCTGGTTCCATTGAACTAAGAAACTGGTCTAGTGGTGATTCACAAAATGCAACGATGACCTGGGATAACCAACCTGAATGGGTCGGTTTGGTATTCATCATGAAACTGTGACGATCTAAGAAGTGTCACACACCCCTTGACGGAAACGTCAGGGGGTTTTATTATAGGTGAGTTCAAGACACAACACTATGAACGAATACACTGAAAACGATCTCTCTAACGAAGGTTTTGACTTCCGTGAACTGGAATCTGATACCTATCTGTTCTATGAGGATGAAGATCCTTATGCATGTGGTATCCACGAAACCCTTGACAAAGAGACTATTGCTGCGCTAAAATCTTTCAAGTGAAATTAGCGTTCGTTCTTTCTGGAGTCTGGTTCTTACACTGGTTATGTCTTGTTCCCTCTCGGTTTATGACTATTCTGGATACAAACGCCTCACCAGATCTGTGGTCGCATGGTTTATCGATTACTACAAACTTGATCGGTACAAATTTGATGTAGATGTGGTATGTAAGGGACTCTGGAGAGAAGGACTAAAAGGATCTTGTACTGTCCTTGGTAGTGCTTATCGCCCACGATGTTTTGAGATTGAAATACATAATGGACTCGAAAGAGGGTCGTTTATTGCTACACTGATGCATGAGATGCTTCATGTCAAACAGTGGCTAACTTCTGACCGTAAGGAGAGACAAGGTGAAAACTATTGGCATGGTAAGCATATCGATGCCAGTACAGAATATATGGATGAACCGTGGGAAATTGAGGCATATGCATTAGAACATGGTCTGGCAAAGTTATACCTTGCGACAGTTTGAGAACTGTCCACCCCCTTGCACCAGGGGGTTTTTTTGTGTATAATACATGTATTGAGACCAAACGCCCTTGACCATCACCCTTCGCCCACACCAGCAGCGTTCTCTGGACGCCATGGCACGGCACCGCAAGGGTCAAGTCATCGTGCCTACTGGCGGTGGCAAGACCTTCATCATGATCCGTCACGCGCTGCGTCTGCTCGCTGACGGTCCTCAAACCATTGTTGTGGTTGCTCCTCGTATCCTGCTGGCAAACCAGTTGTGTGAGGAGTTCATGCAACAAATTGACTCCACTTATGCTCATGTTTGTCATGCTCACAGCGGTGAGACTGAGCACTTCAGCAGCACCAAGAGTGACAAGATTGCGCTGTTCAACAACACTGCCCGCGCAGCAGATGAGTCCTGCATCATCTTTACCACCTATCATTCTCTGAGTCGTGTTATTGATTCTGGCATTGACATTGACTGTGCTTACTTTGACGAAGCACATAACAGTGTCACGCGCAATTTCTTTGTTCCTGTTGCTGCTTGTTCTGAAGTTTCTGCTCGGACCTATTTCTTTACTGCTACTCCTCGTTTTTCTCGCCGTCATGATCGCGGCATGAACAACACTCAGGTGTACGGTCAAGTCATTGAGAACGTTCCTGCTCCTGAACTTATCAACAACGGTAGCATCATTCCTCCCAAGGTTGTTGCCTTTGAGACTGATGCTGTCCGCAACAAAGTGACTGCTCCTCAGGTTGACGCTGACACTGTTGTGTCTATCGTTGATAACCTCAAGGAGGATCATTCTGCTAAGATTCTGGTTGCTGCTCCCACCACTAAAATCATGTGGCGGATGCTTTCTCAGTCTGATCTGATTGCACAACTCAAAGAACGTGACTATCATGTTCTTCACATCACATCCAAGCACGGCGCTTACATCGATGACCAAAAAGTCAACCGCGAGCAGTTTTTCAAAACGCTTACTGAATGGGGTAAAGACGACAGCAAAAAGTTCGTGGTCTTTCACTACTCTATTCTTTCAGAAGGCATCAATGTGCCTGGACTCACTCACACGATTCTTCTTCGCAACCTCAACATTGTCGAAATGGCACAAACTATCGGACGGGTTATCCGAGTCGATAAACAAGATGCCAAAGCGATTGCTTCTGGTTCTATTATTCCTGGCAAGTTTGCTATGTATCGTAAACCCTGTGGGTTCGTTAGCGTCCCTGTTCATTCTAATCACGGTCAACAAACGATAGGTCGTCTTCAACGTGTTGTTGATGCAATCTTTGTCGATGGTGTTCCTCCCCTTTCCCTTGTTTCCTAATATGAAAAAGTTTATTCCTGCTATTCTTGCCGCAATTTCATTCGGCACCGCACACATTGCACTCGCAAATGAAGACAAAATCACCAAAGGATACAACTCCATGGATGCAATGGGTTGTATGTTGCTCCGCGAATGTACTGACAACGTGGATCAAGTGTTCTCCCTCCTTGACGTATCTTCGCAGTATCCAAACACTGAGGAGTTCACTTTTGTTGCAAAAGAGTTCAATGCTATGATCACTGCACTAAATGCAGTTGGAGTCAAAGTTTTCCTTGCTGATGAGAAGTATTTCCCAATCAGTCACCGTGGTGTGTATCATACTGTAGGTAACAACTTCTTCCTCAACAGGAGATATATGGATAATCCTGCAAGTTTGATGTCAGTAATGCGTCATGAAGGATGGCACGCTGCACAGGATTGTATGGCAGGTTCTATCAACAACAGTATGATTGCTATTATACATAACGAAGAGGAAGTTCCTATGATCTGGCGCACATTGGCAGAGCGTACTTATCCTAAGTCTGCTGTACCCTGGGAGGCAGAAGCATCCTGGGCTGGTAGAACACAGGACATGACAATGAAAGCACTTCAGAGTTGTGCTGCTGGCACAATGTGGACAGACTATGAACTTACTCCGCTCACCCGCAAATGGTTACAAGAGGAGGGTTACATTGAATGAAAAAACTATTACTGCTGGCAACACTATTGCTAGCAGCACCTGCTAAAGCAGAGGCAATTACCTGGGGAGAGTTCTGGGAACCATTCAAACCTGATGAGGTTCATTATCATTATGAAAGACCAAGAAGGCGCGAACGTGTGATCATCGAACACCATTATCATGAACATCATCGTCACAGACATTTGCACTATCATCCACACACGGGTATAATGCATAGTCATGGACACAGAATCCATGGACATGGACACAACGACAATCACTATCATCACTGAAAAATGAACCTAGACCTGCAAGAAGTCGATCATCTCATCAAAGCATTGGAAACAATGTCATCCTATGATGTAGCAAGGGCAAGAGAACAAATTGAGCCTGGGGTTGTAGATCATCTGCGTTTGGTTCAAAAACTGCGTGACTATCGTGTCCGCTTGACATGAAACCACCAGTGCCCAATTTGATTATGTTGGGTGTCCTGTTACTTTGTACCATTGGTGTCATTGTTGCAGGATACTTTCATGGTAACATGCATTTGCTCACCACACTAAAGAACGCGCACTCATGACTACTGAACTTTATCCTTACATTGGACCTGACAACACTTACGAACATCAACGTAAATGTCGTATGCAAGATGCCATCGATGATTATCTTCAAGATGATGAAGTTGATGCGCGTCGAGCATACGAAGAGATGCTGTCTTGCGTTCAAGATGTAATTGACTACCACCAAAAAGAGTATGTCAAAGCTAGAGAACTTTATGATCTGATGACAGGAAACCGATGACAAAACGACAGTGGCAAGAGGTGTTCTCTATTGTGAGAAAAGAGCAGAAAAGTTTACTTGCACTGTTTGATGAGGACAGGTACAATGAACTGACTGACATTCTTGATGAACTTTATCCCCTGGCATACGATGAAAGAGTTTGATTATGACCTCGATTACAAAAATCTTGACTTTACAGATCCAGAAGTGCGCGGACTTTATTGTATTGGAAGGGGAGAGCAAGGAGTGTTATTGGTACGCCCTTACACTAACGACATTTGCGCTCATTGGCGTTTTGTAGATGAAACTACTGCTCGCAACTCTTCTGCTAAGATATACCAGATGTTCCTTGAATTTAAAACCAAACGGGACTTCATTGGTATGGACATGGCGAGGAAATTCTTGGAGATGGGTTTTACGAGAGCCCGTCGCTATGCTAATCATTCCAGTGGACGGAAATACGATAAAATTTCTGGTAAAGTCCGACCCCAAGAGAAAGATTGGAGAACCAATGAAAAATCCAAAGCTGCTGCCGTATTTAAGGAGGTTAGAGACCTTGCTGCCTATGATAAAACCTACCAAGAAATGAGAAAGGAGTGGAGAAAATGGGAATGTTCGACACAATCAGGTGCAGTTACGACTTAGGACCTGGATTCAACAATAGATCGCTACAAACTAAAGATATTGAGTGTATGATGCTCTCCCTGTGGGTAGATCCTGCGGGGAAATTGTGGGAGATAGACTACTCTGGCACTCAAGACTTCATGCTGAATGATACCATGGACAAACCATGGAATGCATTTAGAGCAATTCCTAATGGAAACCATGGTAAAGTGCGTCCATATTTGTTGACGCGAGATGTTATAGTGTACCCTGAGAAGTGGTCCGCGCAGTATGCACCATTTCCTGAATGTAAGGTCACGTTTATACGCGGAGTCATTGATAGTTTTGAACATATAAAGAAGAACAATGCGGAAAGTATGGAGACTATGGGCAAAATCATTAGGGACGAAGGTAGGGAAGAATGATAGAGAAGCAGATACTATTGCTTGCATACGCACCTTTATTCTTATGTGTTACATGGTTACTAATGTTGCTATCGTGGCAAATGCCATGAGACACTGGAATAACATTGACAAACCCTCTGAGAGTACGCTAGAATCGTCTGTAACGTGCCCCAAACCATGACAGACCCATCTAACAACGTTGTGACACAATTAGAGATTTCAACATCACAAATCAAATTTTTGATGGATATGATGATGGGATGCCCACTGGGTCACACTGAACAGTATTCGTACCATCACAGCGTCAACGCGGCACGGTTGTACGACCAGTTGAACAAGTGTCTACAGGATGCCCTACGGGAGGCATAATGCCCTATACTACAAAGGTAGTCAAGGGAGCACCACATGCAACTCACTGCTAAAGGCGGCACCATGGTTGTTGATTTCTACCCTGTCAAGTTTGCCACGGGTGAGATTCACAATCGTCTGATGCTCAAAATTGTCAACTTCGGTGGTGATCAGCAGTCGAAGAGCTATATCAACAAGAAAGACATGCAACGTGAGGTAGAATCCCGCGTTGAAGGTTATGGTTATGAGGTGACCGACATGCACACTATTCCTCAACTGTTCAATTCTGCACTTGCCTGCTCCTGCTGATGTTTTCTAAAGAAGATCATGAGTTTATCGACTTCCTGTTCGGTAAACTCACCTGCCTCACTGATACTGAGATGATTGATTTGCAGGATGATGACTCCTGCTGCGACCACCTTGAATTCAAACAACTGGAGATCAATGACAACTGAAGCAACACCACAAGATTGGGAAGATTTCTGGTACGCACCAGAGAAGTTTGGTACATGGTATCCTGAAGACTTTGGATCCACTGGTAACAAATATGTTGATCAAGTGTTGGGTCTGGTAGACTATCCACCTGCCTTCAAACGTGATTCCCGTTTATCCGAATGATTCAATTTACTAAAGAACAATTAGAACTCATTGCTGATGCCGTTGAAGACTATGGTGTCTTGGTAGATGAAGACTCTGCCGATAAATGTGGTGAGATCCTTGACATCATCGAAGCACACTTATTCAACAATGCTTGAACTTCCTCATGACTTCCCACACCAACCACCAGATGATTACCGATATGAAGTTGTACGCCACAAAAGTAATGTTGATTCAATCTTTCTTGTATCTGATCATCGGTTCGTTTACAGTGGGGGTAGTCAGTCTCGCACTATCTGGGGATTCGTCAAATACAAGAGAACAAAGAGAAGCAGTTCGCACACTTACCATGCCCCCATCAACGCAAATAAAGTAGGTGCGGAGGTTAGCATTAGTGACACGCGCCCCTGGACTGCAATGCAGATAAACTACCAGGGACTGGAGCAGTTTTTCCTGTGACAGTCGGAGAGGTGTCCACTGAACCCGCACAGACCCCTGAAATGGTGTATTCTATAGAAGTCGTCAAGGGAGCACCACATGAACGCCAAACTTCAGCAACACCTTTCTGTTCCTGAGAACCGTCTGATGTATGCCTTTGATTTTCTTCTCAACCACGGTCCTGACTTCGTAGACTATAGCAAGTGCTACAATGCCATCGCTGAATGGTCTGACAAACTTGATACTTCCGAATCACACTACTGATACGGACG
>MDTC01098158.1_pt1 | contig 31000 bp, 53 predicted proteins | sample 811181 | NCBI WGS metagenome assembly MDTC01 (sample SAMN05326644, study PRJNA326480) | marine metagenome | isolation source: seawater | place: Pacific Ocean: North | collected 2011
CACTGACTCTCCTGCACCTTTGCAAGCAGCACAAAAACAAGGTAAATTAGGATTTGGTCAAGCATCAGATCAAATCAAGTTTGCACCTAAAGCACAACTTACCGCCACTATTGATAACTGGGGGCCATACTATATCAAAAAGGTCGGTCAAGTAATTGATGGAACATGGGAAACTGGTGACTACTTTGGACATATGAATGAAGGGGCTGTGCAAATGGCTCCATTTACTAATATGCCAGCAAATGTTGCAAAAGAAGCACAGCATATTAAAGATATGATTGAGCATGGTCATTATTTTGCATTCACTGGACCTATCAAAGACAACACTGGTAATCTCCAACTAAAAGATGGAGAAATTGCAAGTGATGCTCACCTCAACTCAATGATGTATTATGTCGAAGGTATTGACGCAGAGTTGCCTAAATGATACCAGTAATTGATTTACAAGCACAAGACGCTTTAGATCGCATTGACGAAGCCTACTCAACAGTGGGCTTCGCAGTGTTTACTAATGCACTAGATGAACAAGAAAGTATGTTCATGAACACGTGGTTTGAAGATATGAAAGCATTCTTTGAACTGCCATTAGAAACAAAACAGCAGTATCCTTATGAAGGTGATACCAACTTAGGTTACAGCATTATGGGTGCAGAAAATGTAGATCCTACAGCACCAAAAGATATCAAAGAATCATTTAACTACAACGATACTCGCATGCCAGATCATTTGTGGCCTAATGTAGATGGCTTCAAGGTAAGTGCTCTACGCAGTATTCGTGTAGCAGACAAACTTACATTACGCATATTAGAAAAGTTTGATACTATTTTAGACACAGGCACTACACTTGTAGATGCACATTCACAACCATTCAACACCACAAGGGTAATACACTATCCTGCATTTGAAGGCGACATTGAAGATAGACAAATGCGCATTGGCGAACATTCAGACTATGGCACTATCACACTGCTATGGCAAATCAATGATGTGCCAGGACTTGAAGTGCAAGACTTGGAAGGCACATGGTGGCCAGTTCCTTATGCTGACGATGGTGTTGTTGTAAACATTGGAGACTTGCTACAGCGTTGGACAAACGATTACTTCAAGTCAACTAAACACAGGGTTGTAAACTCGCACATACATCAACAGAGATATTCAATGCCACACTTTGTTGATCCTACACCTGGCACTATCGTTGAAAACTTGCGCAAAGGTGAAGCAGCAAAGTATGATCCAATCGAATCAAAAGAATATTTAATGTGGCGACTAGCACAGAGTTATTAAATGAAATATGTAATAGACATTGACGGCACCATCTGCAAGGAAGTTATCATTCCAGATAGTGGTGGTAAAAAAGATTACGCAAACCACATTCCAATGCCCGAGCGTATTGCACGAGTAAATGCATTGTATGATGCAGGACACACAATCAAATACATGACTGCAAGAGGATGTGTCAGTGGAGTTGACTACTACGACCTTACCAAGAATCAACTTGATGGTTGGGGTGCAAAGTATCACGAACTCAGCGTAGGAAAAAAAGAAAACTACGATGTATGGATTGACGACAAAGCATTTTGGAGTGAAAACTTTTTTAGAGAGACAGGAGAATCGTATGAGTGATTTTATTGCGGCTATGGATCACAGCGGAGGTAGCACAGGTGGTGTGTTAGAACGCTATGGTCAAAAATACAAAGAAAGCAACAAGATGGAACTGGTTCATGAAATGCGATTACGCATGGTGAACTCACCTGCTTTTACCAGTTACAATATTTGGGCAGCTATATTATACAAAGATACTGTAGAGCGTGGCATGGTTCCAATATTGAAACGTAAAGGCATACAAGCATATCTAAAAATAGACAGTGGTTGTGAAGAAAACGGGTATCTAAAATATTTCCGTTGGAATGAAATGACAGACTTTGCAAAGGAACATGGCTGCACAGGAACTAAGATGCGTAGTATTGTAAAGTCAGATCGAGACTTATCAATGATATTGGATCAGCAGTTTGCACTAGCTGAAGGCATATACGGTGAAGGACTGATGCCTATCGTTGAACCAGAAATACCTATTGAACATCCAGACAAAGAACTTTACGAATACAAACTTCGTGATGAACTTGCAGAAAGATTAGATGCTTTCCGAGGACGTTGTATATTGAAACTGACATTACCTGAACAGGATGACTTTTATGCAGGTATCATCCCACACGATCGTGTTGAACGGGTTGTTGGCTTGTCAGGTGGATACAGCACAGAAGAAGCATGTAGGAGATTGTCAAGACAACGTGGAATGACAGCAAGTTTTTCAAGGGGATTGAGTGAAGGTTTGTTTGCAACACAAACGGATGGAGAGTTCAATGCTCGAATTACTTCAAACATACACATGATTAGGGAGGCTGGCAATGGCGTTTAGAACTGGTGCAGATTTATTTGAAGTAGGAGACTTTGTTAGCCATGCAGGTAAAGAACTGCCGTGGAAGATTGAATGTGATGCAATACGTCCTGAATGGTGGGATGCCTTAGCACGTATGGTTATGGACTATCAAGAAAGACCTTTTTACAAAGCAGTGGGTATTCCAAGAGGTGGCGTGCCTTTTGCACAAGCAATGAACAAATATGCAAGCGGTGATCCTAATGACCAGATTATGATTTGTGATGATGTGTTTACCACAGGCACAAGTTTTAAGGAGTTCATACGAGAAAACTATCCTGACTGGACAATGGGTCAAGGCTATCGTTGGGTTGTGTTTGCAAGACAACCTTGCTATGAACATCCGCATCACGTAAGAGCCTTGTTTACAATGCCCAAGCCTCCATACAAACGCTAACTGCTACAATTTAACACACCTAGTAAGGTTGACTTTACACTGTAAACCTGCTATATATTAATACATAGACACACGGAGATTAGTATGAATCAGAAACCAAAGCCCATTGGTTGGGCAACAACTATCACTTCACTTCGCAGCGAACTAGGACTTATGTGGTCAAGTTTTATGACTATTGAAAATTCTCCACTGAGAAAACTAGATCCAAGAGTATCACATATGATATTCCAATGCCTAGCATTTATTTGGAGCGGACTATTTGCTATAATGATCGGCAGCTATATGGCTTTCGGCATCAGTGCTATATTCCACGTATGTTTGATTGCAGGTATCTTTATCACAGCAGTGGTAATGAACGAAGCAGACAAGCGTCCACAAGGTGTTGATCGTTTTGTAAAAGACAATGTAATCAACAGCAGAGGTGTTGGAGGCGAGCATGAGTGAACAACATAACTATTGCACTACAAAAGGTCTAGGTTGGGCATTTTTGATTGTGGCGAGTTTTATTTTATTTGTTCCAATGGGCATGACATATGCTATGGTTGGACATGATGATTATGCACGTTACTGTAAAATGACACCTATCCTGCCGTGCTTCGGAGCAGGCGATGACTTATAACTTTTTGAACACTAACAATGGTGATGCTTTTAGTATGTCATTTGAAACTGACGAAAAGAAAAAGCAATACCTAAAAAATGCACCTAACATTGTGTGTTTAGGCGAACAACAATACACATTGCCTACAAGACACGTTAGGATGGCTAACAAAGAGGAGTTTGCAGGATGGGGAAGTTAAAAGAACTATTTAAGATAGAGTTTCCTTGGGCCAAAAATTTGCCGGAGGTTACTGGAAGATGAAAACACTCAACCCTATTTTAGATTACAAAACACTTAGTCCTAAACTTGACTACAAAAAATGTAAGGTAAACTATGGATCCTAAGGTAGAAGCACAAGCAGAAGCAGAACGAACATTCGAAATGTTTATGCTGTGGACAAAAAGAGTTACTATTGCAAGCATACTCTTTTTATTAACTGTCGTTGTTGGATGCAACAGCGGCGTAGAAACTGGACCTAATGCAACTGGTTCAGGTTATAACGGAGAACAATATTCTCCTTCAAATCTTAACGTAAAGGATAAAAAATGAGATTTACACTAGCGGCAGTATTACTTGCTATTGGCATGGGAACAGCTCATGCAGAAGACATTACCATTGACATGTTGAACAAACGTGATGATGGCGCTAAGATGGTGTACTCACAAGACATTGCGACTATTGATGTTGGTGACACCATTACTTGGCTACCAACACAAAAGGGTCACAACGTAGAATTTATCGCAGGCCCAGATGGTTGGGAAGCACCTAAGAAATCCAAACTAGGCAAAGAATACGCCTACACATTTGACACACCAGGCGTGTATTTGTATCAGTGTACACCACACAAGTCGATGGGTATGATTGCTATTGTGGTTGTAGGTGATTTAACACAAGAAGGTGTTGATGCTATAAAAGATGCCAAAGTAAAAGGCAAAAGCAAAAAGAAACTTAAAGAGTTGTTGGCAGAACTACCATGACAACATTCGCACAGAGAATTACCTCCAAAATTCCTGAATTCTGTATGAGCCATTGGCTCATACGGATACCTCTTATCATTGTATTCCTAACACAAGGCATTAGCAAACTACCATTTACAGTAGAAGATGCTGAAGCAATGGACTTGCCAGCATTGGTTTGGTGGTTTGTTGTATATGGTGAAATTGGTGCTGGTATTGGACTTGCTGTTGGCGGTGTTGTAATTTGGAAAGTATTAAAAGAACTACAAGATCTAATAACACGTTTTTCGGGTATTGTTATTTGTAGTATTATGACAGGTGTCATTTGGACACTGGAGCCAGAGAACTTGTGGACCTTTATGGTAGACGATCCATTCCATGTGATGTTATGGGTTGGTGGTTTGTTTTTTGCACTTAGGGGAAACAGAACTTGAGCGGACAAAGACGTTGGCTCAAATGGTGGGCAAGAACTGTTGGTATGCCAATCGGCCTAAATGACGAAGACAAGCCAGAGTTTTTGCCTATATCACAACTAGATGTAAAACGAGCACTGATAGCAAGAACTTTTTGGATTGTTTTACACATTATAACTTGTTTCTTTATTATAGCAGGAAACACAAAAACTATAGGACTTTGGTAATGATATATGTATATTTTGGAGCAGCCTGGGGTATCCCACTAGCAATGATGTGGTATGCTTGGTTGGTAGATCCAAAAAGAAAAAAGTCAACTACTAACACAGGAATGAGATTATGAAGTTTTTGATTATAGTGACAATGGCAGTAGCAGATCCGTTCATAGTTCCGATATTAGAGTTTGGATCAAAAGATGAATGTGTAAACTATGTAATGGATCCTAAAAACAGTGACAGGCTTGCTGTTGAAGTAATTGCTAAGGCAGGATTTAATGACGAAATAACGGCAGTATTGTGTCTGCCAGAAACACAGGATTTAGTGGAGAGGGAAAATGAAGCCTAATACAAAATTTAATCTATCAGTAAATGATATAGAAATAATAGAATCAGCACTAAGGGCAAAAGCAGGTCGCCGTGGTATGAAAATACTCACAGGGGATGGTGATGCTGAACAACTTAAAAAAGAAGCAGACGAAATACTGAATTTGTTAGGTAGACTACATCATCAAAAAGTTTGGTATAGATCAAAAGAACAAATTTATGTAGGCGGATAGTGTTGCTCAAAGAACACAAAGTGATCTTTCTGAATCAAGTCCGAAAGTTTATAATCTGTACGGAATAAATAAGTTGTGGGCCGGAATAGTATTCCAAGCCCACTTTTTTACACACATTATAGAAAGGAAATAATATGCGTAAGGTATTTAGTATTTTAGCAGCTACTCTGTTTGCAGGTACAGCTTGGGCCGAAGCACCAGCTATGGGTCCAGTATTGTCAGGCGAAGTAGAACTAAAGTTTACTCAAGACGCAAATGACGATTGGGGTGGAGCAATGGGACTAGACCTAGGTGTTGATGCAGCAGGTATAGCAAGCGTTGATCTAGATTTTAGTGCAACTGACGGAAACGCAGTAGCACTTGATAACTGGACAGTTGGTACAACTGTAAACAGCATTGGAATCGCAATTGGTGACGACAATGGTGTTATGCCAGATGCAGAAGGCAACCAAACATTAGCAGCACCAGCAATGGCTGAATCAGTCAAAGTAACAGCAGGTTCTGCAAACGTAGCACTTGGCTTTGCAAACTGGGGCAGCGATATCACAGACTTGAGCAACATTCAAGGTTCATATGATATTGATGCAGGTGTAGCACAAGTCACAGCAGGCTTAGACTACAACTTGGACAGTGAAAACACTGTGCTTGGTGCAGGCGTAAGCGGCTTTGGTGTAGGATCAATGTCATTAGGCGGTGCAGCCACATATGATATGGATGCTGAAAAATTTGCATACGAAGGCACACTTGGTTTAGCAGGTATCACAGGTTACATGAACGGTGACCAAGATGACGCACTACAAAACATTGGTGGTGATTACACATACATGTTAGGTGGAGCAGAACTTAATGGTGGAGTTAACTATAATATAGATAACGAAGAATTCACACCACAAGTAACAGTTGGCTTTAGCTTCTAAAGCATTTGCATAAAAACTTAAAAGCACCCTTGGGGTGCTTTTTTTATGGCTAAATAATATGGGCATTTTAAGGAGGGCAAACATGCAAAACAATGAGTATGATGTAAAAGTCATTAAGGTCGTTGACGGCGACACAGTGGATGTAGATATAAATTTAGGTTTTGGAGTTTGGCTACATGACGAACGTGTTAGAATAATGGGTATTGACACACCAGAATCAAGAACAAGTGATAAAGTAGAAGATCTATTTGGAGAAGCAGCCAAAGCAAGACTCAAAGAACTTATGGAAGATGGTGGTAAACTTATTACTACAGAAGATAAAAAAGGTGAGGACATGAAGGGCAAATTTGGCCGCATCTTGGGTGATTTTTATGTAGAACGTTATGAAGGTGAAAAAGAAAAAGTCACAGATATAATGATAGAAGAAGGTCATGCAGTAGCATACTTTGGCGGTAGCAAAGAAGAAATTCAAATGAAGCACATGGCCAATAGAGAGAAGTTGTTGCGTGAAGGAGTGGTAAGTAGAGAAGCATACGATAAACTTATGAAAGGTTAATTATGTCTTTTAATACTCGTCCAAGCACCATAGCAGAAATTAATAGTTGGGTAAACAAACGTAAAACAGATGCTTTGTATCAACTAAAACAAACACCAAAAGATGATCCTTTGTATGATTATCTTTTAGAACGCATTGCATATTTTGATAAATTTGTTGAAGCAAGGACAAGTTTAATAGGTAAAAAACTTCCTAGAAGTAAGCGTGACGATTGGAAATATAAAAAAGGTTGACATTATAATAACTTTTGTTATACTAATATAGTAAACAACAACAGGAGTTTATTATGAGTATGCATCTTGTAGGTCCTTATATGACCACAACGAATTACAAGAAACGCAAACAAAAAGGTCTGACCAAGCGAGATCGTCAGGCACAAATCGATCATGAGAAATGGCTAGTATCAATGGGTGTTGGCAAGTCGCCAAAGCAAGACTATCGTGCACCTATGCCAGACTACAGTTCACCTTCAGGCAACAAGATTCCTACTAGTGATCGCATTGATGGACATGCACCTAAGACAGAACGCAATGTTTATTCAGGAGATTATATAATTGGTATTACTACTACACACAAATCAAATATTGTGCCAATTACTAGTAAGAAGCAGGCAATTGAAGCATCTCAGATGCGTAGAAACTAAGAGGCAAAAAATGAGAAACATTATCGCAGTAGCGTGTCTGCTGATTTCAGCAGGCGCAAGCCAAGCAATGGCATTGTTTGAGGCAGAAAATTATCCTGAACATTATTGCATGGCTCTTAACATTTATTTTGAATCACGTGGCAGTAATTTAGCTGATAAGGCAGCAGTAGCAGATGTGGTACTCAATCGTGTTAAAGATAGTAGATATCCTAACACAGTTTGTGAAGTTGTAAAACAAGGCAAACAAAAACCTAGTTGGAAAGATCCTAACAAGATGGTAATGGTACGCAATGCGTGTCAATTCAGTTGGTATTGTGACGGCAAGAAAGATATTCCAAACGATACAGATGCATGGGTTGAAGCACAAATGACTGCTTGGAACATGATGGAGTTTGAAAAGTTTCGGGGTATTACAGAAGGCGCAACACACTATCACGCTACATATGTACGACCAGCATGGGCTAAACAACTACAACTAGTAGGTAGGATAGGTGCGCATATATTCTACCGTTGGGAATAGGTTAAATATTACACTATGATATTAGGAATACTCGTTATGTTAACGGCGCTATCAATAAGCGCCGTTGCAATATATTACTCGGTTAGCGGACTGGTTGCAATATTTGCGGCTGCCGCACTCCCCATTATTATTATGGGCGGAGCATTAGAAATTGGTAAACTTGTAACCGCAGTTTGGTTACATTGGTATTGGAAAAAGGCTGCACTATGGTTAAGAGCTTATCTTAGTATAGCTGTGGTTGTGCTTATGTTTATTACAAGCATGGGTATATTTGGCTTTCTTTCAAAAGCACACATTGAACAAACAAGTGCAGCCGAAGAAGGCATAGCTCAAATAGCTCGTATAGAAGAAGAAGTAATAAGACAACAATCTCTTATTACAAGAGCTGAACAACGTATTGAAGAAGCAGAAGCAAGCATAGGCTCTGGTAACGATGCAATACAAGCTCAAATAGATAAAGAGCAAACACGTATTGACACAGCATATGATAGAATACAACCTGCAATAGATGAGCAGAATGCTATTATTCAAACTCAGTTAAATCGTTTGGAAGATCGTGTAGGTGTATACGAAGAAGAAATTGCTAGTTTAGATAAAGATTTAGAGCGTCTAAAACTTGTTGTTGAAAACTACAGAGCAGAGTTACAAGGAACAAGTGTTGCTAGTATAGAAGAACAGATTCAACCCTACAAAGATCAAATTGCACAACTTGATGCAGATCTTGAAAGAATAAACACACAAGCAAATGAATACGAACAGCGTATAACCAATTTGCAGATAGATAATAGTGCAATTGAAAGTGTGAAAAGCAGAGTTGCTGCCATAGAAGAAAACATAGTGGTAGTTACAAACAAACTACAAAGCACTGAGCGTGAGAAGATTAAAGAAGGTCAAGCAGTGATCGGTGTAACCAGTGATGGACTTTTTGGTGGTAACACAACCAGAGCATATAATGCTTGGCTAGAAGCACAAAGAGCTCGTATAAGCGAGTTACAAGCACAAGAAACAGAATTACGCACACAAGCACAAGAAACACTCAACGTTGAAAGACAGCGTTTGACTGATCTTGTAAAAGATTTGCGTGGCACACAGACTGACAATATATTACAACGTAAACAAGGATTGTTAAATGCAATTGATCAAGTAAGAACAAATGCAATTGATGATGCCAAGGTTGCAAAATCCGACATACAGTTAAAGATTGATACAGTCTTGAACACAGATATTCCTGCTAATAGGAGCGCAAGGCAAACTGCACAAGATGCTATTACAGCCTTGCGTCAAGCAGATGATCCAATAATTAATGCCGCACGTGAAAGCATAAAAGATTCACGAGCAGGTGCTGATGCACAAATTGCTGCCAGCAACAACCTTATCCAAAAGTTACGAGATAGTCTAACCGTTGGAAAGGACGCAGATGTTGAGGCTATAGTTGATGATCAGCAAAAAAGAATTGTTAATGCTAATAATACTATTGACAATTTAACAGAAGAAAAGTATGCTCTACAAGCAGAGTATAGAAAATTAGAAGCAGAAGTAGGACCAATAAAGTATCTAGCAGAATTTATATATGGCGAAACAAATGAAGATATACTTGAGGAAGCAGTAAGATGGGTAATAATAGTCATTATATTTGTTTTCGATCCTTTGGCTGTCCTCCTGCTAATTGCGAGCCAGGCCACATTTGAGATGCGCAGACAGGAGCGTCTTCGGCTAGGCTCAGAGGAGCAAAATAATGACAATGAAAGCAATGATAATCAGCATGTTGAACATGCACAATCCGGAGATGACCAAGAAGAATCAGATGATGTTCAATCCACCAGCGATACCGGAACCAGCCAAGAGCAAAGCGTGGACAGTGGAAAGGATGAGGGAAGTGTTACCGATGATAGAACCTCAGATAATGGAGGAGACATTACCCCCGTCCTTACAGCCGAAGAACAAGAAGCAAGGGCATTAGAGCTTGACGAACTTGAAAAACTAGAAGGTTGGACAGAAGCAAAACGCAAGTGGAAAGACAAGAATCCAGATCTCAATATTAAACCATTCAAAGAACGCTATATACAAGGTGAAATAGAAAGACTTCCTTGGGAAGGATATATCCAAAACGGTGAACAAGGAAGAGAAAGTCTTTGGAACAAATTGAGGACAGATGACGATTAATGTTATAACTCCGCCTGATGTTTTACACAATCAAGCAACAAGTATTTTAGCAATTCAGCCAAGCGAAGACACTCGTATGAAGTTGCAGAATGTTATTGGCGAAACAAATATTGCTATTAATCTATACCTTTATGATGCAAGCATTACAGGCAACAATATTGCATGGATGCTAAACATAGCAAGATTAGCAGATTATATCATTATTGATTTAGATTTGCTTACACAAGAAGAAAGAAGGTTTGCAAGTTATTTAATTAGCTTGCCCCAATCTTTTTACTTGACAAATGACGAGACTACACAGTATAATCTATTAAGTGCCAATCGGATATACGATCTTGATTGGTTGTCTCAAAAACTAACAGAGGAATAAATGGCCAGATTTAACCACAAAAGAGAAGTTGAAAAGACAGGTATGCGTGTTGAAGTAAAAAACAACGATGTCAACAGAGCATTACGTAAACTAAAAAAGAAATTAGCCGAAGATGGTTTATTTCAAACTTTGCGTCAACGAGAATATTTTGAAAGCAAAGGCACAAAACGCCGTAAAGCAAAAGAAGCGGCAATTCGTAGATATAAGAAACAACGTGCAAAAGAACAGGATAACTGGTAGGTTAACATGCGTCTCGAAGAAGACATTAAATTAGATTACAAAGATGTGCTTATTCGTCCTAAACGTAGCACACTGCACAGTCGCAAGCAAGTAAGGCTTAACCGCAAGTTTCAATTCAGAAACTATGATCATGACTTGGCGGAACCTTTGCCTGACGAGTATCATTATATTGGTATTCCAATTATGGCAAGTAATATGGACGGCGTTGGTACTATGAGTATGGCTGATAAACTTGCTGAAGGCGAAATATTTACTTGCCTAGTTAAAACTTATAGTGCTGAGGATCTAATCGATTTTTTCAATGCTGAAGTTGGATTAGAACGCACAGAAAATGTTGCTATGAGCATAGGCACAGGCGACAGCGATTATAACAAACTAATTAAGGTTAAAAAAGAATGTGACTACAGACTAAAATATGTTTGTATTGACATAGCAAATGGTTATAGTGATCATTTTGCAAAGCATGTGCGTAAGGTTAGAGCAGACTTTCCTGATCTTGTGATTATTGCTGGTAACGTAGTTACAAGAGAAATGACAGAGGAGTTGATTTTAAGTGGAGCAGACATCGTCAAAGTCGGAATCGGACCAGGGTCGGTTTGTACGACTCGCATACAAACTGGGGTTGGCTATCCCCAACTTAGTGCGGTTATTGAGTGCGCCGATGCGGCGCATGGGCTTGGAGGACATATTATCGCTGATGGGGGTTGTAATACTCCTGGTGATGTGGCTAAGGCTTTTGCCGCTGGTGCAGACTTTGTAATGCTAGGTGGTATGCTTGCCGGACACGATGAAGGTGGTGGCGAAGTGATCACAAAGCACTATGCAAATAATGAATACACAAGACAAGATGATGGTACTTATGTGCCACACTTTGAACAAAGACACTTTGTAAAGTTTTACGGAATGTCAAGTGAAAGTGCAAACGATAAGCATTTTGGTGGACTAAAAGACTATCGTTCATCAGAAGGACGCACAGTGCTTGTTCCTTACAGAGGACCTGTTGCTAAAACAGTACAGGAGATACTAGGCGGTTTACGCAGTGCTTGTACTTACACAGGTGCAATGAAACTCAAGCAACTTAGCAAGTGTGCAACGTTTATTCGTTGTTCACAAACACACAATGCAAAATACGAATCATCAACTATAGGCAAATAAATGTTAAATAGGCAAATCACTGAAGTATTAAAGGAAAATTTAGTTTTTCCTGAAAGTAAAAATCTACAGCAAAGAGGTATTGCTGATAAAATAGAAGATCAATGTACCACTGTATTACAAAATAATTTTGACGATGTACGTCCTCCTACTAGTAGACGTAGCATAGAAGATGTAAATGTTGGAAATACATATGTTGATATTAAAACTAGTGATGCGGCTTTAGACTTCAAAATGCCTAATATGATTAGTATTGATAGATTACGTAAATTAGACAGAGATTTGATTTACAGTTTTATTGTTTATGACAGTAATAAAAAATCCATATTAGATACTTTTAGTTTGTATGTTTATGAATTAAATTGGAAACATTTGGCTATTCAAAATTTAGGCAAAGGTCAATTACAAATTAAAAATATGGTAGAGTTTCTTAAAACACCAAAAACCGATATGACTAAAGATCAATGGCTGGAGGTGTTGAAAGAAAAAGCCATAGAATTCTATGGCAAAGTGCAAGCAGATGCACTAAAAAGACAACAAGAATGGGAACTTTTTTGATGTCAAACTTGACAAATTTATACAAACATTGTATAAATAATAATGAGCGCCGGAAGGGCTCTAAACATATCTTGCTTAATAAGGAGAAATGAAATGACAAGATTAACAACTCTAGACTTACCTACATTCGCACGTGCCACAATTGGCTTTGATAGAATGTTTGAGCAACTCGACAGAGAGTTCGCAAATACAAAATCACAAGGTTATCCACCATACAACGTAATCCAAGAAAATGAAGATGAGTATACAATCTCATTGGCTATTGCTGGATTTTCAATGGATGACTTGGACATTACATTAGAAAAAAATGTTCTAACAATTGAAGGTACATCCCCTGATGTTCCAGAAGGTAAAAATTATCTTCACAAAGGCATTGGCAACAGAAACTTCCGTAGACAGTTTACATTAGCTGAACACATTGAAGTTGAAGATGCTGAATTAGAGAATGGTATGCTACATATCAATTTAGTACGTAATGTTCCTGAGGCACAAAAACCAAAGAAAATTAACATACGTAATATAAAAACTCTTGATACTGCTGATAACTATGCAGAAGCAATAGACGGAAAGCGAGGCTAAGGGTCTAGGGGGGAGTAACATCCCCCCAACTTAGGAGATATAATGAGTGTAGATACAGAAGTAGAAATTCAATTAGACGAAAAAATTGATATTGAAATCAAGCCACCCAAAAAATACAAAGTTGTCTTCTTAAATGATGATACTACACCTATGGAATTTGTTATCACTGTGTTAGTAGATATATTCAAACACACAGAAGAAACTGCTAGAGATATTACTATGCAAATTCACACTGATGGTTCTGGTGTAGTAGGAGTTTACAGCTATGAGATAGCTGAACAAAAAGCAATTGAAACCACCACACTTGCCCGTAATGCTGGCTTCCAATTGCAGATCAGAGTAGAGGAAGAATGAGCAAATTAAAAGAGCTTACATGGGAAAACCATAGTAAAGCAGAAAGAACTGAACATGCCCGCAAATTATTAAAGGGCATGACACCTGAAGAATATCATAGATACATTTACAATCAATATGTGCAATATGCAGTGCTTGAGAGCAGAGCAAGTCAGCTTGGTGTGCTAGACGGCATTGAACATATACAACGTGCAGAAGCAATACGCACCGATATGCAGGAATTGGAAATCGAACATGATATACAACGCAACACAGACCTATTGTGTCCTGTTGTAAATGAATATACACAGCACGTAATGAACATGGAAAATGAAGATGACATACTTGCACATCTTTATGTAAGACATTTTGGAGACATGTATGGCGGACAAATGATTGCCAAACGTAATCCCGGTTCAGGAGCAATGTATATGTTTGAGAATGTTGAAGAACTTAAAACTACAGTTCGTGCAAAACTAAAAGACGAAATGGCAGATGAAGCAAACCGTTGCTTTGAATTTGCAATGCAATTATTTAAGGAGTTAGGCGAAGAATGAGTATGATTTGGGAAAAACTTATAGATTGTAAAGATGAAATTATCAAAGTATTTGATAGCAAAGCAACAGAAATAGAAGAGCCAGGACTGTCTGCTTTTAACCAACCAGATAACGGATGGATTAACAGAGTATGGGCTAACGATACTATTAGACGGGCTCATATTGATGTTGTAGATGCAAGAGACAGTAAAGGCCTATGGATGATGCATGTATGTATTTTTCCTACATTGGATAATCCTGCTCCTATATACGGCTTTGATGTTATAGCAGGTAAAAACAAAATGACTGGTGCATTCCACGACTTTTCGCCTAGTGCAGATCCAGACCATCCTATGATACAAGGCTACTACGAAAGTGTAGAGCATTTTGTTCCTGAGAAACAACGTGAACTACCTGAATGGGCTACTAACATTTTCACAGGAAAAATGCTTGCCGCAGGTAATGTAAAAACAGATGAAGAAGCATCTGAAATAATACGTATTGCTCTAGACAATCTACACGCATATTTGGACGAAGTGGGTGCAACAAAAGGTGAAGGCGATCAGTCACTTGTTGCTGCTTCACAAGACTATTATTGTCACAACCAGCAACAGAATCCACACACACCAGCAGTGATGAAATCATTAGGATTGCCAGAAGAAGATGTTGATGTTTTCTGTAAAGACATGTTGTTTCCTAAATTGACAAATGCCAATATGTAAAGCATTAGATAATCAAGTCCATGTAACAATAGACGGTTATTACAAACCTTGCTGTGCATTTGCATTTGAAAATACACAATATCCTATTACAGAATATACTCCACAAGAATATCTTGCAAGCGATTATATACAAAATATAAAACAGGAGATGTTTGATGGTTGGCATCAAGGATGCAAATCATGTGAACTTAATGAAAACAACAATAACCAAAGTATGCGTCATACAGTAAATTTTATTTGTAGAAAATATGACGATATACAAATGTTAGACTTGAACTTAAATAATCATTGCAACTTGTCTTGTAGAATGTGCAACAGTTTGAGTAGTAGCAAATGGGAAGAACTACTAGGTTTCAATAACAATAACAACAATGATTTTTACAGCATTGTAAAACACCTTCCAAAACTTGAGCATATAAAATATCAAGGTGGTGAACCTTTTATTACCAAAGAAATTGAACAAGTCTTAGAATATATTGCAGAACACAACTGCCATTTTAGTTTCAGCACCAATTGCACATTGTTTCCATTAAAATATGTTAACATGCTGAGTAAGGCAAAAAGTTTGTTTGCAACTTTTAGTATTGACGGTGTAGGACTTACTAATGATTATATTAGACATGGAAAATATTGGAGCACAGTTGATGGTGTATTTAATAAATGGATGGACTACTTTGAATACAATAAAGTAAGTGGTGTAAAAAGTGTTAATACAGTAGTGCAGGCTTATAACTTTCACGACTTAGAAAATATTGTAGAATATTTGGATAACTTCAAAGTTAGATGGAATGGTTTGTTAATATCAGATATACCAGAATTTACCTTAAATGCGTTACCGCAAGAATATATTGATAAAGTTATTAATAAAACAAATGAAAGTTTTCTTACTGGATACGAGTTTGATTATGACTTGTATATAAAACTAAAACAAAAAACTCTTGAACATGATAAATTGTTACAAAGGAATATAAAAGATTACAATCCGTTACTATGTAAAGTATTCAATCAAATAGAATAAATACAAAGTAGGAGAATATTATGCGTTTTGTAGAGTTCAAACAACCATTATTAGAATATGACGCTCAAATTAGCGATCAACAATTAAAAGATTTAATCGTACAAAGGTTACAATCAGAAGATGATAGAAATATGCTTGACAGAATATATCAGGCATTAGAACAATCTACACTTGATGAACGTATCCAAGCTACACTTGGACAAGACGAAGACGCTGCAAGCAGATTACAAATCTTTGCTGGTCTAGTAATGAACACTGAAGGCACATATGCTGAAAAGCAAGCCTTTATTGAAGGCTATCCAGAAGGTTATATTGATACTCAAAAATTAGCAACTCCTAATCAAATACATCAATATGAAGAATGGTTAATAGGACCGCCATTTGTAGAACGTGTATTTGACAGCTTATATTCATATACACCACAAGGTATTGGACCAGGAGAATATGCTTTAGCAGTGCTATCGCCACAAATACAAGCAAGTGGACGTAGTGCTGAAATGGCAGGTGACCTTGTAATTGATGGAGTTATGTGTGAAGTAAAAGCAAAACAACAAAGTGGCGGACGTTGGAGTGACAACAGAAAAGCAAAAATGAACATAAGAGCCACCGAACAAGCATTTAACAAACTTGGTATTGATGTGAAAAAAGGTATAAGTGGACTTATGTTTGCAAGAGATATAAGACCAAATTTAGAACCAGCAGACGTAGCAAATTTAAGTAAAATAATAGTAAAAAATGCTTTTGCTTTTGTAAATGATAAAGAAAGTGCAAAATTAGTCGCAGCATTAGAATCAGGCGATGGTAGACAAATTGCACATGAATGGGGGATGCTGAGTTACGATAATTATCAAAGAATGAGTAACTTTGAAACAATGCTATTGTTAGACGGACCTAAAAGACATAGTCTGTATTTTAGTGATGTTAACGCGGTTAGTGGAGTAATTAATGCAGGGCAACCATATCTAGTAGGACCAGAACAACAAATACATCCACAAATGACCTTTAGAATATAGGGCAAAAAATTGAGACACGCATTTGTAATATTAATTGGACTTTGGCTTTCTGTAAAGCCAATGCACGCCGGAGCGGATCTGGTGTATAATTTCAAATCTCCAGCCTTCACAGGACAAGGCTACAGTGCTCACATGTTGAGCTTGGAGCAACTTACCTACAATAGGCAAGAAGATGCACGTAAAGAAGCAGAACGTGAAGCAGAACGTATAGAACGTGAACTTGAAAACACAGTGTTGAATAAATTTATTCGCAACTTGGAATCACGTATATATGCTACACTCAGTAAACAGTTAGTCGACAACATGTTTGCAGCATGTGGAGAAGACGATCAACCAGCATGTAGCAATTCAGGAACCACAGAAGTTGAGGGAGCAGAAATTGCTTGGAGTAAAGACGAAACCACAGGGAGTATCACACTTATTGTTGATGGTCCAGATGGCTACACAGAAATAGTAATACCGGGCGCAGGAGAATTTAATTTTTGAGACACTTAATCTTACTTGGTTGTTTGATCCTCACAGGGTGTGCTGCAAAGGGCAACCTGCCTGAAGCATTCCAACGTCCACCTGAAGTGCAAATAAATCCTATGGTAAACGAACTCAATGATTTACCAGAATTAGATGCTCCTAAAATGACAATTGGTGTGTATGAGTTTGTTGATAAAACTGGACAACGTAAACCTGCAGAAAACATAGCCAATCTGAGTTCAGCAGTTACACAAGGTGCTGAAGCATGGGTCATTGACGCACTACTACAAGCAGGCAACGGAACTTACTTCGAAGTAGTAGAACGCGGTGGAATGGATCATGTTATAAAAGAACGTCAGCTTATACGCAATACTAGAGAAAACTATGAAAAAGATAATCCTACTCCATTAGCAGCAATGAAATTTGCAGGATTGTTATTAGAAGGCGGTATCATAGGATATGATAGTAATATAGAAACAGGTGGCAACGGTGCAATGTATCTTGGCGTAGGCACTGCTGTTGAATATAGAGTAGATACTGTAACGGTTGCAATGCGTCTGGTAAGTGTAAGCACAGGACGGATATTGGTCAGCGTAGCAGCGCAAAAATCTATAGCAAGTTATAGACAAGGAGCTAATGCATTTAAGTTTTTAGATCTAGGCACAGAAGCATTAGAAATAGAAACTGGATATTCAGTAAATGAAGCAACCAACTATGCTGTAAGAGCCGCAATAGAACAGGCTGTTATAGAACTAATATACCAAGGTGCTGAGCAAGAACTTTGGAAGTTCAAATAAGGCAATATTTTTTCATTTTTGCTATAAGCGTTTCTCTTTTAATACCTAATTTATCAGCAGTATGTGTCTGATTGTGGTTGCACTCTTTTAGAGCTGATGCTATTTTATCTATTATAAAATCATCTACTTCTTCGTTCAAGCATTTCTCTTCTTGTTCAATCACATGTCTGCCACCTGTAGGCCAAACTTCCTCAAATAGATCCCAAAATACCTGTTGCTCTTTGTGTATTTTTTCTGCTTCTTCTAATGCATTCATAACTGTATTTATCTTCATTAAACACCCACTTTACTGTAAAAATATTTACACTAAATACCTTTGTATTTATAAAACTGTGAGGGCAATATAAATACGTTTGGCTAAAGAGCCGGAGGTAAGATTAATGAGGGCAATACTACACGGGGTTTTCCTGTCGTTGGTTCTCGCAACTGCAACCTATGCTAACGAGATTTACATCACACAAATTGGTGACACATTGGATTTGGATATAACCCAAGATGGACAAGACAACGAGTTCGGTGATTCAACAACAGATGTAACTCTGGATGGTGATGATATGACATTCAGCATTACTCAAACAGGTAACAGCAACGTAATAGATGCTATTATCAAGGGTAACACATACACAGGAACATGGACTTTTACAGGAAATAGTAATACTGTAGATTTAGATTGTGACGCCACAAGCGGAACAAACTGTGAAAATGTTACACTGAATATAGCAACCGTAGGTGATTCAAACAAGTATTACTTAGATATAGGAACAACAGCAGATGCTGATGGTGCTCAAGTGGACTTTGAAGTGGACGGTGACGGAAACATATTGATCACTGAAGTTGATGGCACAAGCGCAGTAGTAAATATCACAGTTGACAACAGCAATACAGTTAGCACAGCAACAACATCAGATTCAACATCTACATACACATCAGGACAAGGTGGTGTAGTTGTAGAAGTAGATCAAGATGGTGACGGCACAAACGGACACAGCGTAACATTAGATATTACCGGCGGCGGCAGCAACTACTATGTAAAACAAAGTGGTGTAAACGACAACACAGTAGATGCTACATTCTCGGGTGATGGACAAGATGTTGATATTACGCAGTCTGATTAGTTTATTAATTTTAACTACACCTGTATACGCAAGCATTGGGGAAATAGCACAGCATAAAGGCAGCAGTGTTGTTGAACGTGAACAATTAAAGTATGACGGCGAAGTAGGACTTGGACTTGAGATGAATGATAGGATCATCACAGGCAAAGGCAGTTTACGTATGGACTTTGTGGATGACACTCGTGTTGATGTTACAGAACATTCACGTATGACCATAGATGAATTTATCTACGATCCAAACACAAAAACTGGTGCGTTAAGTATGAAAGCAACACTAGGTGCAGTTAGATATGCGTCAGGACAAATAGCAAAGAACAGCAGACAACGTGTGAATATAAGAACACCAAGTGCTACAATCAACGTTCGTGGCACAGACTTTATGATGATTATAGATGAAGTAGGCGGATCAATGATAACACTATTACCAAGTTGTGATGCATCAGGACAATGTGTTGTAGGCGAAATATCAGTAGAATCAGATGTTGGGCAGGTTATAATGAACCAAGCATATCAAACCACAGTGGTGCCACACAGTGGAGCAATACCTGGTCCAACAGTAATATTAGACTTGCCCGAAAACATGCTAACGGCTATGTTGATAATACGCAAAGTAGATCCATACACAGAAGAAATAGTAAAACGCTATCCAGAAACAAATTTATTGGATATCGACTTCTTAAAGTTTGATGAACTGGATAGGGATCCACTTGTAGAAGGTATTAAAAGTATTTGGGTAACAGATTTAGATAACATGACTTATTTAGATCCTGTGTGGGTTGATGAAATGGAGCGTCAACTTGCACTAATTTTAGCGCAGTGGTTTGATGAATTGACACAACAAAATATAGAACTGTTTGAAGAAAGGTTTTTAGGATTAGATCCAGACACAGGTATATTTTATGATGAAGAATATCCTAACTTTGTTGTAAGAAGACAAGAAGGTGTGCAGCACGTATTCCAACTTAGATTGAATCAAGGATATGGATACACAATAGATATGGAACAGGAGGGCTTTTATGAATTTGGCTACAGGGTTGGCGTTGGCGGCGGCAATAGTATTAGTATCAAGCAAAGCGGCTTCTAACGAAATTTATATCAATCAAGTAGGTGACAATATTGATCTCACCATTACACAAGATGGCGATAATAACAAGATTGGTGATTTGAATAATTTATCAAACAAAGGTTTTCTTGGAACTTATGGCGTTTCTACATTCACCTATACACAAACAGGCAACAACAATACGCTGGGAATATACAATGCCGATATAGGAGATAGTAGTAGCACTCTAACACAGACTGGCGATAATAATGATGCTGTGATAGATTGTCACGGCGAAGACTGCACTATGACTGTAACACAACTAGGTGACAACAATGATGCTCACGCTGAAACTGGTAATAGTTACAATAATAATGGTAATACAATTACTGTATATCAAAACGGTGATTACAACGAGTCACATGCAGAAGCAGACGGAGACAATAATGATTTAGATAGTTATCAAGGATCAGACAATAACTTTAGCCGTGTTGTAGTATCAGGTAATTATAATGCTGTCAATGCTTGGCAAGGCAAACACGATGATAACACTGTAGACGGTGACGAAACTGGTGACCACGAAGTATACTGGACTGTTACAGGCGATAATAATATGCTAGACAGTTTCCAAACAGATACTAATAGAGGTGGAGGAGGCGGTGCCGGACATCATATAGCAAATGTAGTTAATGGTGATGATAATGCTGTAGAACACATACAAATGGGCAAAGCAGGACACGATGGTTTTATAGAGATACAAGGCGACAGCAACACAGTAGATCTATATCAAAGAGGCAATGGTGGTCAACAATGGGCAGATATAGTGCTTACAGGTGACAACCATTCAGTTGATGCTAGTCAACGTGGCACAATGGCACATTCATTTGAAGTTGATCTAACAAACAGTGGCGGTGCTTATAATGTAACCAGCAGTCAAACCACTAACCAAACAACCACAAGCAAAACATACAGCCTCACAGGCATTTGCACTAATACAGCAGGTTGTTCAATATCAGTGAGTCAAAACTAATGGAACCAATCATATTCTCTCTTGCACTAACCGCACACGTAGGACTAGCAGATAGTTATAACAATGTGCATCCGCACGTAAGGTATATAGAAGATGGCGCTATAGCAGGAGCATATTACAACAGTGTTGATAGGCTCAGCGTATATGTAGGACATAGGATTGACATCACAGATAACATAGGTGTAGAATTTGCAGGTGTAACAGGTTATCCTGCTTTTGGTCCTATTGCACCTTATATTAGAGGCACATATGATTATGGACCTGTAAGAGCATTTGTAGCACCAGCATATGAAACTTGGCATGATGACTCAGTAAATGTAGGAATTGTTACTGGTATCGAATTTGTATTTTCTCATAGATAAATATTAGAGCAGAGGGCAAACTGCTAGAAAAGAGAGGGTGAATGATTGATCCAGTATCAGCACTTGGTATGGCCACGGCAGCATACCGAGGAATTAAATCAGCTATTGACACAGGTAAAGAACTTAGTGATATGGCTGGCACACTGAACCAATGGGCAACATCTATAAGCGATTTGGATTTTGCACATCGGCAAGCAGAAAATCCACCAATGTTCAAAAAATTATTTGGTGCAAGCCAAATAGAACAAAACGCATTGGAAGTCTGGGGACACAAGCAAAAAGCAAAAGAAATGCGTGATGAACTCAAAGGTTACATCAGTTTCTTTTATGGTCCTAGTGCTTGGGATGAAATAGTTGCTATTGAAGCAAAAATGCGCAAAGAGCGCAAAGCAGCAATTTACGCAGCAGAGGAACGGAAGCAAGCAATCCTAGAATGGATTGTTGGTTTGCTGGCCGCTGTTAGCGGAGCAGCATTGCTAGGACTGATAATATATTTTATTGGTATAGCAAATGGATCGTGGTGATAAAAAAAGAAAACTATCACCAATAGAAGAGGTGTTACGAATGCCACAGCTTATGCACGTGAAGCATGACCATAACCTTTTTACAGAAATGAAGAAATTCCGTTTAGCCAGCAAGCAAAGTAGAGAAGAGCAAAGACGTAGGAAAATGAGATGGCTAAACCCAGACAAGGATTGGTAGAAAGATTTAAGCGTTGGTTTAACATAGACCATTTGGTAGACTTGTCTGTAGACTTATTTTTGTTACTGTTTGATGTGCTCTCATCACCTGTACTAATTGTTATGCGATTAATACGTTTTACACTAAGTAATTTTTTTGCAGACAGTATAAAAAAATATATAAAACGCATTATACACTGGATTGAAAAGAAACCACGTTGGGTCAAAGCAATATTGATTCCAGTTACAATAGTTGGAATATTTGCAGTAATGATATTCCTTATTTTATTCGAAATGTTTTTTGACGTACTGGAAGAAGAAGAATAAATACCATATGGACGCTATGGAACAAAGAATTCAAGAGCTGAAAGTTAGGATAGAAGATTTACGTATCCGCACAGGATATTATGATAAACCTAAACAGCAAGTAAATATGGATTCTATACCTCCATTAGATCCATTAGGGCAAGCACAAAAAAATGTGCGTATATCTGAAATAGATAGAATCAAAGCACAACTATTAGGAAAGAAGTAGAAAGGAAGAGGGCGTGACATTTGAAAGAGGGTTTATGGTAGCCGAACAACTACCTGAGAGCACAGAAATGATTGGAGAAGCAATGCCATTGGACACAAAAGAAAACAACGACCATATTAGAGATTTTCTCAACAAAAATGGCGAACATTTGAAAAAAGAATTATTGGATAAAGTTTTATGTGGGCATTGATTTGGTTAGCATTAACAGGTGCGCAAAACATGGAATATTATCACATAGCTAACTATGAAGATAAAGATACATGTGTGCAAGCTATGAGCAAGGCTAGTGTGCTTGTTACAGATAAGAATCAAACTGTAGAGTGCATATGGCTTAATGTGAATAAATGAAAAAGTTAATTTTTTCTCCTTTGTGGAGCATCATAGTTTTAGGTATTTTAGCGTGGGTGATGTATATCAATCCCCCGTTTTTAGAAAGTCTTAAACTACGATATTTTGACACACTGATTATAAATCAGGAAAGTGTTGAAAACAACATTTTTACAGTTAACATTGACGAAGCAAGTTTAGAGGAATACGGGCAATGGCCTTGGCCAAGAGGTGATTATGGTAGCCTTATAGAGGATTTGTATGCCAGAGGCGCTGGACTAGTCGTGTTTAATGTATTAATGTCCGAAACTGATCGTCAAGGCGAGGATCAAATGCTTGCCTTGACTATGGAGCAACTACCAGTTATTGTTACAATGCTGGGTGCAGAGGAGAATAAAAATGAACCAATTAATCCTGGTGCTACTATCGTTAACAGTGATTACCTTTACACTATTCCTAGTGTGCCAGGCATCATTGCAAATGTCCCCGACATCGAGTTTTCAGCAGTTGGGTCAGGCATTACAAACTCTTGGCCAGAAATAGACGGTGTAACAAGACGTATACCATTAGTTGTTGAATCAGGAGGCACATTGTATCCAAATGTTACAATGGAAGTGCTTCGTGTTATTGCAGGAGATCCTAGTTTTCAAATCAAACTATCTCCTATGGGTGTAGACAAGTTACGTATACCGCAGTTTGGCATAATACAAACATCACCAACAGGTGAAGTATGGATAGATTGGAGTCAAAAGTCAAAGTCTTACAGCGCAGTAGACTTACCAGATGATTTTGCTGGCGGTATAGTGTTTGTAGGACCTACAGCAGCAGGTGTTACACAGCCACTTGCTACAGCAGCAGGTTCAGTATTTCCGCATGAAGTTCAAGCAGCAATGTTAGGCACAGTGTTTAACGAGTCAAACATTGCTAGACAACCAGATGCAGAACAATGGGCGGAGTTAGCCGCTTTTGTTGCAGCAGGTATGATACTAATATTAATCGCACGATGGACATATGTAGGTATAGCCTTTTTTGTGCTGGCAGTTAGCGGTAGCCTATATGGTAGTTACTATATATTTGCACAGTATGGATTGCTCGTAGACGGTGCCATACCTGCTGCATTCCTGGTTTTAGTTGGACTTAAAAGATATGTGTTAAAGTTCTTAGATGAATTTTTACAAAAGCAAGCAATCAAAAAACAATTTGAAGGTTATGCATCACCAACAGTGGTAAAACTATTACAAGAAAATCCAGACCTAATCAAAAAAGGCACCAAGCGAGAAGTAAGCATAGTGTTTTCAGATTTACGTGGCTTTACACCATTAGGCGAATCATTTGGCGATGATGTGCAAGGTCTAACTAGGATCATGAACGGATACATGGACAGCATTACACAACCTGTGCTAGATGCTGATGGTATGATTATCAAGTATATTGGTGATGCTAGTATGCACATACACGGTGCGCCTGTTGACGATGAACAACATGCTAAAACAGCAGTTCAAACAGGTTTATATATGCTAAGAGCAGTGGAGCAATTTAATGAAAGAGTCATTATCCCAGAAGGAAGACCGCCAGTCGGAATGGGAGCTGGTATCAACACAGGCCTTGGATATCTTGGCGAGATGGGCAGCACTAAAAGACACTCATATGACGTTTTGGGAGATGCTGTTTCAACAGCAGCCAGAGTCGAATCAAAATGTAAAGAATACGGATGCTTGTTGCTCGTTGGAGAAAACACATACAAAGCAACCAAAGACGACTTTTTCTACTTAAAAGTAGATGATTTACAAGTTAAAGGAAAATCAGTAGGACTTAGCATTTATACTGTATTAGACCATGGAACACCAGCTTGGGCAGTGCCACAGCGTAAGCACGAAGCAATGCACGAAGCATATAAAGCTCAAGACTTTGATGAAGCAATTAGATTGTGCAAAACTGTTTATACCAGCTTTGATCACAAAATGGAAAAGTATTACGACATGTGGATTGAACGTTGTGAATACATGAAAACACAAGATTTACCGTCAGACTGGAATGGCGTGTTTATCGCAACAAGTAAATAAGTATATGCAACCATTTCGAGAATACGTTTACAATTGGTTCGGCATGCGTAAAACGTATGAAAAAAGAACTACAGATGATCTTAATGTAATATGGATCCATGGCGCAAACCAAACTAGTCTTAGTTTTAATTACCTACGGGAACGCACACAGTTTCCTAACGAAATACTAATCAATTATAGCAGCGCAGATAAATTTGAATACAACTTGGACAAGATAAGTGAACAAATACAAAACAAAGGCCCTCACTTTATTATAGGACACAGCATGGGAGGCTTGTATGCACTACACCTTACACAACTGCACAGGATAGTTGGCGGTGTAAGCATAAGCACACCTTTTGCGGGTAGTTGGACAGCAGACTGGGCAAAGTATATTGTGCCAAGTTATCCATTATTCAAAGATGTAGGACGTAGGAGCATACCTATAAAAACTTGTGCAAGTATAGAAATATCTATACCGTGGACACAAATTGTTACTACCAGTGGACAGGTTCCTTATCATGGAGGACCTAATGACGGTGTTGTTACAATTGAAAGCATGAAAAGCAGGACTGACATGAAGCAGATTGAACTACATCATACACACTATGAAACAATGGTATCTGATAATGTTGCTGAAGTTATAAAGTCCAGTTACAACGACACTATTTCTCTTCTCCAGTAGAATCAAATTTCTCTTGTGAGTGTTTGTATTCATCTACTAGTCGCTGTAACTCGTTTTGTCTATCCGGATTGAGTTTTGATCTATATTCTAAAACCATAGATAGTTTTTGATTGAGGCGGATCATGTCGTTGTCTAGCATCCTCACACGGTCAACTAATTTTATTAGTGTGCCCATGCTTTCACCAATCAAAGGATCTATTGTTTGCGTTACCCATTGCCAAATAAAGTAAATGAAATATCCCATTCCAAGTGCAGCAACAATAGGAAATCCTAAATCTTTGATAGTGGTTGCTAGTTCAGCCTCCATTAATCACGCCTCGCATCTTCTTTGCCCTCGTTCGCAGCAATACGATCAACATTTGGTCTTACATTTAATGCATAACTTAATAGTGCATCTATTTTTACAAGATCGTTGTTCATTGTTTGCACACGATTATCTAGCGAACCTATAATATTTTTAAGTGTTGTTACTGATTCAGTAACACCTGCTAGTATAAATTTTAGTGTGAGATAAACAAAATATCCTGCTGCAATAGCCCCTGCAATAGGAAATCCAACATCTTGTATTAAACTTATAAAATCCATACGCCCTCACGCTCTGCTTACACTTCTATTTAGTCAAAAATGGTGAAGCAGTGGAGGGTAGACAATCAACACACCCAAGTCTTTTTAACATGAAAATAGCATCTTTTGTTGTCCACATTGTATACATCCTTTTGTGAAAGCCTGCTACTTTTACATCATATCTTCTAAACATGTGTATAAAATATTTTACAAAATCTTGTTGTGTAAACCCGTCATCTTCTATCATATGAGCCCATACACCAATACAATTTGCTTTTGTTTCTCCTAGATTCCTGTATCCTTTTGCTACTGTAAATAATTCATATGTAAAAAATTCAGTAGCTAATTGTTTTTCTTTTCTAGCTTCTATGCTAAACCATTTGAAAAAAGTTTTTACTCCTCCAAAATATATAATTAGATCTCTACTGCTTTGAGTTCTCATTTTGTATGGTGTTGTATTTTGTGTTAATTTGATAGGAGCATTTGGAGGTTCTAAACAAAAAGTTTCAAGTGATGTAAGTATCCATTGATTGAGTTTATCAGAACACCAATCAGTAGGTTCAGGGCTTACTTGTTTTATATCTTCAACATAGCAAGGACGTACAAAAAAGTTTTTTGCATCAAGCACAAGATAATGTTCAGTTTCTATTTTATTTGCTATTGCTATCTTTAGAACTTGTTGATCAACCCAACCTTCTAATTCTAATTCGTGCAAATGGTTTTCATCTTCAACACTCCAAAAGTCATGTTTTTTATAAAAACTTACATTGAACTTGTCAAGAAATTTACTACACGCACCTTCAAACCATTCTTGTAATGCATGAGCAATGTCATCTTTTTCATTCAAAACAAAAATTACATCGCAAGGACGTAAATATTTTTCCATTGTTCTACACAACAATTCAGTAGCCCATCTATCACGATGACAAATTACAACAACCAAAGTGCTTGACATTTTGAGAAAAATCCTTTATAGTATTTACAATGTAAGGAGAATCCAATGAGTGAAGATGAATTTCCAACAATCGAGATTGGCGAAACATATGCAGTAAGTGCATATATGAAAAAGTCTATGATTGAAATTGAACAGTTCAAAAATGAAGAAACTGGTAAAATGTTAAACACAGAAATAGGCTGGCGCAATGGCACGTTTATTATCCGTGTAGAAAATGAAGATGAAAGATCAATACTACAAGAAACTGTTGGCGATGACGGCGCCGAGTGGGATTTTGATGACTATTCGAATATTGAAATGGATTCAACGTTTGATGGTTGTTGGGAGGACTTTGTCTTTTATGGTAATCATTTTACAGAAGAAGAACAGGAAGCACTTGCCGAAGAGTATGAAGAACAACTTGAAAGCGAAGAATGGCAGAGCCGGTATGAGTTCTTAGAAGAACGAGGTTATGACAGTTGGGGTTGTAACTGGATTATCCAAGGCGGAACTTATATAGAGATTACCGAAAACAAACTAGATCCACTAGAAGAATAGTGTATCCTTTTTTTCTGCACGAGTAACTTCGTTTATAAAATCGCTTAGAAAAACAAAATGAGTGGAGAGCTGATTGAACAACTCTCCATTCAATGTTTCTGCCACCATGTCATAACTGGTTATACCAATATCTTGGTAGTAGGACTTATCTAAACCATGTTTGGCTCCGTAAGTTGGAAAGACACCTGTAACAAACAAACATGCATCACCTAATTCTTTTGCACTATGATCAGCAGGCCTACGTAATTTTAGGTATGCTTGTGCAAATGTTTCTTCTGGGATAAAGTTTGGACGATCTAAATTGTGCGCCAGCAGCATAACCACATACGCTTCGATTGGTTCAGGCAGTTCATAACCGGTTTCTGCCTGTGTGCATAAAACAACGCTCCTGAAAGCGTCAACATAGGCGTCTTTCATAGTAGTATTTATATAAGTATACATAGGAGGAACAAAATGAGTATCTTACAAAATTATCACTCTGTTGAATATTCCTTTACACAACCTTATAGAACACACACGTTGTTATGGGAAGCGATAGAAACAAATGAAATATGTATCGAAATGGATGCACTAGACGACATTGCTGATACAGCACAAGCAGAAGAAATGTTAACAAATATTGGTGTCAAATTATGATGTGGGTTGACTACACTGTAGAAAGTGCTGGCAACGGACATGCATTTCGTGTCAAAGGAGATTGGCCTGGCGAAGTTATGGGCGTGGCACAAGATGGATCACCTAAGGATCATTGGTTGTATAAGCCAGGAGATGTGTTTATAGTAAATGAACATGGTTGGTTAATTAAATCAGATGAAGTAAATGCTCTGTTGCTAAAGCACGAAAGTAACAAAAACAAAGAATAATGTTTTCATGTAAAATTTTTAGTTTTGGATTCAGTTCACGAACAACTGGTGCCCATAGAATTGCTACGGAGTTACGTCGGCATGACTGGGATTGTGAAGTTGTTGATTTTGTTATGTGGTGGACACTAGAAGAACTACAAAATTTTGCACGTAATCATATTACAAAAGATACAAAATGGGTAGGTTTCAGCCATTTGTTCTACACATGGAATACACAATTAGAATTTTTTTGCAGTTGGTTAAAAACAGAATATCCTGATTTATACATCTTTAGTGGAAGTAATGCATGGCCAAGCATAGACAGTGAACATATAGATTATTACTTCCAAGGTTACAGTGAACATGCTATACTTGCCTTGTGCAAGTATTTGTTCAGCAACGGAGAACCAGTAAAATATCATACAGATGAAAAAGGTAGAAAAGTATTTCTTCCCAATGTTGACTACATAGCAGCACCATTTCGTGATCCAATCATAACATATGAAGATAGAGATTACATTGAACCTACAGAATGGTTAGGTATAGAATTCAGTAGAGGTTGTAAATTCAAATGCGACTTCTGTAATTTTCCTATGTTGGGTGTCAAGGGTGATTACAGTCGCAACGCAGATAGTGTTGAACTGCAAATTAAAGATGCTTATGATAGATTTGGTGTGACACGCTATACAGTCACAGATGAAACATTTAATGATAGGTTAGAAAAAATACAAAAATTTGCAGATGTATCTGAAGCACTGCCTTTTGATCCAATGTTTACAGGCTTTTTACGTGCAGACTTGCTTGTGAGTAAACCACAGATGCAAGAAGAACTGTTACGTATGGGCTTTATTGGACACTACTACGGTATTGAAAGTTTCAATCATAAAACTGCAAAAATAGTAGGAAAGGGCATGGCACCTGCTCGACTGCAACAAGGGCTAGTAGACATAAAAAATTATTTTATGAAACACACCAACAATCACTGGCGTGGTGAAATAAGTTTAATTGTAGGGTTGCCACACGAAACTGAAAGCAGCATACGTGCTACAAAGAAATGGTTAATAGACAACTGGAAAGGGCAACGTTTCCAACCTTTTGCAATGGATATACCTAAAGCACACAAAGACAAAAACAGTTTGATAAGTTTGGACTTTGAAAAATATGGTTATACAGAAATGACACCGCAAGAGGTTGCTAAGAAAAAAGTCACACCACGGACCTATTATGATAATTCACCATTTGCCAGCACATTTCCAGAAAACATTGTATGGAAGAACGAACACATGGATGTGTTTGACGCTGTGTTACTGGCAAATGAACTTGACCTTTTAGCAAGAACAAGAAACTTTACTATTGGTGCATTTAGGTTAGCACAAATAGGATTACCGCAGGATCTTGACAAACTGTTTGCACTGACTATTAGGTCAGCAGACAAAATTGAAATCACTGAAAATGCCAAATGCATCAATAACTACAAGGAGAAAAAGATAGGATGAGTGAAATAAATAATATACTCGAGTACAAGGTAGAAGACATCTTTGAGGATATTAGCGATCCTGAAAATTGTAACATGAAAATACCCGATGAGATAGCAGAAAAAATGGGTTGGAAGCCAGGAGATACATTGAAGTTTACACAAGACGACAGAGGAGTAATCACTATAACCAAGGTAAAAGATGCCGAAGAATAACGATATAATAGAAGTAGAAGGCAGCATTATTGATGTGCTGCCTAATCAAATGTTCAAAGTACAATTAGACAACGAACACATAGTCACATGTTATACCGGCGGAAAGATGCGCCAGTTTAAGATCAGACTAGTATCAGGTGACAGAGTAAAAATTGAAATGACACCTTATGATTTGAACAAAGGCCGGATAACCAGACGATTATAGGTTGACAAAAGCCCAAGCCTTTGCTATAAAGTATATAACAGAGGAGGGCAAGATGGCCGTATTAGCATATAAAAGTTTTGAACCTATGCCAGTTTTAGATGGCACACAGGTTGTGTTGAATTTTGGTGATTACGAACTGAGCATCGTTAGTCATAGTGGAAGCTATGGTGGCCAAAAAGGCTTGTATGAGATTGCTCCATTTAAGAATGGCCAAATGGTTAACATGCCTGG